>Ga0209345_10000072_pt1 | contig 151137 bp, 134 predicted proteins | sample Cruoilmetagenom7_FD_187294 | JGI IMG/M metagenome (GOLD analysis project Ga0209345, IMG submission 187294) | Oil polluted marine microbial communities from Coal Oil Point, Santa Barbara, California, USA - Sample 7 (SPAdes) (version 2) | ecosystem: Environmental > Aquatic > Marine > Oil seeps ... | reverse complement strand
GCCGGTCGGCAACGAAACCCAGCATCTCGGCCAGAACCTGGTGCTCCGCGGTCTCCGAAAGAAGCGCTTTCAACGCGGCTGTTTCTGATATCATGTCCTTGGTCATGGGGGGTCTCCTTGATCGGTAGGTCAGGTGTGCAACCCAAACCCTACCGGAGAACGTCCATGGCCGCCCAGCAACCCGCGCGGACTTCGCCTGAGCTACGCGTGGCTCCACTCAGCCCGCGCTACCGTCGGAATTACACCACGCCCAGGGGCACTACCGGTGCGCAGGAGAGCCCAAAGGCAAGATGCAACGATAGATCAAGCGGTCAGGGCCTGTTTTCGCGATGCGCTTGACTGGGGGCAGGAGTTCGCGCCGAATGCAGAAGTCGATTTGGACGACTGTATTACTACCCTTGAAACCCGTCTTTCGGATCATCGACGCCGCCTCGCCGTCAGAAGCTTCCCTAGCGACGTTCAAGCTGATGCTGAGGCCCTTGTGGGGGCTATCCCTCCAGAACGGACCTGTCGCGGTTTGATGCCGCTTCTTTGATCGCATTTACTGCAACAAAGGAGACTGACTATGGGACTGAAACGGACGGACGAATTCCGCAAAGATGCGGTGCGGATCGCGTTGACCAGTGGACTTACACGCAAGCAGGTCGCTGACGATCTGGGTCTCGGCAGGTCACTTGTCATCCACCCCGCACTATTCAGCGGCACTTACCCCCCCAAAAGAAAATCATTCCCCCGGCACCGCCACCGACAACTGATCCGCCAGATCCTCCTCCGTGATTGCGCCCGACTTGGCCATTTCGCGCAAGATATAATCGCGCTGCGTATTCGTCCGGTCTCGGTTGGCGGGCATCAGCGCGAGCGCCGGCGAGCGCGAGATCGCGGCGAGCCAGGCCGCCTGCGCCGGTGACAGCTTATCCGCCGGATGGTCGAAGTAATGCCGCGCGGCTGCATCGAGCCCGGTAAGCTCCTCTCCGAACGGCAAGAGGTTGAGATAGAGCGTTAGAATATCCGGCGCGTCGAGGCGTTTGGTCACCTCCTCCACCGCGTCTTTTTTCTCGAGGGGGGAGGCCTGGGACCAGGCGGGCGTCGCCTCGCTTAGCAACAATCGGGTGGCGGCTTCGGTCAGGGTAGATGTCTTGCGGTCTTCCAGTCGCTCCCAGAAATATCGGTCTTCCTGCGCGACAAAGGCAGCTGTCACCGCGGAGGGCAGGGACTCGGCGTCTATGGGATACCCCGCGAGGCGGGCCTGCAGGGCGGTGTTGGCCGGCAGGACGAGCGGCGCGGCGAGGGTGGCAGATGAAAGACCCAGGAAGAGAAGGATACTCAGGACAGTTTTCACGAGGCGCGCCGCGACGCGGGGTGAGGCCGGGGAATTCTGTCTGTCCATGTGCATGTCTGTCCTGAGCGGCGTCCGTCGGGGATGAGTTTACCGCGTCGATGGCGCAGGTCCAGTTGCAATCTCTTGGACTCGGCCTTCGCGGTTTGGGGTCGGGCATCGCATGACGGCGGTCCGACGCATGGGCGCTGGGCCTGGGGGACAGCATGGCAAATGACTTCGGTCCGGGCGATTGCGGTCGATCCTGTGTGCCTATCTGGGAGGTCAGGGTCAGGGTCAGGGTCGGGGGCGGCTCAGGGCCTGATCCTCGCCTTGAAGGTCACGCTGCCCTCGCCACCCGGCTGATGCACACCGGTGCAATCCCATTGCAACGCACCAGCATATCCCGCTGCGTTCACGGTCGGCTGAGCGACAGTGCAGTTCAGGGTCGGAGTGAGGGTAACCGGGCTTGGCACCGCTTCGGCCAAGGCGGAGTAAGGCGGGGTCCGGTCGTAGATGATCACGTCCGTCGCGTCCCTCTGACTGGGGTTGATGATGGTGATGCGGTAGACCAGAACATCGCCGGGGTGGGCCTGATTGGATTGCCCCTCGGCCGTGCCTTGCGTCTCATTTCGAACGGTCTTAATGAGGACCAACTGGCTGCCACCGGCTTCCACGATGACGCGGTCTGTGTCGGCGGTGGCGTGGGTGGCGGAGGTGGCGAGGAACCCGGTCGTCGCCGTCAGTCGGTAAGCCAGCGTGCTGCCCGATGGCAAGCCGCCCGACGCGGTGACGCGGCTGACGAGGCAGAGTTCCTGCCCGGCGGTCACGGTTATGGGCGCGGTGATCGGCGTCTCGGGCGCGCCGTCACAGTCGGCATCAAGGTAAAGCGCATAGGCAAAGGCACCGGGAGATGGTTCGCTCACCGTGTCGAAGGCAAAGACGGCATCGCCGGCGCTTCCCGCCCGGTAGAGATGTGGCAGCAGCGCAATCTGGCCCGCGCCGATGCTGGCGGTGCGGTCCTCGCTCATTTCCGGCGCGCGGATCAGGCCGAGGTTCAACGCGGTGTAGTCCGTGTCGACCGCTGGGGCAAAGCGAAACGTGCCGTCGTGCGGGTCGGGATTGTCGAGACCCGGCAGGGCGCCGGGGTCCTCCGAGATTGTCAGCCAGGTCTGATCGGGAATGGCGGTCACCGTCAGTTTGCCCGAGTAGGCGGTGTCGAGCGCATAGCTCCAGCGACCATCGGCGCCGATCGGAGGAGACGCCAGAAGGGCTCCTGCGTCGTCGAGAAGGGTGATTTGGCCTTGATCTGTCCCGCTCTCGCCCCCCGTCGCGGCCCCGTCATGCGCGGTTCCGCCGCCTGCGCCATCGTCGCGGATCACCCGGCCAGAGAGGGTGCGCGTGCCGGTGAGCAGGGTGATCGTCACGCTCGCCTCGTCATCGTCCACGACACCGTCGCCGAGATCATCGACCAGCGGGCCGGCGCCGGGATCACTGTCCAGGTCGGGCAGGGAGCTTTGCGTGACCTCGACTGCATTTCTGTGCTCCCCATTTTCGAGCACGCGGACCCGCAGGGTCAGCGTTTCAGTTGCGCCTGAGAGGATTTCATCGACGAACCAAAGGCCGGTGTCGGGGTCGTAGAAGTCCCCGGTGTCCGGCGCGGTGTCACTGATATAGGCGAACCCCGAGGGGATGCGCTCTATGACCTCAACGCCCGACGGGGAGCCAGGTCCTGCGTTAGTGATGGTGACTACCCAGTCGATTATGTCTCCGGCGCTCGCCGTGCTCACCGTCGTGCTGGTGCCGGCGCGGAAGGCTTGTTTCGTGATGGCGAGGTCGCTGTTCTGCGGATCAAAGCCGAAGTTGCGCGCGACCGTGACGGAGGGCGTGTCGGTGGTGACGCCGACCAGCGGGTTCGAGGTGCCGATTTGGGCGCCGAGAGGCAACTCGGGGTCATTCACGTCCACCTCGACCCGGTAGGTCGCGCCGGCGGGCAGGCCGGTGAAGGCATAGGTGCCGTCGGGCGCGGTTTCCGTGCTGCCGATCAGACTGTCATCGCTCAGGTCATTGGGGGTGGCATTGTCGGAATAGACGTCGACACCGATCGCGGCGCCCAGGTTGACCTCGCCCGTGTCGCGCACGTCCGAGGCATTCTGATCGATGTAAATGTTGCCGCCGAACCCGGCGAGGGGGACCACAGTGCCGCCCCGGCAGGATGCCCCGTCCGACAGGCCGTTCTCGTCCGGCCCGCTCGCCAACTGCTGGCGATTTCCGGTGGTGGTGTCGATGAGCCAGACGGCGTTGCTGGCTTCTTCATAGGCGTACATGCGGCCGTTTTCGTCAAAGAAGACCGCGGACCATGTGCCGCTGTGGATCGCGGAGCCGAACTCGATCACGGCCGTTGGCCCGGCGGTGCCGTTGTTGGGCGAGGTGCGAAAGGCACGCGATGTGGCCTCATTGATGCCGTAGATGAAGCCGTCGACCGGGTTCACCGCGAAGTCAGAGACCGAAACCGCCTGAGAGAGCAGAAGCTGGCCCGCATCCAGCGGCGTTAACGGATCGGCAAGGTCGATCATCTGCCAGGTGGTGTCGTCGACCTCGTAAACCAGAATGCCGTTGTCGAGGATGTCACCCGCGTCGCGGGCGCGATCGGCGGAGCCGGGGAAATCCGGCAGTTTGGTAAAGGTGCCGGAGCCATCGACGCGCCAGATCTCGTCCTTGCCGTCGCGCACCCCGTAGATGTAGCCGTCCAGCAAGTTGTAGCCCCAGCCGGCCTCGATATCGCGCGGCGCGACGCCATAGCTTTGCAGGCTGAGCGCATAGCCATTGCCGGTGTCGCTGAACTGCATCTTGAGCAGTTGCGTGGGGTCGTCCGCCAGGAGGTAGAGCCCGTTGTCGCAGGTGACGGGCGGCGTGTCGCCCGAAACGGTGAGCCCGTAATCCTCCACCTCGCCGTCGAGCGCGACGGGCACGACACCTTCGGAGGTCGACCAGCGGAACCGCGCGAAGGTCGGCAGGAGAGTGGCCCCGGTAGGGACCGCGACGTCAAAGCGGATTTCGCCATTGAACGTGCCGTCCTTGTCCCCGGCGCCGCCGTCCTGAAGGTCGGCGGCGATCCGGTCGGTCGCGTCGAAGGTGCCATTGCCGTCAAAGTCGATCCAGGCCTGAAGATAGGCGACACCGAACAGCCCGGCGGTCACCTCGTTCACGGTCACGACCACCTCGGCCGTGCCCCCGGCGTAGAGCGTGGGTAAGCTGACCCCGTCCTCATCGTCGTTGCCGTCGAGGTCATCGCCCGTGGCATCCCCGCTGGCCTGACTGGCGGCTTCGGGGTCGGGGACGATGCTGCCGAGATAGGTGCCGACCACGCCGGCGTCAGCAATGATATGCAGGGGGTCGCCGTAGCTCGCCGGGGCATCGCCGCGGTCCACCAGCGGGGCGGCGGCGATGTTGATGGGGTAATCCTCGACCTCGCCATCCTGGGCGATGTCGGCGGTGCCGAGGCCAGGCTCACTCGACCATCGGAACCGCGCGAAGGTCTGGTCGAGCACCGCGTCGCCGGGCACGACGACTTCGAACTGGATGATGCCGTCACCTGCCGCCTGATCCGCGCCGGTGCCGTCGTCCTGAAGGTCCAGCGCGATTTCTTCGGCGGTGCCGGGGGCCAGCACGCTGTCGCCGTCGAAATCCATCCATGCGGACAGATGGCCGCCAAAGCCCTGAACCTCGGTTTCGATGGTGGCGAGGAAGCCCTGGATCAGCGGCGGAATGGTGACGCCATCGTCATCGTCGGAACCTGCGTCACTGGCGTTGCCGGGTCCGGCGTCGCCTGTGAGTGTCTCGCCCAAGAGATAGGCGGGTACGCTCGCCAGCATGTGCAATGTGTCGCCGTAAGTCGAGGGCGCATCGGTGAAGTCTGCGCAGGCCGTGATCGCGGTCAATTGCAGCGCCCCGGCGAAATTGGCGTTGTTGTTCTGGCGGGTGGCATGGGTGATGACGATCCGGTCCACAGGCGCGCCGAAACCGACCTGAACGGCAAAATTTTCGGGCAGGGCCGTGGTCGAGAAGGTGCTATTGCGTTCGCCGAGAACGGAGCCATTGGCATTCGCCTCGCGCAACATAGGGGTGGAGAGCGGCCCGTCGGCAATCGCCGGTTGCAGCGGCTGACCCGCGAGATCGCCCGAGATGGTGACGGATTCGTCGAGATCAAGGCTGGTGACGTAGAAGGCGACCCCCGACATCGGCGTGTCAAAGGTGACTTCAACACGCGCGTATTGTTGGGTCAGGACCGTCGCGCCGCCATAGTTGGTCGCATAGAGCTGGTTCGACGTGCCGATCGCCGCCGGGCGCAGGGCGACCGACTGCGCCTGCGTCGTGATGCTGCCGGAAAAGCCGTGACGCGCGAAGGCGCTGCCGAGGCCCGCCCCTGCGGGGGCGTCGCTCGCCCAGTCGACGGCGGCGAAACGGGTGCCGTTGCAGACCGGCAGGTCCGAGACCGGGGCGGCGGTCACGTTCACGCTGACGCTTTCGGTGTCGCCGCCCCCTTCGCCGTTGGTATTCGTCGCTGTGGCGGTAAGGCTGTCACCGCTGGTTGACGAGACGTAGGCATCGAATTCGATTGTGCCGCTGCCCAATCCGTTCAGGCTGGCAAGAGTGTCGAGCGAAAAGGTGCCCCCCGCGGGATTGGTGGCGGGGCGAATATCAGCGCCGGACAGGACGCGGAAGTTGTTGGTGCCGGTGACTTCGCCCGGCAAGCTCACTTGGGTGGCCACGGAAGTCATGGCGCTGAGCGCGGTGTTCACATAGCTGACGCGATAGGTGAGGGTGGCCCCTTGGGGGATGTTCCCGCCGGTGTAGGGCACCCCGTTTACGGCGGCGATGGTGATGGAGACGTGCAGATCATCCGGCCCCGGCGGCGAAAGGGCAGAGCTGCCCGCGACCCAGTAGCGCCAGGGGTTATCGTTGCCCGCTGCCGCCCCTTCGGCGGAATCGCCGCCGTGCCCTTCGGCGTTGAATGTGCTGAGCAGGTCGAGGTCGGTGATGCGCACCTCAAGCACGGCGTAATAGGTTTCGCCCTGCGCGATGCCGCCAAAGGCGTAGCGCACGGCGTTTGTCGCCGCAGGCAGGCTGACGGCAGTGGAATCGTTGAGCGTATAGCCCGCCGTGGTCGTGGTGCAGACCTCGACGGTGTTGACGCCGGGATCGAGCACCTCGGGATGGACCGAACCGGCCCCGGTGGCAGGACCGTCGGGACCGGCCAGCAACGGATCATCGGCGCGGCAGGACCCCGGATAGCTGATCCGGTTCCATGGCCCCGTGGTGCCGTAGCGGTCCCAGTCGCTGCCCGAATCCGGACCTGCGACCGGGCTGCCCGCGCGAAACGGCGTCGCGCCGCTCCCCCCGGTGAGCGAGGTTTCCTCAGTCGCGGTGAAGCCGTTCGGATCGATTGTGCCGCCCGATCCGAAGGCATTGACCTGCACCGCGTCCCACTTGTTGTGCACGCGCGCCGTGCCGCTGCCCCCCACGCTGGACCAGGGGGTGCCGTTGGTCGGATTCACCAGATAACCGTTGCTCAGCGTGGCGACGTCCGATCCGTCGGCGAATAGCGCAGTGTCCCCACGGGTGGAATAAAAGATGCCGGTGTCGCCGTAGATATAGGCCAAGCCGGCGTTGCAATCGGCGATGGAATAGCCAGCCGCATCACATTGGGTCGTTTCTGAGGGGGCCCAGCCGGTTGCGGAAATGTCGAAGTCTTGTTGCCCCTTGGGACCCCAGCCCTTGGAGACGCCGGATCCGGTGGAGGCACGGGCCGGTTTCGCATCGATCGGGGTGCCGGTGAGGTCGGTGATATAAGCTCCGACCACCTCTGTTCCCGGCGGGACGTAGAGCGTGGCATAGCCGCCCGGACCGTCGAGGGTGCCCGCCGTGATGACCGGGAAATCGGCGATGACAGAGATCACGTCGCCGACCGAGAGCGGTTTTTCACCATTGGCAACGCGAGACTCAATCTCCGCCCGGGTGGCGGAGGTCAGGGCGATCCCGCCGCCGCCGAGCCATGCCCCGTGTGCCAGCGCCATGACCGCAAGTGCCAGCCAGATAAACAGCGCGAGGCCCGCCCGAGGACCCAGGTGGCGAAGTGTTTCGCGGATCATGTGTAACTTCCTCTAGTGCGGCGGCAGAACCGGGACTGGCACGCACAGCCCCCTGTCCCGCAGCGATGGCGGGCCAGATGGGGGCAACATGATTTAAAGGGGTTAAGATAACCTGAGCGTATCGCGCGGTCCGGACTTTCGACCGCATCGCCGCGCCTTTAGCCCTACGCCGCCAGCACCTGTTCGGGACCATCGTCCCGGCGGTGATCTCGCGGCTGCGTCTGTCGCATGCAATATGTGCCGAGTGACGCGGTCAGGCCGTCCTCTCGGGCCTACGTGTCAGGCCTACGTGTCAGGCCTACGTGTCAGGCCTACGTGTCAGGCGTTCGTGTCTGGCCGTCGTGTCAGGCGCGCCACTTCGCCGCGTCTTCGATGGCGCGGCGCAATGCGCCGGTCGAATAGGGCTTGGTCAGGATGACGGCTCCGGGGACGTCCGGGCCGCCTTCGGGCAGGGCGTCGCGCCCCGTGGCAAAGACAACACCGAGGTCGGGGGCGAGGTCGCGGGCCTGTGCCGCAAGCTCCACCCCGGAGGCGTCGGGAAGGCCAATGTCAGTCACCAGGACCGAATAGCTTGAGGCCTGCAGCGTTGTCAGTGCGTCCGAGGCGCGACCGGCCTCTGCCACGTCGTGCCCGAGGTCCTCCAACATCGCAGCGGTGCCCATTCGGATCAATGCGTCGTCCTCGACCAGCAGGATGCGACCGGCGTCTGTCGTGGGATCGGGCTGCGGTTCAGGCGATCCGTGGGCAATGGGCGCGGCGACGGTTGGCCCGGTGTCCACTGTCGGTTGATCGTCCAGAGTTCGCGAGGTGGAGGTGACCAAAGCAGGGGGCGCATCGGCATCAATGTCCGGGTCTGCGCTACGGGCGTCCAGAACGGCGCGAACCTTGCGAGCCAGCGCTTCTTGCGGATAGGGCTTGGGCAGCAGGTTGACACCCTCATCAAGCCGCCCGCCGTGTACGATGGCATCCTGCGAATACCCAGAGGTATATAGCACGGCGATACCCGGCATGAGAGCCTGTGTCTTTTTGACCAGCTCGGTGCTGCGCAGCGGGCCGGGCATCATCACATCCGTGAACAGCATGTCGATTGCGACGCCGCTCTCCACGATGGCAAGGGCGCTGGACGCCTCGGGCGCCTTCAGCACGCGATACCCGAGGTCGGTCAGCATCTCGACGGCGGTGGCGCGCACGCCCTCGTCATCCTCGACCACCAGAATGGTCTCGTCGCCGCCGGTGACGGGGGTCAGCTCATGCACTTCGGTGCTTTCCTCCTCATCCTCGGCCCGCGGCAGGTAGAGCTTGATCGTCGTGCCTTCGCCCTGTTCGGAGTAAATCATGACGTGGCCGTTCGACTGACGCGCAAAACCATAGACCATGGAAAGTCCGAGGCCGGTGCCGTGCCCCTCGGGCTTTGTGGTGAAAAAGGGTTCGAACACGCGCTCCATCACTTCGGGCGGCATCCCGCTGCCGGTGTCCGAGACCGACAGCACCACGAATTGGCCCGGCACCACATCGGGGTTTGAGCGGGCGTAGACCTCATCCAGCGCGGCATTCTCGATCTCGACGGTCAGCTTGCCCTGACCGGCCATGGCATCGCGCGCATTGATCGTCATGTTGAGGAGGGCATTTTCGATCTGGTTGGGGTCGGCAAAAACGGTCCAGAGATCATCGGCCATCCGCGACTGAACCTCGATTTCGTCGCCGAGGGTGCGGCGCAGCATGTCATCCAGCCCGGTCACCAGTCGACCGATGTTGATGACCTTGGGCTCCAGCGGTTGACGTCGCCCGAAGGCGAGTAGTTGCGAGGCGAGCTTGGAGCCGCGCGACACACCGGCAAGCGCGTTGCGGATATGCGCCTCGGAGCGTTCCTCGCCCGCGACCGCCTTGCCCAGCAGTTGCAGGTTGCCCGAGATCACCTGCAGCAGGTTGTTGAAGTCATGCGCCACACCGCCGGTGAGCTGGCCGATGCTTTCCATCTTTTGAGCCTGGCGCAGCGCCTCTTCCGCCTTGTGGCGCTCCTTGATCACTTGCGTAACCCGCGTTTCGAGGTTTTCATTCAGTTGTTGCAGGGCTTCCTCGGCGACCTTGCGGTGTTCGATCTCGTGCTGCGCCGCGCGGTAGAGGGTGGCGTTGTCCAGCGCGACGGCGGCCTGGCCGGCGATACCTTCCATCAACTGCTCGTGGCGTTCGGTGAATACGCCCGTGTCCTTGTGTCCGAAGAACAGCCCCCCGGTTACCTCGCCGGTGTTGGAGATGACCGGCACCGCGAGGTAGCTCGCGACGGGCAAGTGGCCATCGGGCATGCCCTTGTTAGGCGCGTTTTTGCCATATCGCGGGTCAGTCCTGATATCGTCGGCGCGCACGATGCCATTGCCGCCGAAGGTCGGGGCAAAGATCTCGGTGTTGCGCGGCATCGGAAATTTCTCAAAGGCGGCCGGGTCCACCCCTGACAAGGTATATAGCTGGTAGGTTTCGCCCGCCTCATCCACCTTGTTGTAGAAAAACGCCCCGAACTCCGCGCCGGTCAGGTCGACGCCCGCATCGGTGACGCTTTGCACGACTGTTTGCAGGTCCAACTCACCAGCCAGCAGGGTGCCGGTGCGGTTCAGCGTTTCCAGCAACCGCTTTTCGTCGCCAAGGGCATCCTGAACGCGTTTGCGTTCGATGGCGAGGGCAGCGGTATGCGTGACCAGGCTGATCAGTTCCAGATCGCTCTCCGTCGGCGATCTCGGTGACTGGTAGTAAAGCGCAAAGGTCCCGAGCAGATCCTGCGAGGCCGAGAGGATCGGCGATGACCAGCAGGCCGCCAGCCCATGTTCCGCCGCCAGGTCCCGGAAATCGACCCAGCCCGGATCGACGCTTATGTCCGTGACGTAGACCGGCTGCTTGCGGAAGGCCGCCGCCCCGCAGGAACCAAGTCCCTCCGCGATTTCGAGCCCGTCGATCACGTCGTTGTAGGCGGCCGGCAAACTGGGCGCCGCGCCGTGGAGCAGCCGTTCGCCGTTTGCGTCCGTCAGCAGGAGGGAGACCAGCATTTCGGACTGGGCCTCCACCGCGAGGGCAAGCTCTTCGAGGATGTCGGGTAGGGGGCGGTCCTGGATCACAAGCTCCAGCAATCGGTTCTGCAACGCGCGCAAGGATTCCTGCCGGCGCCGCTCGTCGATATCCAGAACTGATCCGATATACCCCAGGAATTCGCCATTCAGCCCGAACCGGGGAGAGGCGGCGTCAATCGCCCAGCGATAATAGCCGTTTTTGTCGCGCAGACGGTATTCCAGCCGGAAAGGTTCGCGTTTGGCATTGGCCGCCTGGAACACCTCGCCCGACCAGCCCTGATCGTCCGGGTGCACCGCGTCGAGCCAGCCAAAGCCTTCGCCCTCGGCCTTGGTCTGTCCGGTGAAATCATACCATGACTTGTTGAGGTAGGTGCAGCGCCCGTCGGGCGCCGTGACCCACATCATCAGGGGCGAGTGATCGGCCATGTTGCGGAACCGGGCCTCGCTTTCGCGCAGCGCGGCCTCGGTTTCCTTTCGCACCGTGATGTCGGCGGCCATGCCGAACCATTCGGTGACCTCTCCGTCCTCGTTCAGGATCGGGATCGCACGCGAAAGGGCCCATCCGACCGTGCCGTCGGCACGTCTGACACGGCTTTCAAATTCAAAGAAGTCTTGACTGGTGATTGCCTGCGCAATGGTGGCCCGCAAAGCCTCGTGGTCCTCGGGATAGGTGTAATCCACGAGCCAGTTTTCATTTTCCTCGTCGACGTCGGCGATGAAGTCTCGCCCGTCCAGACGACCCAGGCGCTGCCAGTCCGGGCTCATCCTGAAGATTACATCAGAGGTCGAAGATGCCAGGGCCCGGAACCGCATCTCGCTGGCGCGCAGGGCAGCCGTGGTTTCGCGGTGTTGGCGCGTGGTGACGATATGGGAATCCACGCGGGCCAGAAGTTCCCTCGCTGAGAACGGTTTGATCAGGTAGTCATCCGCGCCCGCATCCAGACCGTCCACGCGAGATTCCTCGCCGGAGCGCGCGGAAAGCAGGATCACCGTCAGGTCCTTGAGGTCGGGATCGCTACGGATTTCGCGCAGCACTCCGAACCCGTCGAGGGTGGGCATCATCACGTCGGACACCAACAGATCGGGGCGGTCCGCACGGATCGCCGTCAGTGCCGCGGCACCGTCCGCCACCGCCGTGACCTCGTACCCCCGGTCGCGCAGCAGGCGTGCAACGTAGTCGCGCATATCGGCATTGTCGTCCGCCACAACGATCTTTTCGCCATCGACCACCGGTTTGGGCAGGCGTTGATCACTGTTCGCATCGCGGGGGATCGTGTCGGCGTCGCTTGCGCCGGCGCCGTCTCGGGGCAGCCAGCGCAGCGCCTCTTCGACATAGGCCTCGGCGGCAGCCGCGTCGCGGGGGGCGGGGACGGCATCGACGACCGCGTGGGCGGGCAGGTGGGCGGTCCCTTTGGGAATATCGACCGTGAAGGTCGTCCCGGTGCCTTCGATACTATCGGCGGTGATCTTACCTCCGTGCTGTTTGACCAGTTCACTGACGAGGGCGAGACCGATGCCGCTCCCTTCGAACGACCGGCCCTGCGCACCTTCGACACGGTGGAAACGTTCGAACAGTTTCGGCAGTTCACGGGTCGGTATGCCGATGCCGGTGTCGGAAACGATGAGGCGAGCCTTGTCGGGTAGTTCGCACAGGCGAACCGTGATCCGGCCTTGCATGGTGAATTTGAAGGCGTTGGAGAGCAGGTTCAGGACGATCTTTTCCCACATCTCCGCGTCGAGATGCACCGGTTCGGACAGGGGCGGCGCATCGACCTCCAGCAACAACCCGGCCCGATCGGTCGCGGCACGGAAGGACGAGGCGAGATCCGCCGTCAGCGCGGCGAGGTCGCTCGGCCGGAAAGAGGCTTGCACGCGGCCCGCCTCGATCCGCGAAAAGTCGAGGAGCGAGTTGACCAGCCGCAACAACCGGACAGAGTTGCGATGCGCGACGTCCAGCCTGTCCACCTGATGCCGGGGCAGGTCCTGCGCCTCGGCGAGGGCGTCCTCAAGCGGGCCCAGCATGAGGGTCAGCGGAGTGCGAAACTCGTGACTGACGTTGGAAAAGAAGGCGGTCTTGGCCTTGTCGATCTCGGCCAGCGCTTCGGCGCGGCTACGCTCTTCCTCATAGGCGGCGGCGTTGGCGATGGCCGTGCCGATCTGGCCACCGACCAGCGACAGGAAACCGCAATAGCTGTCGTCGAGCAGCCTGAAGGGGTTCAGCCCGGTGACGAGAACGCCCGCGTTTCCGGTGTCGAGGGCGCCGGGGATCGGCACCAGCGCGACGTCGGTGGCAGGTTGGTCCCAACTGCCCGAGAGGTCCGGGTCGATTTGGTCCTGCGGTATTTCGAGGTTGACGATATCCCGGCGCTGCACTGCCTCGGCCAGGGGCCAGACCGTGTCACCGGTGCTGCCGATATGTGGCGGTGCCAGGGGATGGTCCGGGCGCACGCCCGAGGCGCCGGCGCGGCGGAAGGTGCCATCGTGCTCCAGCAGATAGAGTGCAGCGAATGGAATGTCACTCGGGGTTTGCCCCAGGGCCGCGCTGCTGCGGCGACAGGCCTCGTCCACGGTCCGGGCATCGACGGTCCCGGAGGCGAGATCCTTGAGCGCGGTGATCTGGCGTTCGCCGATAACGCGCTGGGTGTCGTCCGTATTGGCGCAGATGATCCCGCCGGTGCTGCCGTCGTCATTCGGGATCGGGCTGTAGGAGAAGGTGTAATAGGTCTCTTCCGGGTAGCCGTTCCGCTCCATTATTAGCAGTTGTTCTTCGACGTAGGTGCCTTCGTCCCCTTTCATTGCCGTGGCGAGAAGGGGGTCGATGTCATGCCAGATCTCGGCCCAGACCTCGCGGGTCGGCTTACCCAGCGCCCAGGGGTGCTTGCCGCCGATGATGGATTTATAGGGCTCATTGTAGAGATAGATCAGATCCGGTCCCCAGCCGATCCAGATCGGCTGCATCGACGTCAGCATGATCCGAACGGCGGTGCGCAGGCTTTGCGGCCAGGTCTCCGGCGATCCGATGGCGGTTGCTTCCCAGTCGTGGGTCCGCATCAGATGCCCCATGTCACCGCCACCCGAAAGGAAGGAGAATCTGTCGATGGTATTCATTCGCACCCCGAACCATGGCGCGTGCCGCATGGGGCGGCACCGCTGACTTTGCCGTTCTCGCGCCGGGACCTGTCAGGGCCCGACGGCGGCGAAACATGCTTTATAAGCAATCTATTGTGCGAGGATCTGAAAGCAAGGCCTCGATTTGCGGTCGCGCCTAGGTATGTGTGACACTTTTGTCCGACGTCCCCAGCGGTTACCGCGGGGACCTGTGCCCGACCCATAGGGACCTTTGATGGCCAACGCGATGCTCTGCAAAGAAGCTCGTGCATATATGTCAAACCACGGACGAAGGGCTTTGAAATGCCATTCAGGTTGTGCATTGTGGCGAAGCGTATATGTATGTTTGGCGGCACAACGGAGATATCTTGAGGGTGCACACGTCCAAGCGAGACATTCCATCGATCATCAAGCTTGAAGAACCGGACCTTGCCGAGGGCACGAAGGTTCCTTCGGCATCGGACGCCAAGGCGGATGGCAGCGGCTCCATTCGCGAAGAGCTGCATCTTTATCGACGCGAGCGCATTCTGAGCACCGCGGCGGGCCTGTTCAGCCAAAAGGGCTATAGCGGCGCTTCGGTCAGTGAGCTGGCCAATATGATCGGCGTGACCAAGCCGTTCATCTATTATTATATGAAGAACAAGCAGGATATCCTCGAACAGATCTGCATCGCGACGATTGATTTGCCGCATCTGGTCATGAACGAAGTTTTTGCCGAAGACCTCTCACCCACAGGGTCGCTTTACAATTTCGTTCGTCGCTTTGCCTGGGTGCAGGGCCAGAACCAGAACTACGTGTCTGTGTTCTTTCGCGAGGAATTGAACCTCTCGCCCGAGGTGTCCCAATACGTCACCGGACAGCGGAGGAAGTTCGACGAACGCCTTGAGGATCTTCTGACAAAGGGGGCCGAGGCGGGTGACTTCCGCATCGACGACGTTCCGGTGACCGCGCGCGCGATTGCCGGGATGATTTGCTGGATCTTCACCTGGTTCCGACCGGAGGGGCGTCTCACCCTTGATGACGTCTCACGGCATTTCGCCGATCTGACGCTGAACATGGTGGATGCCCGCCGCCGACCCGACCAGCCTGCCTAGCAAGCTGGCCGTCATCGCAAAGTCAACTGGCCGTCGTGGACGATTTTTCGACATCCTCTTCGGCCTGACGGACCAGTACGTGGCGCTGTATCTTGCCGCTTTCGGTCATCGGGAAGGCGTCCAGAAAATGAACGTATCGCGGCACTTTGTAATCTGCGATTGAGCCTTTGCAATGGGCGATCACGGCGTCCTCGTTGATCGGCTCGCCCTCCGCAGAGCGGCGGATAAACGCATATCCTACCTGGCCGAGCCGTTCGTGCGGTACACCCACCATCAAGGCCTGACGAATGCCGGGATGGGTTTCGAGATGCGCCTCGATTTCGGCCGGATAGGTGTTTGACCCACCTACGATGAACATCTCCTTGATGCGCCCGGTGATCTTCAGATAGCCGCGTTCGTCAAAGACACCGAGGTCTCCGGTGCGAAACCAACCTTCGGGGGTAAAGGCCTCGCGCGTGGCCTCGGGATTGTTGTAATATCCCATTGTCACGATGTGGCCGCGAACCTGAAGCTCTCCGATCTCACCTGCGGGCAATGCGTCCCCGCTGCTGGGATCGGCGACCCGTGCTTCATAATCCCCGCTCAGCTTGCCGATGTTCTGTTCGGCAATCTCGGGGGGGTCGTCGTAACGCGCAAAGGTGGTGGATATGGTGGTTTCCGTCATCCCGTAGGAGGCCAGGATATGCGGGGTCGAGAAGACCTCGCGCGCCCGGCGCACCACCTCGGGACTGATCGCGGCGCCGCCGATCCAGGCCGCGCGTACCGAGCCGAGGTCACGCGGGTTCTTTTCCTGAGCATCGAAACAATCGAGGAAATGGGTCGGGATTCCGCCAAAATGCGAGATCTTTTCCGAGGCAATCAGGTCCAGCGCGCGGTCGGCGTTCCATTCGCGCATCACGACAAGGCTCATCCCGTGCAGGACCGCGGGAACGATCCCCATGAAAAGCCCGGCCACATGGTAAAAGGGCATATGAGCAAGCACCGCATCGCCGGTTTCCATCCCCATGGCGCGGGCCACGTTCATCGATTGCCGGGCGACCGCGTGGGAGTGCATCACGCCCTTGGGGCGGCCGGTGGTTCCCGACGTGTAGCAGATGAGCACCGGGTCTTCGGGGCGCACGGCCTCTGCCGCGGCGCGAACACGCTCCTCGTCCGGCGGGGTGTCCAGAAGCGACCTCATCGAAATCGCGCCGGGCGGCGTGGTGTCACCCCAGGAATAGATCGCGCGGAGGTTTGGCAGAGCGTCGGTGCGGATATATCCTGCGCGCTGGCTGGCCAGATCGGGGATCACGGAGGACAGAAGCTCCGGGTAGTCGATCTGCCAATAGCTGTCCATCATGAGCAGGGCCGAGGCGTCGGACTGGCTGAGGATGTATTCCAGCTCACTCGACTTGTACCGGGTGTTGATCGGGATGGCGACCATGCCGATCCGCGCGGCGGCAAAGAACATCCGCACCCAGTCCGGGCTGTTGGTCAGCCAAAGCGCCACATGGTCCCCCTTGGAGAAGCCCGCCGCAAGAAGGCCATCCGCGACCCGGTCGACGTCTTCGTCCAACTGGGCAAAGCTGATTCTTTCGGTCTCGGTCACCAGAAAATCGGCGTCAGGCATCATGGATGAGATGCGTCGCAGTAGATCTCCTAAAGTAAGCTGTGCCGCGTCCTGCATATGTTATCCTTTGTCGTCTGACTGGCGAATGCCGCGAAATGATGCGCATGTTACGTTTTTATACCTCGGGGTTTTTATCTGGTCAACAACGCGACGAATGCAGGGATTTGCGTGGCGAATCCCTGACTTACAGCGAATATTCCGCTTGACAGGGCGGGGTTTTGGCTACTAGCAAGGTTCTCAAGCTACCTGTCGGTATGTCCATGATCGCAAGTCATCGGATGTGTCGGGCAGGCGGTACGGACAGGAGGAGGATGTATGAGCGAGAATGGCTCTGCGCAGGCGACCGGGGGGTCGCGTCACGACTTGGAGACGATGAGCTACGAGGTTCGAGACGGTATCGCCTTGATCACCTTTGATCGGCCCAAGGCACGCAATGCGCTGGATGTCCCGATGCGTCGCGAACTGGCGAGCCTCGTGAGCGAGATTCGCGATGACGATAACGTCCGGGCGGTGATCCTGACCGGCGGCGGCGGTGTCTTTTGCGCCGGCGGCGACATCCGGGGGTTGAGCGAGGAGCGCACCTCGGCGCAGTCCTACAAGCGTATCGCGGACCTGCATGTCTGGTTGCCGAGCCTCGTGAACCTGGAAAAGCCTGTCATCGCGGCGGTGGATGGACCGGCCTTTGGCGGCGGGATGAACCTTGCGCTTACGGCCGATTTCATCCTGGCCAGTGACACCGCGCGCTTCTGCCAGGTGTTCGGTCGCATCGGGCTGGTTCCCGATCTGGCGGGCATGTATCTGCTGCCGCGTCTCGTAGGGCTTCAGCGTGCCAAGGAACTGGTGTTTTCGGGCCGCACGCTGCGCCCCGAAGAGGCCAAGGATATGGGCATTGTCTACAGTGTCCATTCCTCTGATCAGCTACTGGATGCAGCCTTTGCGCTCGCCCGGCGGTTCTGTGACGCATCAACCTTGGCCATCGGATTGTCCAAGAATATTCTCAACCAGTCTTTCAACCTGGATCAGCGTGCCATGGCCGAACTTGAGGCAATGGCTCAGGCTTTGTGCATGGACAGCACGTATCACAAGGAGGCGGTCCAGCGCTTCCTCGATAAGGAGCCAGCGCTTTTCGACTGGGAACGCATGAACAAAGAGGGGTCTGGCGCATGAAGAAGGCGGCCATCACTGGGGCTTACAGCACCAAAGTCGGAGATCTGGAGGGCGCGACCTGCATGTCTCTCCACACGGAGGCGGGGCTTGGCGCCCTGGCGGATGCAGGGTTGGAGGTCGGCGACGTCGACGGCCTGCTATGCGCCTATTCCTTTACCGAACCGCATCTGATGCTGGCCTCGGTCTTTGCCGAATATATCGGCATGCAGCCCTCGCACGCCTCAGCGGTGTCGATGGGCGGTGTGACGGCGTGCATGCTGGTGATGCAGGCCGCGGCCCTGGTCGAGGCGGGATATTGCCGCCACGTGCTGGTCGTGACGGGCGACAATCGCCTGAGCGGCATGCGCGGCAACGCCGTCCAGGCCTTGTCTGAGGTGGGCAACCAACAGTACGAGCAACCCTATGGCATGACCATTCCGGCGGCCTACGCCCTGGTTGCGCAGCGCTACATGTCCGAATTCGGCGTCACCTCCGAGCAGCTCGCCGCGATCGCGGTGACGATGCGGGAACATGCCGCGCTGAATCCCAAGGCGCATATGCGGACACCGATCACGGTCGACGATGTGATGAACTCACGCTTCATCGCGACACCGCTGCATCTGCTGGATTGCTGCCTGATATCGGACGGCGGTGCTGCGGTCGTGGTGAGCGCGGCGGACACGGCGGGCGATCTCAAGGCGCCACGTATCGACGTTCTCGGCTCAGGGCAGGGGCATACGCACGAATATATCGTCGCCGCGCCCTCACTGACCGACTACGGATGCAAACGCTCGGCTGCCGATGCGCTGGGACGCGCGGGGCTCAAGCCCTCGGACATCGATGTCGTCGAAATCTACGACAGCTTCACCATCACGCTTCTCGCCGAGCTGGAATCCATGGGGTTCTTTGAGCGTGGCGAGGCCGGCGCTGCTGCGGCGGCGGGCGAATTGAAGATAGGTGGGAAGCTGCCTTGCAACACTCACGGAGGGCTGTTGTCATACGGGCACTCCGGGGCTGCGGGGGGCATGTATCACGTGGTCGAGGCGGTCGAGCAGCTACGCGGCGCCGCCAAGGGCCGACAGGTGGACGGGGCCGAACTTGCCCTCGTTCACGGCGATGGCGGTATTCTTTCCGCTCACTGTTCCATTGTTCTTGGGAGGGCCTGAAGATGGAGAAACCCGTTCCGCGTCCGAATGCAGATTCCGCCCCCTTTTGGGAGGGCTGCGCCGCACATGAGTTCCGCTTTCAGCGCTGCAACAGCTGCGGCAAGGCGCAATTCTATCCTCGCGCCATCTGCGCAAACTGTCGTGGCGACGACCTTGATTGGGAGGTCTCCGTCGGCAAGGGCGCCGTTCACAGCGTGACCACCGTGTCCCGCGGGCCGAGCGTCGCGTTCAAGGAGGACGGACCCTACCAGGTCGCTCTTGTCGATATGGACGAGGGCTTCCGCTTCATGGCCAACGTGCGTGGCGGTGAGGCCGAAATCGGCACGCGGGTGCGTGTCATCTACGAAAAACGCGGCGATCAGACGATCCCGCAAGTCGAAATCGGGGGGTAAGCATGTTCAATTTTGACCACTTCGAAGTTGGTAAGAATTACGGAAAAGACACCTTTGTCGTTGACCGCGAACGGATTGGCAATTGGCTTGCCGTCTATCCGGACGACGACAACGGCGATCTGATGCCGCCGGGCATGACCGCAATGATCCAGATTCAGTGCTACATGGCCTGCATCACACCGCGCCCCAAGGGCAATGTGCACGGAAGCCAGGTCTTTACGATGACCCGATTGCCGAAGGTCAGCGAGACGCTGGTTACCGAGGTGGAATGCACCAACAAAGAAATCCGCAAGGGGCGAAAGTGGGTGGAAACCACCTACACGACGCGCGACGGAGAAGGCGATGTCGTCTTTACCGGCGTCATGACGACGCTTGTGGCGGCCTGAGCGCAGGGAAGGAAACGAGATGCCGAATACACTGGAACCCGTCAGCCTGACCGTCGAAATGCCGACGATCATGGCCTATGCTCGCCTGACCGACGATTATAACCCGATCCACGTCGATCGGGACTTCGCGGAAAAGACCGAGATGAAGGGCATTATCGCCCATGGCACCATGTCACTGAACCTGATCTGGCAGTCCTTGCGCAAGACGCTCGGCACTGCGGCCATGAAGGACGCGCGGCTGGACATCCGCTTTGTGCGGCCGGTGCGTGAGGACGACGTCGTGACTGGCGGCGGCGTTGAAAAGGAAGGTGAGCCCGGCACCTATGAGGTCTGGGTCCGCAACCAGAAGGACGAACCGGTCATCACCGGGACGGCCACGGTTCAGCCATGAAGGACAGAAGCGGTGCTGGCCCAGCGGCCGACCCGTTGAACGCCGAGAAGCTGAGCCGGATCATGAACGCGCAGAGCGTCGCCGTCGTTGGCGCTTCCGACGATCTGCGCAAACCGGGCGGTCGGGTGGTGAATTCGCTTCTCCACAACGACTTTCCGGGCAAGGTGTACCCTGTCAATCCGGGGCGCGAAAAGATCCAGGGCCTGGATTGCTACAAATCCCTCGACCAGATCGGCAAGGATGTCGATCTGGTCATTTTATCGGTCGCCGCCGAGGAAGTGCCGGACCAGTTGCGGCTGGGGGTTGAGTGCGGCGTTGGGGGCTTTATCGTCTTTGCCTCGGGCTTTTCCGAAACCGGAGCCGAGGGGGCCGAAAAGCAGGCGGAGATTGCGCGCATCGCCCAGGAGGCGGGCATCCCCATGATCGGACCGAACTGCCTGGGCGTCATGAACGGCAACAGCGGGATGTTGGCGTCCTCTACCGTGGTCATGGGTGGACGTCGCCTGACCGGGGGCAATTACGGCTTTATCACGCAGAGCGGCGCCCTGGGGACCTATTGGCTCGATATGTCAATGAAGGCCGGGCTTGGCCTAAGCTCTTGGATTTCCACCGGGAACGAGGCCGACGTCGACGTCGCCGCTGGCCTGAATTTCCTGGTCGAGGACGAAGCGACCGAGGTGATAGGCCTTTATATCGAGGGTGTCCGGGATGGTGCGGCCTTTCGCGCAGCCGCCCGCAAAGCCTTTGAACGTCGCAAGCCGGTCATGGTCCTCAAGTCCGGGCGCAGCCGTCAGGGTGCGACGGCAGCCGCCTCGCACACCGGCGCTCTGGCCGGTGAGGATGATGCTTACGATGCGATCTTCAGACAATATAACATTTCGCGCAGCGAAAGCCTGACCGACATGGCCAATCAGGCCGACATCTTGCTGAAACAGCCTCGCTCGGCTGGACAACGGGTGGCCGTGATTTCGGTGTCGGGCGGCGCTGGCGTCTTGATGACGGATGCTGCGGTGAGCGAGGGACTCGACGTTCCCGATTTCACCGACGAGACAAAGGAAAAGCTGGCAAAAATCCTGCCCGGATTTGCCACGCCACAAAACCCGATCGACCTCACGGCGCAGATTGTCATGCACAAGACGATGCTGCGCGAGGTTCTCCAGATCATCAGCGACGGCACCGGCTACGACGGACTGCTGGTATTCATGGGCGGTCTCAGCCAGATCGCCGAGGAACTAGCCGACGCGCTGGTCAGCGAACTGCCGCGCGATATGCCCTGTGCGCTGACCTGGCAGGCTGCGCCCGAGGAAGCGGTTCAGCAGGTGCGCGACCGTGGCATCCCCGTTTACAGTGAAATCGGCGATGCCGCACGCGCCCTTGCCGGGCAGTTTCGGATGGGTGCGGGCTGGGATGGTCCGGTGCCGTCCGAAGCACCGACCATCCGTCAGGGCGGGCGACCTGCCGGACTCTTTGCGGTGGAGCATCACAGCAAGGACCTGCTTTGCGAGGCGACATCCCTCAACCGTCCCGGCGGAGTCTTTGTCACCGATCCGGCGAAGCTGACCGAGGCAGGGGCGGGACTGACAGCGCCCTTCGTGGTCAAGCTGCAAAGCCCGGAAATGCTTCACAAGAGTGGCAGCGGTGGCATCGCACTTGGCCTCGATAGCATTGAGGCCGCCGCCGAGGAGGCGCGCAAGATGGTCGAGAGCGCCAGCGCGCGCGGGATCAATGTCGACGGGGTTCTGGTCGAGGAAATGGTGCCCTTCGATCACGAGTTTATCGTTGGCTTGCGCTGCGATCCGGTCTTCGGGCCGATGCTTGTCATCGGACGCGGTGGCGTAACGGTAGAGCTTGAACCCGACGTGGCCCGCGCTTTCCTGCCGCTGGATGTCGCGCAGATCGAGGAACTGATCCGGTCCCTGCGCGCGGCCCCGCTTCTGGATGGTTTCCGTGGCGCGCCGCCGTGCGATGTGGCGGCACTGGCGCGAACCGTGAAGGAATTGTGCGACCTCTATCTGCGTGACGAAACGCTGAGCGAGATCGAGATCAATCCCCTCGTCGCGGACCGCACAGGGCGCTTTGTCGCGCTGGATGCGCTGGTCGCGCGGTCCCGGGGTGACTCTGCAGGAGAGACACCATGACAGAAGGACAAGGCCAGGCGGAAGCCTGGCCGGAAGAGGTACCCCCGCCGCTAACGGGCCTGTCCGACCTGTTCGATTCCATCCTGATCTGGCCGGCCAAGGTTCTCGCACTTGGCGCCGCAGTGCTCTTGATCGCGATGATGATGGTGACGGTAGCGGACGTGACGGTCCGCATGCTTTTTGACGGCGCCATCGACAATGCCGAGCTGATGATCAGCCACTGGTTTCTCAGCGGCACGATCTTCCTGCCCCTTGCCTTTATCACCGTGCTTGACCGGCATATTTCGGTCGAGGTCGTCTCGCAGTTCCTGCCGATCCGTGTGCAACAGATCAAGATGGGCGTCTTCATGTTGTGTGGCGCGGCAATCTTTCTGTTGCTGGCGTGGCAGTCCTGGGGGCTGGCGCTGGAGAAGATGCACCTGCGCGAATACCTGTCCGGGGCGACGCGGTTTTATACCTGGCCCGGCCGGTTCCTGATGCCTGCGGGAACGTTCTTCTTTGCCGTGGTTATGATCGCACGGGCCGCAGGGTATTTTTCCGGTCGTGTAAAGCCCTGATGATTTACGGAGTTCCATCGTGACTGATCTGAATATCGCTGGGGCGTCCCTGGCTGTCATCGTGCTTCTCGTCATGTTGCGCATGCCGATTGCCATTGCCCTGCTGGGCGTGTCCTTTGGCGGCATCTGGCTGGCCTATGGCTATCCCATCGCCACCGCCATGCTGACGGCAGTGACCTTTGATTTTTCTACCCATTCGAGCCTTAGCCCGATCCCAATGTTCCTGTTGATGGGTTTTGTCGCCTATTACGCGCGGATCACGGAGGAATTGTTCAATTTCGCCAGGGCGAGCTTCCTCATGCGCCTTCCGGGCGGGCTGGCCATCGCCTCGATCGGCGGATCGGCCATGTTCTCGGCTGTGACGGGATCGAGCCTTGCCTGCGCCGCGGCCATGGGCCGGATCGCCGTGCCCGAGATGCTTCGGGCGGGCTACCAGCCGGGCCTCTCCACGGGGGTCATTGCCGCCGCCGGCACCTTGGGCTCAATGATCCCGCCGAGCCTGATCCTGCTGTTGTTCGGCATCTTTGCCCAGGTGCCCATCGGCGCGCTGTTTATTGGCGCGATCATTCCGGGTCTGCTGACGGCGTTTGCCTATGGATTGATGGTGGTTCTTCGAGTGATGGCGAACCCTTCGCTCGCCCCGCGTCCAACCGACGAAGAGCTGGCCGACCTGAACAAGACGGGCCTGCGCGAAATCTGGCCGATCATCCTGCTTATCGTCAGCGTCTTTGGCGGCCTGTTCGCCGGGCTGTTCACAGCGACCGAGGCGGGCGCGGTCGGGGCTTTGCTGGCCTTTGTCATCGCCGCCGCGAAAGGCAGCCTGACATGGCAGGTGGCAAAGCGCGCGATCACCGACACAATCGTGAGCTCGGCCGCGATCCTGGTTATCGCGATGAGCGCGACCTTCTTTGCCAGTTTCCTCGCCCTGACCCAGCTTCCGGCTCATATCTCGCAGATCGTGGCGGACATGAACTTTGGCCCGATCGGGCTGATGATCGTGGTCTTCGCGCTCTATCTCGTGCTGGGCATGTTCCTGGAAGTTCTGGGTATCATGCTTTTGACGCTGCCGGTGCTTTTGCCGCTCTTTGAGACGATGGACATCAACCTGATCTGGGTTGGCATCCTTCTGGCAAAGTATCTGGAAATGGGTCTGATCACACCGCCCGTGGGGTTGAACGTGTTCGTCATAAAAAGCGTCGTCGGCAAGGCCGTTCCGACGGACGTAATTTTCCGCGGGATCGCTTGGTTCGTGGGCACGGATGTCGTGGTCGTCGGGTTCCTGATTGCCTTCCCGGCGCTGACCCTGTGGTTGCCGAGTTTGTTACATTAGAGAGGAGATCAAGCGCATGGATTTCGCTTTGAACGATCAACAGAAAGAACTTCGGGACGCGATAAGCAAGGTCTGCGCGAAGTTCGATCTTGCCTACTGGCGGGAGTGCGACATGAACGAGCGCTATCCCGAGGAATTCTATCGCGAGATGGTGAACGGCGGCTGGGTCGGTCTGACCCTTCCCACCGAATACGGCGGCGCCGGGCTGGGTATTACCGACGCGGCGCTGGTGATGCAGACCATCGTGGAATCCGGCGCGGGCTTTACCGGCGCATCCACGATCCACTCTTATGTCTTTGCGCCGAACGCCATCGTCGTGCATGGCACCCCGGAGCAGAAAAAACGCATGCTGACCCCGCTTATCAAAGGCGAGGAAAGAGCTTGTTTCGCGATCACCGAACCCAACTCGGGGCTGGACACGGGACGGCTGCGCACGCGCGCGACGCGCGAGGGCGATCACTATGTGATGACCGGCGAGAAGGTCTGGCCGACTGCGGCGAGCATGGCCCAGCGTATGTTGGTGATCGCGCGCACCAAGCCGATTGAGGAATGCGAGCGTCCTATCGACGGGCTGAGCCTGTTTTACACCTACATGGACCCCGAATATGTCCGGACGCAGAAAATTCCCAAGCTCGGTCGCAATGCGGTGGAGTCCTGTCAGATCTTTATCGATGGGTTGAAGGTGCCCGAAGAGGACCGGATCGGCGAGGAGGGGAAGGGCTTTTACTACCTGCTCGACGGTCTCAATCCCGAGAGGATCCTGGTGGCGGCGGAAGCCGTGGGCCTGGGGCGTGTCTCGCTCCAGCGGGCGACGGAATATGCCAAGGAACGGGTGATCTTTGACAGGCCCATCGGCCAGAACCAGGGCATCCAGCATCCATTGGCAAAGTGCTACATGGAGCTTGAAGCCGCGAACCTGATGATGTTGAAGGCCGCGACGCTTTACGATGCGGGCGAGCCCTGCGGCGCCGAAGCCAACAGCGCCAAGTATCTTGGTGCCGAGGCTGGCTATCGCGCCTGCGAATGCGCCGTGATGACCCACGGAGGCTACGGATACGCCAAGGAGTTCGACGTCGAACGCTATCTGCGCGAGGTCATGATCCCGCGTCTGGCACCGGTCAGCCGAGAGCTGGTGATGTGCTACATCGCCGAGCGTGTTTTGGGTCTGCCGAAATCCTATTGAGGACTGAGGCGATTGCGCTGCTGACGCACCGGTGTTTTTGGGCTTAGTCGGCCACAGTGATGGATCGTCGAACATCGCATTCAATGCGGTGTTTGACGCCAAAACTCAGCGCAAAAGATGCCAAAGCTCCGGGGGCCGCCATGCGTGATGCCCGGCCCCCCGGTAAATCAGAGCCTCGCTCTCTTCAGCTTCCAACACTTCGCGCTGGCGTACGATGTGGCGCAGCCTCATCGCCGGCAGGGTGCCTGCGTCAAGGTCGCCGCATGACCATTCCTCAACATTTATCTATCCGAGGTACCGCCGCGAAGGTGCACTCAAATCGCCGCTTGCCGACCGCAGAACACCTCAGACATGCGCAGGGTGCGCCCGCGACTTAACCGGGAGGTGCCGCGCATGTCCAAACCCCGAAACGGCAGATCAGTCGCAGGGGAGCCCAAGTTGCTTTGCAATCGCGCGCAGCTGAATCTCAAAGCTGCCGACCGTGACCGGCGCGACGAGCGCGTCGAGCGCCATCCGCATGACCGGTAGCTCTTCGGTCAGCCCCCAGCCACCGCCGATATGCAGGGCGTTCTGGGTGACGCGCACGACCGCTTGGGTCACGAAGAGCTTGGCACAGGAGACCTGCTGGATCAGGTCCGAGATCGGGCAGCCGCTGTCCCAGCGATCGGCTGCCTCGTAGGCGAGAAGCCGCGCCGCTTCGATGTCGGTCTGGTTCTGCGCCAGCATAAAGGCGATGGACTGGTTAGCCCCGATTGGGCGACCGAACTGTTGGCGCGTCTTGGCATATTCCAGGGCCCAATCCTGAGCGTGCTGCATATGCCCGAACCAGCGCGCGGAGACGAGAATGCGCTCGCGGTTGAACCCCGCCATGATTTGGCGAAAACCGGCCGGAACGCGCCGGGTCTCGGGCACGCGCACGCCGTTCAGATGCACGCGGTAAGTAGGGGCAGGGCGGTTGGCATAGGTGGGAATGCGCGAGACCTCGACGCCGGGGCTGTTGCGATCGACCGCGAAAAAGCTCATGCCCTCGCGACCGCGCGAACTGTCGGTCTGCGCAAGCAGCACGAGGACATCGGCCTCGTTCGCAAGGGTGATGAATGACTTGATACCGTCTAGAACCCAATCCCCGCCGTCGCGGCGCGCCGTGGTCTTTACGTTCTGAACGTCGTTGCCGGCCTCGGGTTCGGTCACGGCGATGGCGAGGATCGTCTTGCCCTCGATAGAGGCCCGCGCGAGGTCCTTCTGCTCATCCGTGCCAAAGTCGTGCAGGATCCCGCCTGCCACGCCCTGGATGATCAGCGCGTTGGGAAGGCCCGGATTGACGCGGGCGCATTCCTCGATGCAGATCGCTTCCTCGTGCACGCCAAGGTCGGCGCCGCCCACCTCCGCGGGCGCGGCGATGCCGATGAGGCCCGCATTCGCGGCAGCCGTGAAGAACGAGCGCGGAAATTGGCTTTCGCGGTCGGCCTCCTGCCAGATCGGGGCAATTTCACGCTCGGCAAATCGGCGGCATGTGTCGCGGAACATCACACGGTCCACGGTTTCGCCGGGGCGGCGGCGTTCGGTTGTTATTGACACAGTCTTGTCCCTTTCAGTCCTGTCAGGCTTTTGACGACAGCCGCGCTCTATGCTGCTCGATCGCCTCGACCACGCCGGGCGCGGCAAAGTTGCGGTGCATCATGCTTCCGGCCAGCTTCATCTGTTCACTGAACGTGAGGGTTTCGGCCTTTGCCGCGTATTCACGGCCCAGCGCCAGCGAGGCGCGAATATCGATATATTCGCTCACCCGCTCTTCGGCGCGTTCCCGGAATCCTTCCTGGGGAAGAAGCTCTGTGACCAGCCCGAGCCGAAAGGCCTCATCAGCCGCCAGCGCACGACCCGTCGCGCAAAGCTGCCAGGCGAGGGAGCTTGGGATTCTTCGGGTCAGCAAGGCGTGCAGAAGGAACGGATACATCCGGAATTTGATCTCCGGATAGCTGACGGACAGATCCTCTCGCGCGATGACGATATCGCTGAGGCAGGGAAAGATTGTTCCGCCGCCCTTGGCGTAGCCCTGAAGGACGGTGATGATCAGGGCCGGGCAGGAGGCGATGGCTTCGGACAGGGCAAGGATGACCTCCTCTTGCCGCTCGAGACCCTCACGACCGGCCTTCAACTCGGAAATGTCGGCCCCGGCCGAAAACCCCCGGTCGCCTGCCGCGTCGATCACGAGGGCCTTTTCGCCCGGCTCGCCGCCGATGTCATTCACGATGGCGGTGACCTCCTGCATCATGTCGGCGGACAAGGCATTCGATTTTGCCGGGCGGTCGATTGTGATGCGCGTGACTGGGCCGTCGCGCCGAACTTTGATATCGCTCATCGTGCTTCCTTCAGGGGGTGAGTTGGGACTGCCCGTTCAATCGTGATTGGGCATGATCGTTCATAAGGGGGCGCTCAAAAGCGTGGTTCAGCGCCAGTTTTGCAGCGACAAAGCTTTCGCCCGAGGTCTCTGCCAGCTGGGCCGCGACACGTCGTGCCACGGTCTCCAGGTCATCTTGCGGCACGATCTCGCGCGCGAAACCCAGCTTAACAGCTTCATCCGGTCCCATACGACGCGCGGTCAGGATCAGGTCGCGTGCAGCCGGCAGTCCGACCCGTCGCGGCAAAAGATAGAGTGACGCCATATCCGGGATCACGCCGATGCGTCCGAAGACCTGGCAAAACCATGAGCGCGGCGTGCACAGGATCACGTCACCCGCCATCGCCAGACTAAAGCCGGCGCCCGCGCAGGGCCCATCCACAGCGACGACCACAGGTTTCGGGAAATCCACAAAGTCGGCAAACCAGGCGTGCAGGCCTTGAATGCGGCGGCGGGTGGCAATCGCCCGATCGGCGCCTTCGCGAAGGCTTTTCAGGTCGCCACCGGCGCAAAAGGCACCGCCCCGTCCGGTTAGAACCAGGGCGCGAACGGTGTCATCGTCACGGCCATGCGCGATTGCCTGGGCCAGTTCCGCGCGCATGCCGAGGCTGAGGGCGTTGCGCTGCGTCGGCTCGTTCAGGGCGATCAGCAGAATACCGTCGACCTCTTCGGTCAGGATGTGCTTGTAGTCCATACGCGTTCGGGAGTCCGGGGTTGCGGGCGCCGCCAGATCACCGGCGGCGCCCATTTTGGTTACTCAGAGGCCATGCCGTAGCTTGCGGCATCGAGATCGGCGTAGGCGTTCTCACGCAGGCGCTGGCCCATCTTCTCGGCGTCGCGACCGGTTTCTTCGGCGATGCCTTTCCACTTCTCGATCAGAGCGATGAAGTCGTCGCGGATCGCTTCGGGATCCTCGATCTTGTACTGCTCGCGGGCGATTTTGTAGATGGTCTCAAGGTCTTGCTCCAGGAACTCGGACATCACGGCTTTAAGCTCGTCGCCCGGTTCGATCACCTCGATATCGCGCCCGGCGGCCTCTTCCAGCGCGGTTTCAGAGTCCTTGAGGTAAGCTGCCGTGATACGCATCATCGCGACGGCGGTTGAATCAAGGAAAGCACGGCGCTGTTCGTCTGTCAGTTTGGCCCAGCTGTCCGCCGAGAACACATAGGGCGACGAGACGCGGTGCATCGCCACAGGCATGGTGATCACGCTCTTAGCCACATCAGCAAGCGAGTGTGTCTGTAGGATCGCTGCGGGATTGAGGGTGATGTCGACCGCACCGCGGTTCATCATCTCGTAGACTTCCGAGCCGCCCACGTTGATTGGCGACAGCTTGAAATAATCCGCCCAGCGCGAGTTATAGTCGCCGCCCGGGATCCGGACCCGTTTGCCCACCAAATCCTCGGGGGTGCGATAGACCTCACGATTGACGAGGAGAAGAGGCGCCGCGGTGTAAGAACCGGTAAAGACGACGCCGGCTTCCTGGAACTCATCCTGGCAGCGCTGACATTTCGTCATGAGATATTCGTTGAACGCACCGGCGACGACGAGCGTGTCATCGGTCGGCGGGGCGAGATCGTTGAGGTACTGGACCACAGGAAATTCTGCGGGGTGATAGGTCAAGATCACCATCCCGGCGTCCACAGCACCCGCCTGCAAGCCGCCAAGCGTGGCCTGCGCGCTGAGCGGGGTGCCGCCGGTAAAGAGCTTGATGTCGAGATCACCGTCGGTGGCCTCTTTGATCTCTTCGATCAGCGGCATGGTGCCGTCTTTGACCACGACGTGCTTGGGCAGCACATACTGGTTCAGCGTCAGCGTTTCGGCTGCTGCGTTGCTGGCGGTGAATACCGCCGCAACAAACAGTGCAGAGGTCGCCAAGGCCGAGGTTTTTAAGTTCTTATAAAACAATTTCAATCCTCCCTGAGGCCTGGGCTGGGTCCGCACAGGCGCTGTTGTCAATTTGTGACTTCTTTTCAGAAGACGACGATCGAACCATAGGGTATATTTAAATTCCATGTCAACGAGGTTCGAGGCTGACCTGCGACAGATTGGCGGTCAAAAGGGGTGAGCGGTATGCTAAAAACGCTGTTAGAGAGCGATTTTCTATATTATACCGGAGGGGAGAGGCGCGTTGACACTTCGCACCAGCGGGAATAATACCGTTGGGTATGAAAAAATTCCTCTACCGGTAATGCGCCTTCGCGACACGGCGACCTTACAGGGTCGACGAAATGGAGACTTTGATGACACAAATTCAGCCGCAACGCCCTGCTAGCCAGGCAGAGCCTTCTTCGCAGCGCAACGGCGCCTCCGCAAAGCGGACCGACGTTCTGGTCATCGGGGCGGGCGTCTGCGGGATCTACACGCTCTACCGTCTGCGCAAAGAAGGCTTCACCACGACCGTTCTCGAAGCCGGGGACGCGCCCGGGGGCACCTGGTACTGGAACCGGTATCCAGGCTGCCGCTTTGACTCCGAGAGCTATACCTACGGCTTCTCCTTCTCGCGCGAGCTTCTCCAGGAATGGGACTGGAAGGAACATTTCGCGCCGCAGCCGGAGACCCTCAGCTACCTCAACTATGTCGTCGAGAAGTTCGATCTCCGACGCGATATGGTCTTTGGCTGCCGCGTCACCGATGCGATCTACGATGAGGGCAAGAACGAATGGGTGGTGCACACCGACGACGGCCAGGTTTACCACAGCACCTATCTGATGACGGCGGTTGGTATGCTTTCGGCGCCGACGCTGCCGCTTATCGAGGGGCGGGAGTCCTTTGAGGGCGAAGCGTTCCATACCTATGATTGGCCGAAGGAGAAAAAGGATTTCACCGGAGAGCGCGTCGGTGTGATTGGCAGCGGCGCGACGGGCGTGCAGATTACGCCCATGGTCGCCAAGCAGGCCAAGGAGCTTTACGTGTTCCAGCGGCGTCCGAACTGGTGCGCTCCGCTCCACAATTCACCTATCTCCCCCGAAGAGATGGCAGAGATCAAGACGCGCTACGACGAGATCTTTGCCAAATGCAGCAAGACCCCTGGTGGGTTTTTGCACGGTCCTGACCGGCGAAAATTCAACGAGGTGTCTAAGGAAGAGCGTCTCGCGTTCTGGGAAGAGCTTTATGCCTCGCCCGGTTTCGGCGTCTGGATCGGCAACTTTGCCGAAACGCTCACCGATCCCGAGGTGAACGCCGAATACACCGCCTTTATCGCCGACAAAATCCGTCAGCGCGTGCACGACCCCGAAGTGGCTGAAAAGCTCATCCCAAAGGACCACGGCTTTGGCACACGGCGGGTGCCGCTGGAGACCGGATATTACGAGGCCTATAACCGGCCCAATGTGCATCTCGTCGATGTGACTGAATCCCCGATTGAGCAAATTACACCCAAAGGGGTCCGGACCACGTCGCAGGAATATGAGCTCGACAGCCTGATTTACGCGACCGGCTTTGACGCCATTACTGGTTCATTCGATCGGATCAACATCGTCGGTCGCGACGGGGTGCGGCTGCGCGAGCAGTGGCAGGACGGACCGCTGACCTATCTCGGTGTCCAGTCGCACGGCTTTCCGAATTTCTTTACCCTGGCCGGTCCTCAGGGCGGGTCGGTGTCGACGAACTTCCCCCGTGGTATCGAAGATATCGTGGATTGGGTTTCGGGGTTTCTGGTGACGCTTCGCGACAAAGGCATCAAGCGGGTCGAGCCGCGCGAGGATGCGGTGGATGCCTGGCAAAAGGAAGTCCGCGACCTCTATCAAATGACGCTGTTCCACACCACGCAATCCTGGTTCACGGGGTACAACTCGAACCTCAAGGGGCGTGATGGTATTCGCTACTTGATCTATAACGGCGGTTCGCCCCGCTACCGGCGGCGTCTGGAAGGGGTCGCCAACGACGGCTACGTAGGGTTCGATCTGGACTGAGGTTAGTAGACAGGCCGTTGCCCGACGGGGGGCGGTGCTGACCGCCACGGCATTTTCGGGTCGTGAGGTCACACCGCCCAGCAACGGCGCACCCAGGGTCGCCCGACCGATGCCAGTCCGCCGGGCGATGGCGTCGGCCAGCCGGGATGAGTGTGGACCCGAATGCCAGACGACCACCGCCGCCCCGATGAAAATTAGCCGCTGGCGGCAAGGGGTAGGCCCGCGACCCAGCCCGTTACACCACCACGCGTGACCAGCCGCCGTATTTATGCCGCACGGGTCCACGCGGCAGGCTCACGACCATCAGCGCCACGCCTGCGGCTATGTCGGCGCCGCTTTGCAGCCAGGTTGCCTCCATCACAAAGGCGCAGATCACCAGCGCCGCCCCGAGGCAGAGGTTGAGGAATCGCACCGCGCGCAGGCTCTCGGCCATGGCGCTGACCGCGACGGTGACGGCCAGAGCGCCGATCAGGTGATCGGTGTTGGCCAGGGTCCCCTCGGTGCCCAGAGTGAGGCGGGTGAACATCAGCCAGATGCCGATGGCGGCGCTGGCGAGCAGGCTCCAGCTCACGGTGACGCCCCCGCCGAGCATGTCGCCTATCACGGCGCTTGCGGGCCGCTCAAAGCTTTCGTCGCGTTTGTCGTCGGGACCTTCATCTGTGTCGCCGGTCAGGAACACGCGCAGAACCGGGGCTCCGGCGCGCTTGCGGCGGCGCAGAAACTGGCAAGTGGCGATCAGCTCGTCCACCGCGTAGGGAATCTGGATCAGCATGGCCGCCGCCGTGATCAGGCAGAGCGTGCACCAGGTCCCCAGCAGGATCGGCTGAATCACGATAAAGGTGATCGAAACGACCCCCAGAGGCACGATCATGATCCCAAAGATCAGCACAAGCCAGGGCATGGTGCGCCACCGCCGGGACGACCCGATAAATCCGATGAGGATCTCCACAAGGTAGGTCAGCGCGCCGAGCCCCGCGTCCGGTACCGGCCAGGCGCGGGAGAGGTCGGAGGTGATGATCTCTTCGGTGCCGTTCTTTGGATCGCCGGTGTCCCCGGCAAAAAACGGCTCCCAAACGCCATCCACGTGGCCCATCTGGTAAGCGGCGAGGTAGCGTGAGACGAAAAGGCCGATAAAGGCGAGCGCGATGACCGGCATCCGCTGGGTCCAGTCAGAAGGCGAATAGTCCCAACCGGGGGGCACCGTGGGTCCGGTGGTCGCGGCCATGGTGCCTACCCCCGGCGCGGGTCGCGTGCATACGGCAAGCGCAAAGATCACGGCCCCCACGAGCGACCCGTTGAGGTAGGCCGCGGCGCTTTCGGTCCAGAACAGCAGGGGCGCGGCCATGATCCACGTGGCCACCGCCGCCACGCCCCAGCGCACGAGGGCGGCGCGCCAGGACAGGGCAAAGACGCTGGCGATCATCACCAGAAACCCTGCAGCCATATCGCTGATCAGCATGCCCGTCAGGTCCGCGTAGCCCAGTATAAGGGGCGCGGTCATCATCCATGCGCCCAGAGCGATATTCAGGAACTGCGCCCAGATGTTACTCGCATGCGCGCGGCGCATCTCTGTCTCGCGCTGCCTGCGGAGCGCGTCGGGATCATCGCGGTCCTCCGCCTCGCGAAGCCAATGCGGCTTGGTCAGACCATTGGCGTCATACCAGCCCGCGGGGTCGGCCTTGAGCGCCGCGATCATCGCGGGCAGTTCTTCGCGCAGGGAATGACGCGGACGCCAGTCCAGAAGCTCTTCGGCGCGCGAAATGTCGAGTTCGTAGTGATCGTCCGCCATTCGGATCATGAACGGCTTGATGAAGGGCTCTTCGCCCTGGTCAAAGTCGTCCGGCACTACCGGTTCGGCCTTTTGCAACGTCCATGCGCCGGCGGCGGCGATAGGCTTGGGCAGCGACAGGGTTTGCCAGTCCTGCGTGCCGTGGATCAGCGCGGCAATGCGTCGTTGCAGCGCGTCGTAACCCATGGCCTCGCGCTCGCCGATCAGGATCGTAATATCTTGGGGGAGGTCGTTGCGCCGATCCACCGTGCGCGCAAAGGCGTCGAGCATGTCGTCGCGATGCAGGAAGGACTGTCCGGTTGAAAGGTCGCCTGAATAGGCATGGGATTTCGGGTCGCGCTCGTAAATCCGCCTGATCTGTTCGGCCAGCGTCGGCACGGCGGTGTGTTCGTCATAAAGCCCGGCGAGGTGCAGCAGCACATAGGGGATCTCGCCGTGTTCATCGCGGATCACTTGTTCTGTTCGGGCCTTTGAGGCGGGGTAAGCCCAACTGGGATCGATGGGCGTATCTTCGGTCGTGGCGATGCCGGGCGCGCCCGGACGGTGCACCAGCATTGTGCCGGAGTAGATGAAGCGGTCGATCTGGAATTTCTGCAATCCACGCAGCAGGTTGCGGGTGCCTTCGACGTTAACTTTCTCGTAGAGCGGGCTCTCTTCGCCGGAAAAGTCGAAATAGGCGGCCAGATGGATGACGGCTGCGATATGTTCGCCGTGCTCGCGCCGGATTTCATCCAGTGCCGCGTCGACCGACGCGCCATCGGCGAGGTCAAAGCCCACGATACCCTCGGATTCGTTCCGGTCGAGTCCCACTACTTTGTAATTTTCCGACAGCTGCGTCGTCAGGGCAGAGCCAAGACTGCCGGCCGCCCCGGTGATGATCACCAGCGGGGTCTCCGTAGTCTCATTCATCATCCTGTGCTCCTTAGTTCTCTTCTGACGCCCCGAACGGGCGCGTTTCATCGGCCTACCGCCTGAGAGGCGTACCTCCATCGATTTGCGCCTGTTCGACGATGTCTTGAGGTCTCTCCAACATCCTCCGGCTCAGAACGCGCCGAATATCAGGGCGACGATCACGAGCACCGCGAGGAGGACACCCCCGGCGACCAGCATTCGCGTCGGGCTCGGCCCCGGTTTCAGGCGGTCCGATGGATCGGGTTTGTTACTCGCCTCCGGGGCGCGACCGGTTTCCATCGCAGCTGCTCGCTCAACTTGTTCACGGGTGGGCGGTGCACCGCCCGCTTCGGCATCGGTCCCGAGGGGGGCTGCTGCGGGGTCTGAGAACGCGACCTTGTCGCCCGTGCCACCCCGATCGATCTCTTCGCGCAACCGCGCCGCGCCCGCCGGGTCGGGGGTTTCGTCACCGTCGCGGTCAATGCCCTTGGCTTCACCGTTCATCACAATCTCCTGAGAGGTTCTGGAGGTCAACCACGCCGGGGTGGCGAATGTTCCGAGGCAAGCGGAAAGACGAGTAGGCATCGCTGGTGCATGGGCCATATAAGGCTCATGACCAGTCAGCGCCCCTTGATCTGAATGGAGAAATTGCGCCGTGCACCTTCTGGGGGTCTGGGGAAGGGGCCTGCACCTCGCACCAGCCGGACAGCAGCCTGATCAAGGGCGGATGAGCCCGAGCTGCGCGCCAGCGATACCGCGGAAAGCCCGCCGTTCGAGGCGATTGTGAAGGCGACAACAGCCCTGCCGCGCGCATCTACGCTGGGTTTGCCAGCGCGAGACAGGGCGCGCATGATCAGGCCGGGATAATTGCTTGCTGCCGCGTGCCCCGCAGCATGCTGCCGACCGCCGATACCGCTTAGCCGCGCGGTCGTCTCGGGTTTGCCGGCTGCCTCACCGGCGCGCGCGTTGCGCGTTGCGTCTCCGGGCTTGCGCGCTGTTGGTTTCGGCGGTTTTGCCCTTGGGGCCGGTGTCGCGGCCTGTTTTGCCCTTGGGGTCGGTGTCACCGCGGGGCGCGATTGGTGCGCTGCCTCCAGGGCGGCGCTGCGCGACCTCGGACGAAGGGAGCGCACAACGGTGGACCCTTTCAGCCGCTCGGTGGTCGGCGCGGTGGTGGAGGTCTCGGGCCGTGCAGCTTGGAGGGTTTCGCCTGGGGTCGGGGCGAGCGGTGCCAGCGCCTGCGACTCCGCCGGGGGCGCGATATCGGGCGGCGCAGGGAGTGCCATGGTCTTGGCGCGGTCTGCCGATGCCGCAGCGATGGCGGGCGCGGCTTGTTGCGGGTGTGTGGCTTTGACGGGTTCGAACGTGTCCGTTAGGGGCGGGGCCTCCGCCTGGAGCGGGGCGAGGACGTCCGGTGCGGCAGCGGCGGCCCTTGAGGGCTCGGCTGGGCGGGCCCCCGATAGCGTCCCTGCGGTCATATCGGCGAAGGCATTGCCCAGGCGAACTTCGGCTGCGCCATCCGCGCCCTCGATCTGCACCTCTTCGCTGGCTGGCACGATCAGGAGGAACGCGGCATGCGCGACGACCGCCAGGGTAAGGGCCGCGCCTTTGGCGATTGCAGTGCCGCGCGTCATGGCAGACCCCGCTCGGTAATCAGAACGACTTTCTGCGCCCCGGCATCGCGCAGCACGCGTCCAATTTCGACGAGGGTGGTCGCGGGCAGGTCACGGTCGGGAAGGACACGGACCCGCCTGCGCGCCTCTTCGGGGAGGTTCTCCATGAACGCCGCCGCGTTGATGATCTCTGACCCGAGGTTGGACATGCGGCCATCGGCATGCAGCACCAGCGCGTCGGCAGGGGCGCTCCCTTCGATTGCATCCGTGCGCACCAGTTTCAGGTCCGAATCGAGCGGGGCCGCCAGCGTGCCGGCGACGAGAAAGAAGATCAGCATCAGGAAGACGATGTTGATCAGGGCGATCGTCGGCTCCCGCCCGGTGGTCGCGCGCGGGCGTCTCATGCGGATTCCAGCACGGTCACTTGGAGTGCCGGTAATTTGCGCAGCGCTGCCAGAAGGTCGGTCAGCCGCTGCGCGGTCACATCGTTGCGCAGGGCGACAAGGACATGCAGGGGGGCCGCGCCATCGCGATGCCTGTCAAGCGACTGGGGCAGATCCGCGATCATCGTCCCCCGGCCGTTCAGGAGAAGCGAAGCGGCAGCGAGCGTCATAAAGACGGGCTGATCATGGGGTGAAGCGCCCTGCGACCCGGTAGACGCGAACTCCACCTCGCCAAATCGGGTGAAGGTCGAGGAGAGCATGAAGAACAGCAGCAAGAGGAATATCACGTCGATCAGTGAGGTCATAGACAACCGGCGTCGGCGTCGCAGGCTACGCATGGGCCGGAACCGGGTCGGGGTCTGTCCCGCCCCGCCGACCCATGGGGGCGAGCACGGTATGCAACGCTTTTTGTGCCATGACGCGATCACCGTCCATCCGCGCTTCCAGCCAACTCAGCATCAGAGAGGTCGGCATGGCCACCGCCAGTCCGACCGCCGTGGTCAGCAACGCGACCCAGATGCCTCCTGCGAGGATCGAGGGGTCCACCTGTGCGCCGGCCTCCTGCATGGCCTGAAACGCAGAGATCATCCCCAGAACCGTGCCGAACAACCCCAGGAGCGGTGCGATCTGCGCCACGGAATCCAGAAACCTAAAGCCGCTTTCCAGCCGTGCAAACCGCGTCTCCGCTTCGGCGTCGAGGCGTGCGGCATCGTCTTGGCCGTCGAGCGCCATCGCGACCACGGGGACGAGGTAGCTGCGCGACCGCCCCAGGTGTTGCCGCGCGGTGCTGCGGTCTCCGGCGTCCCAGGCGGTGATCGCGTCCTGCAAAGCCTGGTGATGTCCGACGCGCGCATCGGCGAACTGCCAGACTTTGTATAGCACCAGCGCCAGCACCATGATCGAGAGCGCGCCCAGCAGAATGACGACCGGGCCGCCCAGGTCCGCAATGCGCATAACGGCGTCTTGAAGCCTCGACATCATCGCAGCACCTCGACATCCGTGCGCGTGCTCAACTCCAGTGCCTGGGAACAGGCATTTTCCGGCACCCCGTCTCCGCTGCAGGTTTCGGCCCCGTTGATCAGCAGTCGGCCAAAGGCGGTGCAGGCGAGGCCGGGCACGACGAATTGGCGGACGCGCGCGCGCGCGGATGGCAAGGCCCCGAAATCGAAGAGAGTCAGGCGGTCGACGCGCCCTTCGGTATCGAACAGCACGGCCTCGTAGACCGCTTTTTCGATATCCACCTCATGGCGGTTCTGCACCAGAAAGCTGATCCGGCAGGCATTCTCGACCGACTGAAGGGCGTTGAGTTCGATGGAGACATGCGCGCCCTGGGTCTCCTGCGCGGCGGCGGGGCCACCCATCAAGCAAGCCACCAGACAGGTGGCCGCAAGGTTTAGATTGAGTTTGAACATCGCTCCAGCCTTCGATTTCCTGAACGGTCATCTGGCTGGGGCAACGCCCTTGCTGGATGGGCATTTTATATCACGCGGCCGGTCGACGTTCAATACCTGATTAAATTAATTGGTTATTAGGTGGACGAGCGCGGCAAAGGGGTCAAACCGGACGCCCAAGAAAACACATCGTCGCCCGTGGGCGACCCAAACCCGTCATTTCGTCAGGATCAGTTTTCCCGCACGGGTAATCCGCAGGGTGTAGGTTTGCCCGTCGAGAACGATCTCGGCCTTGGTGCCGTTCACAACCAGATCACGGGCGTCATAGGTGACCGTTTCGTCGGTGCGAGTAAGCTGGCCGGGTTTCGGGAGGTTTGGCATCAGGGTCATCGGTCCTCCTCAAAGATGCGGGCGCGGTCGCGCTGAAAATCGATCAGATGCTCAAGTGCGAACCCTTCGATCTGGGCGAAATCGGCACCCGTTTGCACGATGTCGCGCCAGCTGGTGGTCTGTTTGACGGGCGCTGGTGTCTCGGTTCCGGGCTCGGGTGTCGTCACGGTTCACTCCTTTCATTGGATATCCGGGCTGCCGAGATCGGTGGCTGGGACGGGCATCAAAATGACGCATGGTTTATTTCTGACTAAATAACTAAGATAATTCTCCCTGACTACATCAATCCGCTGGTTTGGCAAGGCCCTGCCGGGGGCGAGCAGGGGGAGTTCGGTCCGCACCATCCACAAAGCTTGCCCGCGGCGCCACGGCCAGACAACGAGGGATAACCGGGGTCCGCACTGCGCGCATTCGCATAAACACCGGGAAAGCCGCCCCCCTCATGCGGAGGCCGCATGCGGCAGGAGATAGGGAATGTCCGACGGCGGCGGAGTTGAAACGCGCAAGGCGCACCCATAGGCGCGCGAGAGGGTGTCGTTGGTCAAGACGTCGCTCGGCGTGCCGAGGGCAAGGCGCTGCCCCTCGGCCAGAACCGCCACGCGGTCGGCATAAAGCGCCGTCAGATTAAGGTCATGCATCACGGCGATGACGCCGCCCCCCGCCCGTGCGAAATCGCGGGCGATCTCCATCACCTGCAACTGATGTGCGATGTCGAGACTGGACACCGGTTCATCCAAAAGCAGCCAGCGCGGTTGGCCGTTTTCGACCGGTGCCCAGACCTGTGCCAGAACGCGCGCGAGCATGGCGCGCTGTGCTTCGCCGCCCGACAATTCCTGAAACGTCCGGCCTGCATGATGCGCCAGACCGACACGCGCCAGCGCTTGCATCGGAACCTCAGATCTGTGCCCGGCGGTGCCTGATTGCAGGCCAAGCCGGACGACTTCGATCACGGTAAAAGGAAATGCCAGCAGGGAGGCCTGAGGCAGCACGGCGCGTTGCGCGGCCAGCTCCCAGGGTTTCATCACGCTGATGTCGCGACCTGACAGGCTGACGCGACCGCGAAACGGCAGCGAGGCCGTGATCGCGCCCAGCAATGTGGATTTGCCCGATCCGTTGGGGCCGACGATGGCTGTGAGCTCTCCGGGCAGGGCGGTCAGGTTGATGCCCCGCAGAACGTCGCGCTTTCCGAAAGCGACGTGGATATCCTGGGCAATCAGGCTCATAGCTCCACCAGACCCCGACGCTTAAGCAGGATCCACAGGAAAACCGGCGCGCCCAGAACGGCGGTGACGATCCCGATTGGTAATTCCGCCGGCGCGATGATCACTCGGGCGGTCACATCCGCGAGAATCAGCAAAGTCGCACCCAGCAGAGTCGAGTTGAGCAGCAGAGTCCGATGATCCGGGCCGGAGACCAGCCGCAAGAGATGAGGCACCACGATACCAACAAAACCGATCCCCCCAGAAACGGCGACCGCCGCACCCGTGGCCCCTGCGACCGCAAGGATAGCGGTGGATTTCAGGCGCTGCACATCGATGCCGATATGGGCGGCTGTCGCCTCGCCAAGGGCAAGCCCGTTGAGTCCCCGGCCCACCATCAGCGCCGCGCCGATGGATATCAAGATCAATGGACCCGCCGAAAGCACCTTGGCCCAGCTGGCCCCGGCAAGCGACCCCAGCCCCCAGAAGGTCAGGTCCCGCAGTTGCCGATCGTCTGCGATGTAGACGAGGATACCCGAGAGCGCACCGGCAAGGGCGCCCAGCGCGATGCCCGCCAACAGCATGGTGGCAACCGAGGTGCGCCCGTGCCGGGTCGAGACCCGGTACAGCAGCAGCGTCGATCCCCATCCGCCAAGGAACGCGGCGACAGGGGTCAACTGGTTGCCCGCGAGATCGATCGCCCAGACGGGCAGCAGTGCGCCCAGAACGATGGCCAGAATAGCGCCCAGCCCGGCACCGGCACCGACACCCACAAGGCCCGGATCGGCCAGCGGGTTGCGAAAGAGGCCCTGCATGGTGGCCCCCGAAACGGCGAGGGCTGCGCCGACCAGCACGCCCATGGCGAGGCGGGGCAGACGGATCTCGAACAGCACGACCTGCTCTATCTGGCTGAGGGCCTCACCCTGGACCAGCTTGCTCAGCATGGCCGACAGGGTCACCTCCGTGGCGCCGACCTGTAGACTGGCGACACAGGCCAAGCCCAAGGCGCCTGCCAGGACCCAGTGGAGCGCACGCGCGCCGGACAAGCGGTCTCTGGGCGCGGTCACGATCTCGCTCAGGGCTGTCACGCTTCAGGCTCCATGTCCGTAGAGTGCGTCGTTGAGCGTGCGGATGGCCTCAGCGGTGCGGGGGCCAAAACCCAGCATCAACAAGCCGTCCATTCGTAGCACAGACCGGGTGGGGGCGGCTGGTGTCAGCCGGATGGCTGGCATCTCGAACAGTTCCGCGTCCGCCAGACCGTGATCGCCGCCGCGATCCATCATCAGGATCATATCCGGCGCGGCCAGTCCGACCGCTTCGTCGGTGAGCTGCTTGTAGCCTTCGTAGCCCGTGACGGCATTCACACCGCCCGCCATCCGGATCAGTGCATCGGCGGCGGTGCCTGTGCCGGAGGCATTGATCTTGCCGCCCTGTGTGGACAGCACGAACAGCACGCGCTTCTTGTCTGTATCGGGACGCGACGCATCGGCCAGCGCTTGTTCGACAGCCGTTTCGACCTCTGCGGAGAGCTTGTCTGCACGCTCCGGCGTGCCAAGTGCGTCGCCGATGATCGCGATCTTGCGCAGGATGCCCTCTGTGCTCAGCGCGTCGGGCACTTCGATAAACTCCACATCCGCCGCGCGGAGCACCTCTAGCGTCTCGGGGGGACCGGCGCCTTCCTCGGAGAGGATCAAGGAGGGGGCGACCGACAGCACGCCTTCCGGCGAGAGGGCGCGCATGTATCCCACATCGGGCAGTCCGGTCACGTCCAGCGGATAGGTCGATGTCGTGTCTCGAGCCTTGAGCCGGTGCTGTTGCCCCAGTGCGGCGACGATTTCCGTGACGGAGCCACCGATGGACAGAACGTCAGCATGCGGAGCCGCTGGCAGTGCGGCTTCTTGGGCGTTAATCGCCGAAACCGTCCCGAGGCCGACCATGGCTGTCCATAATGCGGTGAGTAGCGCTAATTTTTGTGTCCTGCGCCTCATGCCGGCACCTCTTCAAGCGTCGGCAAGCCTTCGACGATCCGCCACCAATCGGGACGCGAATCGCGGCCTTCCTTGCGGACACCAAAGACCTGAAAGATCAGTCCTCCCATTTCGTCGAACGCTTCGAGCGAGACCGCAGGCCCGCGTTGGGTCGGCTTTTCCACGGCCCAGACCTCGGCCACCTTGTCGGTCCGCAGGTGCAGGTTGAAACCGGGGTCCAGCACGTTCTGCCATGGGCCCGTGGCGTGCAATTCGTGAATTGGCCCCGTGTGAATCTGGATACAGCCGCGATTTCCGACAAAGATCATCACTTCGATCCCGGCGTCGCGCACCGCTTCGAGCATGGTATTGACGGCCCGCGGCGCAATCGGGCGCACCCATTGCGGACCGGCGATCCGATATGCGCCCAATCGGTTCATCTTGAGCTTGGCACACAAGCGCAAGAATTGATGGGTATCAGTCAGCTTTGCCCATTCGTCACGCAGGAGTTCCACTTTGTCAGGGCGTGATTTCGGCGGCTCCACCGGCTTGCGCGCGTCGACCGGCTGTGTGTCGGACTGATCTTCGGTTGCGAGATCGGCAAGGATGCCGGGCCATGCGTCGTGGTTCGAACCTTCGCGCAGGTGGATCTTGTGCACCGCGTCGCCTGCGGCATCAAAGATCTGCAACGATCGGCGCGGACCCTGACCTGACGCGACCTCTACTGCGAAAGCATGCACCCAATGCGTCGGGAACATGCGCAGGTCGATGGCTTCCGCCAGGGTCATCGCGGCATGTTCGCCGGAATGATAGTCGCCGTATGTGCCGACCTTTTCATGCACGCAGGCCGCGACGCGGGTCAGCGCCATGACGTCGCCCAACATCTCGGCGGCAGGGATGATCCTGTCGGGATGGGAGGCGATTCGCGTGGCGCCATGGCCGACACGCGCGGCCACGAACTCCGCCTCGGAGAGGCCGAGCGTCTCGGCCGCATCCCGTGCGCGCAATTTTGGGTTCTCGGCCTGAAAGGCACGGATATCGGAAGGGGTGGCAGCGCTGTGCTGTGTCATGTGCATCCTCGGAATTTCGATTGGTGTCCGATGGCTGCGCCCGACAGGAAGCGGTGCGTGGCTGTCTCAAATTACTTGACTGTTTTAGTCTGATACGGTTAACGCTGCAACCCATCGCGACCAGATACATCGCATAATTATCTCAAACAGCCGCGCCAGCCTCCGCAAGCTACGGCCATAACCACACGAAGGATGGCGCATATGCTAACCCCTCTGCTGCGCGGCACGACCGCGCTTGTCTGCCTGTCTCTGGCTCTGCCGGCGGCAGCCCAGGACAGCGACTACGGCTTCCTCGGGACCTTGATCCTGACCGGCGGAAAACGCGACCTCAGCTTTGGTACGGCCTTGGCTCGTACGGTCGTGGGCGAGGAGGAAATTCAGGATCGTCAGGCCAGTACGGTGGCGCAACTGATCGATTCCGTTCCCGGGGTCACGCTGGTCAACGGCACGACTCCGCAAGGGTCGGGCATCAATATTCGCGGCTTTGGCGCGAACACGACGCTAGGTTCGGACCAGAAGATCGCCGTGCAAATCGACGGTGCCAGTGTCGGCTCAGAAGAGCTTTATCGTATTGGCACCCAGCTTTTCACCGACCCGCTTCTCTATCGCGAAGTCGAGGTCATCCGTGGCACCATCGGCAGCTTTGCCTACGGGTCGGGGATCGTCGGCGGGGTGGTAAAGCTGGAAACCAAGGATGCGTCAGATTTTACCGGCGGCGTGCCGGGCTTTGGCGGTGCCCAGACCCTGGAATTCAGTTCGAACGGCGATGGCTTTGTCAGCTCGACGAACCTCGCCTGGATGCCCTCGGACCGGGCTGAATTCCTGCTCAACTATTCATTGCGCGACCAGGGAGACCTGGTTGCCGGCGATGGCACGACGATTGGCAACAGCGCCTTTCGCACGCCCTCCTACCTGGCCAAGGGGAGGTTCACCTTTGGCCAAGATGATGCGCATTCCCTGACGCTCAGCCAGTCCAACACGGTCGCGGATGACAAGGATGTGCCCTACGATCAGTTCGTGACGAGCGCGGATGTCTTTGGTCGGGTCGATCGGCGCACAGAGACGACCCAGACCGTGTTGGAGTATCGGTTCAATCCCGCCAGCGAGATGATCGATCTGCGCGCGAACCTGTCCTACGCCGATCAATCCATAGACTCTGCCTATATCGCAGGGTCTTCGCCCTTGCAGGGAACGCCGGGTTTCGCCGGCATCCTGGGTCTGGTCGAGGCCGATCATCGCTACGAGACGACGAAACTCACCATCAACAACCGCGCGCGTTTTGACACGGGCGTCGTGTCGCATGACATGCTGGCAGGTGTCGAAGTGCAGCGCCGAGAGCGGGCCGACCAACCTAGCGCGCCTGGCGGAACCGACGACCGCTTTGCTCTCTTTGTCGTCAATGAGATGACGGTGGGACAATTCACCATCACACCCGCCATGCGCTACGAGCAATCGAGCATCAAAAGCGCCGTGCCGCTGGCCGGGGTGCCGGACAATTACGACAAGGACGCCCTCATGGGCGGGCTGGCGCTGGCCTATGATTTCGACAATGGCTTGTCGGTATTTGGGAGCGCCGCCTATACCGAAGGCCTGCCGATCATCGACGATCTCGGCACCAGCGCAACCGCACAGCGGCGCATTGGCATGTCAGAGACCTCGCATACGTTCGAACTGGGCGCGGAATACACGGGCACGGATATTTTTGCGCCAAGCGACAGTTTCACGCTGCGCGGCAATCTCTATCAGACGGAACTGGGAGACGTCACCAGCTATACGGTCGCCGGAGCAATGACCACAGAGCTTGATCGGGTGGAATCACGCGGTTTCGAGCTTGAAGCCTCCTATGGGATGGCGAATGGGCTCTATATCGACTTTGCCGGACATCTTGGCGCGGGAACCGAGTATAACCCCAACGGGACGTCCGCGACATGGCGCAACAGCCCTGCTGACCGGGCGCAACTGACGCTCGGCAAGAAATGGGACGACACGTATGATCTCAGCTGGGAGATTGTTCACAGCACCGGCCGCCGCGACGCGCTGGGCGCATTATTGCCTGACACCACGGTGCATAATCTACGCGCGACCTGGCAGCCACAGGCCGGTGGCTGGCTGGATGACGCTGAGGTGCGCTTTGGCGTCGAAAACCTGTTCGATGCAGATTACGTGGGGCATCTGTCCTCCCCCAGCCGGAAAGCGCCGGGTCGGACGGTCAAGATGTCGCTGACAAAGACCTTCTGAGCCGGTTGAGCGGAGTTTTCCGGGCAATGGGGCCGGGGCATCGAAAGTGTGCCTCGGCCGTTTGTGTTGCTGGAGAGGTTCCGGTGGATCGCAGCGGAAAATTCCGATCATCCGGACTGTGCGTCAAGACAACGCCCTTGATTTCTCCACATGCCAAGATGCACACTGTTCACCTATCGAACGAGGGAATGTCATGACCGAGCGCACCGCGGCCGAGACGAAGTCGCCGTATCGCGAGGTCCGCGCGGTGACCCGTGCCTTTGACCTGCTCGAAGCGGTGGGCGATCTGGGGTGGGCGAAAGTAGGTGAGCTTGCCACCTATACCGGCATTGACCGCGGAACCCTCTACCGGTTGATCCATACGCTGGAGCTGAAGGGCTATCTGACGCGTCGTGACGAGGACGGGGCGGTGACGCTTGCCGAACGTATCCTCGAACTGGGCGGCGGTGTGCGTCACGAGGATTTCGCGACCCAGATCATGTCGCAGATGCTGCCCGAACTCACCAAGACCATACTATGGCCCAGCGATTTCGCCACGCCGGTGGCGGGACGCATGGTCATCCAGGCGTCGAGCCACAAATACAGTCCAACGGCCGTTCACCGTCGGCTGGTCGGCAAGGCGAGACCGATCCTTCGCTCTGCATTGGGGCTGGCTTACCTCAGCTCACTCGAGACCGCCGATCGTCTGCACATGCTCGACGTGATCCGCCGCATTGCGACGCTGGATGCGCAGGACCGCGCGATCCTGGCCAATATTGATCGCTATATCGAGGATGTGCATTCGCGCGGCTACGCGTTTTCGTCGGGGTTGATCGAGGAGAATATCAGCGCCATCGCGCTGCCCGTAAGGCGCGGACTGGTGCCATTAGGTGCTGTGAATATCGTGTTTTTTCGCAGCGCCATGTCGCATGCCGAAATCGCCTCTAACTGTCTGGCGCCACTGCGCGAGTGTATCGCGCGGGCCGAGGCGGCGATGCAGACACCGATCTTGTCCTGACCGCGATGCATCGAAGACGTCGGCATGGCGGGAGGGTTTGCTTGTCCCGTCACGAGACTTGCGGGGCTTGTCGGGTTGCGAAACCCTGTCTCACCGCCGGAATTTTAGTGCAATTCTCTCGGATCATGCAGATGCCAGATCTCTCACAGGACCTGCGCATTTTTGAGTATTTTTAACGAGATGAAGCGATTTGCGAAAGACTTGCCCCGCCTTGTCGGTGACTTGTCACCGGGCAGAGCGCGGCCTAGTGTCAGCGGCGTTTACGGATGAGGAGCGGCCATGCTGGCGGGCAAGACAATCCTTCTGATGATCGGCGGCGGAATCGCGGCCTATAAGTCGCTGGATCTGATCCGGCGGCTGAGGGAGCGCGGTGCGGAGGTGGTGCCGGTGATGACCCACGCTGCGGGGGAATTCGTCACGCCACTGTCGGTGTCGGCCTTGGCAGGGCGCAAGGTTCACACCGATCTGTTCGACCTGACCGAAGAGGCCGAGATGGGCCATATACAACTGTCACGCTCGGCGGATCTGATCGTCGTCGCGCCGGCCACGGCAGACTTGATCGGCAAGGTGGCGGGCGGGCTGGCCAATGATCTGGCATCGACCCTTTTGATGGCGACCGATACCGAGGTGCTGATGGCGCCGGCGATGAACGTGCGGATGTGGCTACACCCGTCCGTTCAGCGCAACCTCGCTGAACTGCGCGGGCAGGGCGTCGGCTTTGTCGGGCCGGGCGAAGGCGACATGGCCTGTGGCGAATTCGGCCCCGGTCGCATGGCTGAGCCGATGGAGATTGTCGCGGCGATAGAGGCGCGCCTGACGGGTGGTCCGCTGCGGGGTAAGCGCGTGCTTGTGACCTCTGGTCCGACCCATGAACCTATTGATCCGGTTCGGTATATCGCGAACCGATCATCGGGCGCGCAGGGTACGGCGATTGCGCGGGCTCTGGTCCGGCAGGGCGCTGACGTCGTCTTTGTCACAGGGCCGGCAGATGTGGCGCCGCCCGAGGGGGCGGAGGTCATCAAGGTGCAATCGGCGGTCGAGATGCTTGACGCGGTTCGCTCCGCGCTGCCCGTCGATGCCGCGATCATGGCTGCTGCGGTGGCGGATTGGCGGGTCAAAAGCGCCTCTGGCTCCAAGATCAAGAAGGTCGCGGGCGCGCTGCCGGTGCTGCAATTCGAAGAGAACCCCGACATTCTCGCGACCGTCGCGCAGATGGGTGAAGGGCGACCGGGGCTGGTGGTCGGATTTGCTGCGGAAACCGACGACGTGGTCGCCCATGCCACGGCCAAGCGCAGCCGTAAGGGGTGTGACTGGATCGTGGCGAATGACGTCTCACCCGAGACGGGAATCATGGGCGGGGACGAAAATGCGGTCGTACTGATTTCCGACAGCGGGGCGGAGGAATGGCCCCGCATGGGCAAGCAGGCGGTGGCGGATCGCCTGGTGGAGCGCATCGCAACGACGCTCGGGCTTGGCCAAGGTGGTTGAGATCGCGATCACCTGGGAGGAGGGGGCGGACCGTGACGTCGGCTTGCCCACCTATGCCACCGAGGGCGCGGCGGGCGCGGACATACGCGCAAACCTGCCCGATCGCGGGACCATGACGCTGCTGCCCGGTGCGCGCGCGCTGGCGCCGACCGGGTTGCGCATGGCGATTCCGCCGGGGTTCGAGGTGCAGATCCGTCCGCGTTCGGGCCTCGCGCTGAAACATGGCGTGACGCTGGTGAATGCCCCGGGCACCATCGACAGCGACTATCGCGGCCCGATCGGGGTGATCCTCATCAACCACGGGGCGGAGGACGTCACCCTCGCGCATGGGGAGCGGATTGCCCAGATGGTGGTGGCGCCGGCGCTGCGGGCCGATTTCGCGGAGGTGGACGCTGTGGCGGGCACAGGGCGTGGCGCGGGCGGTTTCGGCTCCACCGGGCGGGGCTGATGGCGCTGGTCCTCGGCCTTGCTGCCGCCATTTGGGGCATTGGGATTTTTGTCGGGCTACCGCACCGGTTGCGCTGGGTCGGCATCGGTTTGCTTTGGCTTGCTGTGGTATTGGCCCATCTTGCGCTGCCTGAGGGGCATCCGCTGCGCGCCGCGACGGGGGGGACGGCGGCGGGGTGGGTGTTGCTGGGTGGCCTCGTGGCGGTTGTGGCGGTCTACCGGATGGCGCTTGGGTTTTTGAAGTCGCGTGCGCGTGGGGCTTTGGAGGGTGACGCACCGCAGGAGGCCTTGTTCCGTGACGCCGAGCTACGGCGTTACGCGCGCCACATTATATTGCGCGAGGTTGGCGGACCAGGGCAGGCCAGGCTGAAACGAGCACGCGTGCTGGTGATCGGTGCGGGCGGGCTCGGTTCACCGGCCTTGATGTACCTCGCGGCGGCGGGCGTTGGGACCATCGGGGTTATCGATGACGACACGGTGGATGCGACGAATCTGCATCGGCAGGTGATCCACGGCGATCCGGATATCGGGCGCGCAAAGGTGCATTCGGCAGCGGATAAAATGACGACCATTAATCCTTTCATCACGATCAGGCCCTATAGCCGGAGGCTGACCGAGGTAGATGCAAAGGATCTATTCGATGACTATGACCTGATCCTGGACGGGACCGACAGCTTTGAGACCCGATACTTGGCGAATCGGACGGCGGTGGCCGCGGGCAAGCCGATGACCTCTGGCGCGCTGACCCAATGGGAGGGGCAGGTCAGTGTGTTTGATCCCGCGAACGGGGGACCGTGCTACGCCTGTGTCTTTCCGACGCCACCAGCGCCGGAGCTGGCGCCCTCCTGCGCCGAGGCGGGGGTGATCGGCCCATTGCCGGGGGTCGTCGGGTCGATGATGGCGTTGGAGGCGGTGAAGCTGATCACCGGTGCGGGGGCGGTCCTGCGCGGAGAGATGATGATTTACGACGGCCTTTGGGGTGAGACGCGCAAGATCCGCGTGACGCCGCGCGCGGATTGCCCGGTTTGTCACGGGGCGGGGCTGGCGACGGGGACGGGCAGGGCTTAGGTTTGTTCTCAAAGGAGAGCTTTCATGACCAACCCGCTACTCGCCGACTGGGACACGCCCTTTGATCTGCCGCCGTTCGACGCAATCTCGGACGATGATTATCCGCCGGCGCTGGACATCGCGCTGGACCGGCACAGCGAAGAAATCGCCGCCATCGTCGCCAATGAGGCCGAACCGGATTTCGAAAACACCATCGCGGCGCTCGAAGCCTCGGGGGAGGCGCTGGACAAGGTGCTATCGGCCTTCTTCGCCGTGGCCGGCGCGGATGCGACCCCGCGACGTCAGGAATTGCAGCGCGCATTTTCACCCAAGCTCGCGAAGCATTTCGCCGATATATCCGCCAATCCCGCTCTTTTTGCGAAGGTGAAATCCGTGTGGGACAGGCGTGATACGCTGAACCTCGATGCGCAAGATGCGCGCCAGTTGTTCCTCGTCCATCGCGGCTATGTCCGTGCCGGGGCCGCCTTGAGCGGTGAAGAAGCCGAGCGGATGAAGGCCATCAAGGAACGGCTCGCCGTGCTGGGCACCGCATTCACGCAGAACCTGCTGAAGGACGAGAGCGACTGGGTTATGGAGTTGACGGAGGAGGACCTCGAAGGCCTGCCGGACTTCCTGATCGATGCCGCCCGTGCCGCGGGGACGGAAATGGGGCGGGACGGGCCGGTCGTGACGCTCTCACGCTCGCTGATCGTGCCATTCTTGCAATTTTCGCCCCGGCGCGAGTTGCGTGAAACGGCGTGGAAGGCCTGGACTGCACGCGGCGCCTTTGGGGGTGAGACGGACAACCGCGCCATCGCGGCGGAGGTCCTCGCCTTGCGGCAGGAGCGCGCGGAGCTGCTGGGGTATGGGAATTTCGCCCAATACAAGCTGGAGACGGAGATGGCCGGCACGCCCGAGGCGGTGCGCAACCTGTTGTTGCAGGTCTGGGAACCGGCCAAGGCGCAGGCGCTGGCGGATCAGGACGTGCTGTCGGCCATGGCGGCGAAAGACGGTGTCAACGGGCCGATCGAAGGCTGGGACTGGCGCTATTATTCGGACAAGCGGCGTCGGGCGGAGCACGATCTGGATGAGGCGGCGATCAAGCCGTACTTCCAGTTGGAGAACATGATCGCGGCGGCATTCGACTGCGCCAACCGTCTGTTCGGGCTGGAGTTCAGGGAGGTTACAGTGCCGACCTATCATCCCGACGTCCGGACCTGGGAGGTCACACGGGACGGCGCGCATGTCGCGGTCTTCGTCGGTGATTATTTCGCGCGCGGCACCAAGCGTTCCGGTGCGTGGTGTTCGGCGATCCGCAGTCAGGCGGTGCGGCCACGCTCGCAAGCGCCGGTGGTGGTGAACGTCTGCAACTTTGCCAAGCCGCCGAAGGAGCGGGCGGCGTTGCTCTCTTACGACGACGCGCGCACTCTTTTTCACGAGTTTGGACATGCGCTGCACCAGATGCTGTCGGATGTGCGCTGGGAAGGCGTCTCGGGCACCTCGGTCGCGCGGGATTTCGTCGAACTGCCCAGCCAGCTGTTCGAACACTGGCTCGAAGTGCCCGAAGTGCTTGAGAAATTCGCGCTGCATGTCGACACCGGCAAAGCGATGCCCAAGGCGATGCTCGACAAGGTTCTTGGCGCGGCGACCTACGACATGGGCTTCCAGACGGTGGAATATATCGCCTCCGCCCTCGTCGATCTGGAGTTTCACGACAGCGCGCCGACACCCGATCCGATGGCCAAGCAAGCGGCGGTGCTGAATGAGCTTGGCATGCCCTCGGCCATTGCGATGCGCCACGCCACGCCGCAATTCGCGCATGTCTTTTCGGGTGATGGCTATTCCTCGGGCTACTACAGCTACATGTGGTCCGAGGTCATGGATGCCGACGCCTTTGCCGCATTCGAGGAGGCCGGCGGCGCCTTTGATCCCGCCATCGCAAAGTCGCTGGAGGATAACATCCTCTCCAAGGGCGGATCGGTGGAGGCGGCGGACCTTTACACCCGCTTCCGGGGCCGGTTGCCAGGTGTCGAGGCGCTGTTGAAAGGGCGCGGGCTGGCGGCCTGAGGGGCGCAAGGGCTCAGAGATCGGGACCGGGGCGCTGCCCCGGACCCCGGAGTATTTGTGACGAGATGAAGCTCAGAGCTCGATTGCCGTCAGGACCTCGGGCTCGATCACCTTGGTGTCGGGCAGGGCGTCGATCAATTCCTGCGCGGATTGGGCGAGGACCGGGAAGGTCTTGTAATGGCAGGGAATGATGGTGTTGAAGTTAAAGAACGTCTTGGCGGCATAGGCGGCGCGGCGCATATCCATGGTGTAGTAACCGCCACAGCACAGCAGGCCGATGTCCGGGGCGTGCAAGTCGTTGAAAACCTTCATGTCCGCCATGACATCGGTGTCGCCGGTGAAATAGATCGTGCGGCCTTCGCCCTCGATCATGAAACCGGATTCGCCGCCCGCGTAGGCGCCATCGGGGGTGGAGGAGGAATGCGTCGCGTGCACCATCGTCACCTTGACGTCGCCGAGAGTGATGGTGCCGCCCTTGTTGAAACCGTTCGTGTCCTTGACCCCCTGGGCGTCGAGCCAGCCCATCAATTCGACCATGCCGTGCACGGGCGTGCCGGTCTGGGACGCGATTTCGGCCACATCGGCCAGGTGGTCGCCGTGACCATGCGAAACAAGGATATTCGTGACGCCGCGGCTCGCCTCTTCTTTCCTGTCGTCGGGGAAGGTGGGGTTGCCGGTCAGGAAGGGGTCGATCAGCAGAACCTGATCGCCGATTTCAATGCGGAAGCCGGAATGGCCAAGCCAGATGATTTTCATGTGTGTCTCCTGAGTTTATCGCGCAAGCCTATCGGGGACGAGCAGCAAGGGAAACCGATATGAGTTGGACCGAGGCCGTCGACGGATATTGTGAACGACTTGATCCGAGTTTCTGGGCGGAGCCGTGGAACGCGCTGAGCAACCTTGCGTTTCTTATCGTCGCGCTGATCATGTGGCGAAGGGCGGGCCAGATCGCGCCCAATCATCGGCCAGCACGCATCCTCGCCGTTATCCTGGGCGTGATTGGCGTCGGATCAGGGCTGTTTCACACCTTTGCCACCCGCTGGGCAGGGGTGGCGGATGTGCTGCCGATCCTGGTTTTTATCCTGACTTATATCTATTTCGCCAATCGCTATTTCTGGGGTCTGCGGCAAGGCTGGGCGGCGCTGGGGACCGCGCTGTTCGTGCCTTATGCAGCGCTGACGGTGCCACTGTTCGCGATGCTGCCGGGGCTTGCCGGTTCGGCAGGCTATGCGCCGGTGCCCGTGTTGATCGCCGCCTATTCGGTTGCCTTGTGGGGGCGGATGCGGCAGGTCGCGCGTGGCCTCGCCGTCGGGGCCGGATTGCTTGCTCTTTCGATCCTGTTCCGCTCGCTTGACCAACCCATGTGCGCACGCTGGCCGGGTGGCACGCATTACCTCTGGCATCTGCTGAACGCCGCATTGCTCGGCTGGATGATCGAGGTTTTGCGCCGCCACCTTGCGGGGGGCGACGGGGGGCGATAAACCGGCCCGGATTAAAGAAGTCCCGAACAAAAGGGGAGAGTGCATGTCCATCGACGAAGGCACCGCCGCGCGCGTGGCAAAGCTGGCCCGGATCAAGGTCGAGCCGGCTGATCTGCCTGTGCTGGCGCAGGAATTCAACACCATCCTCGGCTTTATCGACCAGCTGAGCGAAGTTGACGTCGAGGGTGTGGAGCCGATGACCAGCGTCACGCCGATGCGCCTGAAGCGGCGTGAGGACGTGGTCACTGACGGCAGCCAGCAGGACAAGGTTTTGGCCAATGCGCCGGATGCCCGCGAGGGGTTCTTTGCCGTGCCGAAGGTGGTGGAATGAGTGATCTGAGCAAACTGACCATCGCAGGCGCGCGCGACGCGCTGCGCAAGGGCGATATGACCAGCGTTGAGCTGACTGAGGCCTGCCTGAGCGCGATTGACGGCGCCGATGGGTTGAATGCCTTTGTACACAAGACGCCCGAGATCGCGCGGGACCGCGCGGCGGCTGCCGATGCCCGGATCAAGGCAGGCGATGCGCCCGCGATGTGCGGCATCCCGATTGGGATCAAGGATTTGTTTTGTACTGAGGGCGTCGCCTCCCAAGCGGCGAGCCGTATCCTTGAGGGGTTTCAGCCGCAGTATGAATCCGCCGTCAGCCAGAACCTGATCGACGCCGGGGCGGTGATGCTGGGCAAGCTGAACATGGACGAATTTGCAATGGGTTCCTCCAATGAGACTTCAGTTTACGGCAATGCTGTAAACCCCTGGCGCCGTCGCGATGACAAGGCGGCGCTGACACCGGGCGGGTCTTCGGGCGGCTCGGCCGCGGCGGTGGCCGCGGACCTTTGCCTGGCGGCGACCGGCACCGACACCGGCGGGTCGATCCGCCAGCCCGCGGCCTTCACCGGCATCACCGGAATCAAACCGACCTACGGGCGGTGCTCGCGTTGGGGCACCATCGCCTTTGCCTCCTCACTCGATCAGGCGGGACCAATGACGAAGGACGTGCGCGACGCGGCGATCATGCTGGGCGCAATGTGTTCGCATGATCCGCGCGACAGCACCTCGGTCGATCTGGCAGTGCCGGATTTCGAGGCGGCGCTGAGCGGTGACATCCGCGGCAAGACCATCGGCATCCCCAAGGAATACCACATGGAGGGTATTCCCGAGGAGATCGAGGCGCTGTGGAGCCAGGGCAAGGACATGCTGCGTGATGCCGGGGCCAAGATTGTCGACATCTCCTTGCCGCATACGAAATACGCCCTGGCGGCCTATTACGTTATCGCACCGGCGGAGGCATCCTCGAACCTCGCGCGGTATGACGGGGTGCGCTACGGGCATCGCGCGACACTGGGCAGCGGCGATGGCATCACGGAGATGTATGAAAAGACCCGTGCCGAGGGCTTTGGCGCAGAGGTTCAGCGCCGCGTGATGATCGGGACCTACGTTCTCTCTGCCGGGTTCTATGACGCCTATTACAACCGGGCGCGGCGGGTCAGGACATTGATCAAGCAGGACTTTGATGACGTCTTTGCCCAGGGGGTCGATGCGGTGCTGACGCCCGCGACGCCCTCTGCCGCCTTTGGTCTGGGCGAGATGAAGAGCGCCGATCCGGTTCAGATGTACCTCAACGATGTCTTTACCGTCACGGTGAACCTTGCCGGATTGCCGGGCATATCCGTCCCGGCTGGCCTCGACCATCAGGGGTTGCCACTGGGCCTGCAGTTGATCGGGCGTCCCTGGGAGGAGGCGGATTTGCTGAATACGGCTTATGCACTGGAAACTGCTGCGGGCTTTGTGGCGAAACCGGTGAAATGGTGGTAAACGCGGGGCAAAGCGTCGGACTTGTCCAGCGCGTGAGCAGTGGGTGATAGCGCAATGATGATGACGAAACAGCACGTGCGGTTGGGCCTTTTCGCCCTGACGATGACCGGGCTCGCCGCCTGCCAGCCCGACGTTCCCGACAGCGGCGCGGGTGTCGGATTTGGCGATTACAGCGAATACCAACGCCAGCGGGAGGCGCAGCTTTCCGGTCAGGCCGGTGCTGCCTCCGGCCTGCCGGCGGCCAGCGCGGTGTCGTCTGAACCCCTGTCGCCTTCAGGCGGGATCGGTGGCGCGGGCAATACCACTGGCGAGGGTGCGGATATCGCCGCACAGACCCGTGCAGCGCTGAACTCCGCCAACGGGACCAGCGGTGCAGGTACGGTCAACGCGAGCCCTTCGAACCCGCCGCCCGTCGCTGTCAACTCTGCCGGGTTGAGCCGTGAGAACGATTTCGACGCCGTGGGCGAGCAGCGCTCCATCGCGGACGACAAGGCGCTGATCGCGCAGAACCGCGCGAATTACACCCAGATCCAGCCCGAGGCGCTGCCGTCACGCACGGACACCGGGCCGAACATCGTGGCCTATGCCTTGCAGACGACGCATTCGGTCGGTCAGCCGCAGTATCGACGCACCAGTCTGCTGTCGAGCGAGGGGCGATATCAGCGCAGTTGCGCCGCTTTTCCGTCGCCCGATCTGGCGCAGCGGGCGTTTCTGGAGGGAGGCGGCCCCGATCGTGATCGCAAGGGGTTGGATCCGGACGGCGACGGCTATGCCTGTGACTGGGACCCGCGTCCCTTCCGCAAGGCGGCGGGCGGCTGACAATGGCCCCGACGGGCTTTCGACATCCCGACGCCTGCTGGCATCCATCGCCTAACGTCAACCACCGCCGCCATGGTGGCGATCCTGATATGGTGGTCATCCACCACACCGCGATGCTGACTGCCGAAGCCGCGCTGGAGCGTTTATGCAGCCCCGATCCACCGGTCGGCTTGCCGCCCGTCTCTTGTCACTATCTGATCTCTGAATCCGGGCGCTTGTGGCAGATGGTGGACGAGATCGACCGGGGCTGGCACGCAGGGCAGGGAGCCTGGGGCGATGTCGGTGAAGTCAACTCGCACTCCATCGGGATCGAGCTGGCAAACACCGCGTTGCATCCCTATCCAGAGCCGCAGATGAGAACATTGGAGGCGCTATTGCCTGGTATCCTCGCGCGGTGGTCGATTCCGCCTGAACGGGTGATCGGGCATTCGGACATGGCTCCGCACCGTAAATCCGACCCCGGCCCGCGCTTTGACTGGCGACGGCTGGCGCGCAAAGGGCTCGCCGTCTGGCCCGAGGACGGTGGTGCAGCGCCGGTGGATCGCGAACAGTTTCACGCGGACCTCGCACGGATTGGCTATCGACGCCCCGAGGATGTCGATGCGCTCGATGACCTGATGCTCTGGGCCTTTCGCTTGCGATTTCGATCGTCCTTGGCTGAGGCGCGCACACCTCTCGACGGTAAAGATTGTCGCATCGCGCGTGACATCGCGGCCCGCTACCCGGCGCGCGATCTTCGGGGCACCTGAACCGCCGCACCGTCACGCTTTCCGTGCAGGGCGTTCCAGACTTCATCTCGTGCAAAATACTCCCGCCGGAGGCATCCTGCATTGGCCGCACGCACCTCCAGACAGGCCCGCGCCCTGAAACGCCCTCCGCCTCAGTACCCATTGCCGCGGTCCACCAGATGTTCCAACGGCAGACCCATTTCGCAGTTGCGCATGTTCTCCGCAATCACTCGTGCGGCCGAGACGGGGCGGGTTTCAGACGCGATATGCGGTGTCACCGTGACCTTGGGATGCGCCCAGAACGGGTGCTCTACCGGCAGTGGTTCGATGCGAAAGACGTCCAGCGTCGCCTGAGAGATGTGACCGCGATCCAGCGCGTCCAGCAAGGCCTCGTCATCGATCAGCGGCCCTCGTCCGGGGTTGATGATCATCGCGCCCTTTGGCAGCGTGGCGAGTGCATCGGCGTCGAGGATGTCGACCGTTTCGGGCGTGTCGGGCAGGAGCAGGACGAGGATCTCTGCGCTCGACAGCGCCGCGCGTAGCCCCTCGGGCCCCGCATAGGTGCGGACGTCGGGAATGTCCTTGGCGCTGCGGCTCCATCCGCTGACCGGAAAGTTAAGCGCGCTCAGTGCCTTAGCGCAGGCATGCCCCAATTTACCCAACCCGAGGATCGTCACCGGGCGGTCGCGGGCCAAGGGCGGCACGTGGCGATCCCAGCGGCCATCCTGCCGCGCCAGCGCGTGATCGATGTTGAGGTGCAGGCGCAGCACATGACCCGTCACCCATTCCACCATGCCTTCGGTGAGGCCGGGGTCGACCATCCGTGTCAGTGGCATGGTTAGCGTTTCGTTGCAAACGATGGTCTCGACCCCCGCCCAAAGGCTCATCACCGCTTTGCAGCGGGTGTAGGGTGTGAAATCGCGCAGGCCACCGCTCGGCGCATAGACGATATAGTCGACCTCATCGGGCGGCAGGTCGCGGGCAAGTGTCGCGTCCAGCCCAGCGTCGTCGAGGGCGGTGCGCAGGGACGTCCGATACGCCTGCCAGTCGGTATCGCTGGCGGCGAAGAGAACCTTTATGCTCATCTATCGCGGTCTGTGGATATGGGCGCTTTGCACCAGGCCAAAGGCAGCCATCAGAACCAGCATGGCAGAGCCGCCGTAGGAGACCAGCGGCAGCGGCACCCCGACCACCGGTGCGAGCCCCATGACCATCGACATATTGACCGCGAAGAACAAAAAGAACGTTATCGCGATGCCCAGCGTCAGGATGGAGGCAAAGCGATCCTTGTTCGCCAACGCGGAGGAGATGCAGAACACGATGATCAGCGCATAGAGCGCCAGCAGCGAGAAGGCTCCGATAAAACCGAATTCCTCTGCCAGTGTGGTAAAGATGAAATCCGTGTGTTTTTCGGGCAGGAAGTTCAGCCGCGATTGCGTTCCCTGCATGAAGCCCCGCCCGGTCCAGCCGCCGGAGCCGAGGGCGATTTTGGCCTGCGTGATGTGATACCCGGCGCCAAGGGGATCGTTGGAGGGATCGAGGAAGGTGTCGATGCGCCGGAACTGGTAATCCTTGATCAACTGCCAATCCGTGCCGCGCGATTTGAATACCGCCGTGACCGTCGCGATCCCGGTCGTCAGCACGGCGACGAAATAGGCCCAGTGCACGCCGGCGATGAACATGACGCCGCCGCCGCCGATCATCAGCAGCAGCGCCGTGCCGAGGTCGGGCTGGCGCAGCACGAGGTAGGTCGGCAGCAGGATCACCAGCACGGGCAGGATCACCCAGATGGGCCGCGACGTCTTGTTCAGCGGCAGGGCGTCATAATAGGCGGCCAGCACCATGACCAGCGTGATCTTGGTCAGCTCGGAGGGCTGCAACCGCATGAAGCCGAGATCGATCCAGCGCTGCGCGCCCATCCCGACCGCACCAAAGAACTCCACCGCCAGCAGCAGAACGAGAGAGCCGAGAAAGGCGACGACCGAAAGGTTCCGCCACAGCCAGATAGGCACCATCGCAAGGCAGACCATGACCACGAGACCCAGAACGAACCGCTTCATCTGTGGTTCCGCCCAGGGCTCCAGGGACCCGCCGGCGACCGAATACAACATGAGAAACCCAAAGCTCGCCACCGCCGTCAGCAACAGGATCAGCGGCCAGTTCAGGAACAGCACCTTGCGGATACCGCTCGGGGTCGTCTTGACGTTGTATTCGAGAAAGCTCATGCGCGGCTCTTGGCATCGGGCGGGGCGTCGGGCCGGTATTCTCGCAGTCGCTTTTGCTGTTCCTTGATCCGTCCACGGTCCTTTTGCGGATAGGCCTCCAGCGGCGGTTCGCCGTTATAGAGAGCCTGCAAGGTGACGTCGCGCGCGATTGGGGCCGCCACTGTCGAGCCGCCGCCGCCGTGTTCGACGACCACTGCCACAGCGATCCGGGGATTATCATAGGGCGCGAAATCCACGAACAAGGCGTGATCGCGCCGTTCCCAGGGCAGGTCGGCGTTCGATCTGACACCCGCCGCGCGTTCCTTGGCGGTGATGTTGCGGACCTGACTGGTGCCGGTCTTGCCGGCCATGCGCATGTCTTCAGCGATGATCCGACTGCGGTAAGCGGTGCCTTGACGGCTGTTGGACACGGCGAACATTGCCTTGCGCACCTGACGGAGGTGGTTTTCGTTCAACCCGAGGCTCGGGCCCGCGCCGCTGGGCTGTTCGATTCCGTTAACCTTTTTGACGAGCCGCGGCGTGACAGCGTTGCCCGACGCGATGCGCGCCGTCATCAACGCCAATTGCAGCGGGGAGGCGAGCACATAGCCCTGTCCGATGGCCGAGTTCACGGTATCGCCGATCACCCAGTCTTCGCCGCGCGCGGAGCGTTTCCACGCCTTGGTCGGGGCAAGCCCGGAGGCAACGGCCGACATCGGCAGGTCGACAGGTTCACCCAAGCCGAGCCTCTGCGCCATGTTGGAAATGTTCTCGATCCCGAGTTCCAGGGCGAGTTCGTAGTAAAAGACGTCACAGCTTTCCCGGAGGGATTTCTCAAGGTTGACGTGACCATGCCCGGCGCGTTTCCAGCAGTGAAAGCGTCGCCCCGAAACTTCGAGGTGCCCGCCGCAGTAGAACGTGTCCTCAGGGCCGATGATCCCCGCTTCCAACCCGGCGAGGGCGACCACCATCTTGAAGGTCGAGCCGGGCGGGTAGATGCCTTGCACGGATTTCGCGGCGAGCGGGCGATACTTGTTCTCGGTCAGGGCGCGATAGTCGCTGACGGAGATGCCCCGCACAAAGAGGTTGGGATCGAACGAGGGCGCGGAGCCGATCGCGAGCATGTCGCCCGAGGTTACGTCCATCACGACGGCGGCTGCGCTTTCGCCTTCCAGTCGCGCCTGAACGTAGGTTTGCAGCTTGTTGTCGATGGTCAGTTGCAGGTCTTCGCCCTGAACCCCTGCGCGGCGGTCCAGCTCGCGCATCTCGCGCCCGACATGGTTGACCTCAACCCGGCGCGCACCGGCCTTGCCGCGCAGAGCGTCCTCCATCTTGGCTTCCAGACCGACCTTGCCGATCTGAAAGCGGGGGATCAGCAGCAATTGGTCGGGGGCGTCGATCTTGGCCAGATCGTAGTCCGAGACAGGGCCGACGTAGCCGACCACATGTGCATAATCAGCGGCCTGCGGATAGGTCCGGGTCAGCCCGACCTCGGGGGTGACACCGGGCAGGGCGGGGGCGTTGACGGCGATCTGCGTGACATCGGACCATTGCACCTGATCCGCGACGGTCACGGGAAAGAATGGCTGGGTGCGCTTCAACTCGGTGGTGACGCGCTCCATTTCTTCGTCATTGAGCGACAGGAGAGAGCCGAGGCGCTGCATGATCGTGTCGACATCGTCCGCGTCCTCACGCGTCAGGGTGATCCGGTAGGCGGGGTTGTTGACGGCGATGGCCGCGCCGTTGCGGTCAAAGATTTCGCCGCGTGCGGGCGGAATAAGGCGAATGTTGACGCGGTTCTCTTCGGCCAGCAGGCGGAACTTGTCGGCTTCTTCGACCTGCATGTAGCGCATGCGAAGCGCCAGAAGTCCCATGAAACCCGCCTGCGCGCCGCCGATGATCAGCGTGCGGCGGTTCAGCTTGCGTGCACCCGCGGCTGTATCCTTGTTCGGACGTTTCATATGCGGTGTCCCAATGTATCGACCTCACCCGGTGCCACGCGGCGCACGCCAAAGAGCACAGCGCAGCCCAGCACCATCAGCGGATAGGCCAGTGCGGTGGAAAACAATTGCGACAGCACCAGCAACGCCGGGGCTTGCGGCACGACGAAGATCGCGAGGATGATCCGGTAACCGATCAGCACGCCGCAAAGCGCCAGCGCGGCAGTCAACCATTCCACGGTGAAGGGCAGGGTGCGCACCCCGTCCGAGCGGTTGCGCAGGGTCTGCGAGGCCAGAACCGTCAGTGCTGCCATTAAACCGGGCGGGCGTTGAAGCAACAAATCCGCGAGCACCATCACCATCGCGACGATGCCAGATGGGATGAATTCAGGACGCCGCAAGGCAAAGGTGAAGGTCAACAGCAGGATCATGTCCGGTCCGGCAAAGGTCCGTGGCATGGTTTGCTGCGGCAGAAGTTCGAGCAGCAGGATGCCGAGCGAGATCACGACGTAGATGGCGCGCATCGACCAGATCCGGGCCGGGGAGGCAGCCGCGTGTTCAGCCATCGACACCCTCCCGCGTGCTGAGGTCAACGCCGGTTTTCTCCTCGCCATTCAGTCGGGGTTCGATCAGCGTGCCGGGGTCCTGAATGGTCTCGGTGCCAAGGTGACGCAGGACCCGCAGGTATTCCAGCCGTTCGAAATCCGCCGCCAGTCGCACCCGCAGCCGTCCACCGGGATCCTGCGCGACCCGGCCAACCAAAAGGCCGGCGGGAAAGACGCCGCCATCGCCGGAGGAAATGATGCGGTCGCCGGGACGCACCAATTCTGGCGCTTCGAGGAATTCGATTGGTGGCGCGGCGGAATTGTCGCCCTCGATCAGCGCGCGTTGCCCCGAGGGCTGGATCGTCACCGGCAAGCGGGATGAGGAATCGGTGAGCAAGAGCACACGCGCGGTCTTGCTTCCCACGCCCGAGATGCGCCCGACCAGCCCGATCCCGTCCATCGTCGCCCAGCCGTCCACGATCCCGTCGCGCGCCCCGACGTTCAGCAGCAGGGACTGGCGGAAGGGCGAGCCGCTGTCGGCCATGACGACGCCCGTTACATGGGTGAGGCGGGGATCCAGCCGGACCTTGTTCAGATCGAGCAGTCGGGCGTTCTCCTGCTCCAGTTGCAGCGCGGCCTCTTTCCAGGCCTTCATCTGCTGCAATTCGCGCCGAAGCTCTTGATTTTGCTTATGGATGCGCGTGTAGCTCTGAAAATCCCGAAGGATGTTCAGGGTCCCGTCCACAGGCGCCATAGCCCAGTCGAATGAGGGCACCACCTGATCGACGACCTGCGCGCGGAACCGTTCGACGCGCGGGCTGTCGATCCGCCAGAACAGGAATAGCCCGAAGAGCGCCAGAATGAGGACGCTGCCCAGAAGCCGGCGCAGCGGGGTGAGGTAATCGGCCTCTTGTCTGCGATCCTGTGCCAAGTTGGCCCCTTTTAGCGATGAAGGGTGGGTAGATCAGCTATCGTAGTCAATCGCGTGGCGCAGCAGTTTTTCGAACTCCAGCGCCTTGCCGGTGCCGAGGGCGACGCAGTTCAGGCTTTCATCCGCGATGGAGACCGCCAGCCCGGTCTGTTCGCGCAAGGCCAGATCGAGATCACCGAGCAGCGCGCCGCCTCCGGTCAGCATCACGCCGCGATCAACGATGTCGGCGGCGAGATCCGGCGGGGTCGCCTCAAGCGCGGTCATCACCGCTTCGCAGATTTGCTGGACGGGTTCGGAGAGCGCCTCAGCGACCTGTGCCTGGGTGATCTCGGTCTCTTTCGGAACACCGTTCAGCAGGTCGCGGCCCCGGACGTGCAGCGAGGTGCCGCGCCCGTCATCGGGCATGCGCGCGGTGCCGATAGTGGTCTTGATCCGCTCGGCGGTGGATTCACCGACCAGCAGGTTCTGCTGGCGACGCAGGTAGCTGATGATCGCCTCGTCCATGCGATCCCCGCCGACGCGAACGGATCGGGCATAAACGATATCGCCGAGGGACAGAACCGCGACTTCGGTCGTGCCGCCGCCGATATCGACAACCATGTTGCCGGTCGGGTCGGTGATGGGCATGCCGGCGCCGATGGCCGCGGCAATAGGCTCGGCGATCAAACCGGCGCGACGCGCGCCCGCTGACAGAACCGACTGACGGATCGCGCGTTTCTCAACCGGGGTGGCCCCGTGGGGGACACAGACAATGATCTTGGGCTTGGAGAAGGTGGAGCGTTTGTGCACCTTGCGAATGAAATGTTTGATCATTTCCTCGGCCACGTCGAAATCCGCGATGACGCCTTCGCGCATCGGGCGGATCGCCTCGATCGTGCCGGGTGTGCGGCCGAGCATCAGCTTGGCATCTTCGCCGACGGCGAGAACCTTCTTGATGCCGTCCTTGACGTGATAGGCCACAACGGACGGCTCCGACAGGACGACGCCCTTGCCTTTGACGTAGACAAGCGTGTTCGCTGTCCCGAGGTCGATCGCCATGTCCGAGGAAAACAGCCCCGGCACCTTATCCCAAAATGACATATCTTCCGTTACCCTGCAAAATACTCTCTCGGCCCGCGACTCGTGCAGAGCCGGGCTGTTCGCCCTTGTAGCGACGCTCTTGCTCAGGCGAAAGTGCTAGCCCTGCGAAATCAGCGCCATTCTGCTTGCGCGTGCCGTTGCCCGCAAGGGCACAGGGCGTTAGTCAGGGCCATGCTGTCATATCAACATATCTATCATGCAGGCAATACCGCGGATGTTCACAAACATGCGTTCCTCTCCTGGATGCTGGCCCGCCTGACCGACAAGGCCAAGCCGCTGAGTTACATCGAGACACACGCCGGACGCGGTGGATACCAGCTGGACGCGGCGGAGGCCCTCAAAACTGGCGAATCCGCTGCGGGTGTCGCACGCATGCTGGCCGGTTTTGCGCCCGATCACCCCTATCGGCAAGTGGTCGAGGCGAAGCGCGCGCGCATGGGGCGGGACAGCTACCCCGGTTCGCCGCTCATCGCTGCGGAGTTGTTGCGCGAGGACGATAGGATCCACCTTGCTGAGCTGCATCCGCAAGAACATGCCGCCCTGCGGGGCGCGGTTGGGCGTCGGGCGCGCGTGCATCAGGCCGACGGGTTCGCGCTGGCACTGTCGATTTGTCCGCCCGAACCGCGTCGCGGCGTGCTGTTGATCGACCCGAGTTACGAGATCAAGACGGATTACGAGACCTTGCCGAGGTTCATCGCCAAGGTGAACCGCATGTGGAACGTCGGGATCGTGATGCTGTGGTATCCGATTTTGCAGGATGCGCCGCACCGTCCCATGCTGCGCGCGCTCGAGGCGGCGGGGCTGCCCGGAGCGTTGCGCCATGAGGTCGCGTTCCCCCCGGTGCGCGTGGGGCATCGCATGGTCGGCTCGGGCCTGTTCCTCGTCAACGCGCCTTTCGGTGCGGCGGAGGAGCTGGCGCGGGTCGAGGAGATGTTCAGGAGCCTGGGGCAGGGCGGTCACGCAAGCGATCAGTGAAGCCTTCGCGACGGGTGAGGCAGGGCCGGGCTGCGCAAGCACCAAGGGGGCGTATGAGGTCGCGCAACCTGATCAGGCTGGTCGGATCGGCAGGCTCAATATCGCTGCAAGAGAGCTGGGCGATGACCTGAACGGTTGGCATGGGATCTGCCTTCGCGCCGGACAGACCCTTCGGGAGCTGATGAGGCGGCCACACATCCTACCCGCCAAAGAAAAGGCCCGGACCATGGTCCGGGCCATTTTGACATCAACCGACGTCCTTGTAGTTGATTTCACGCTCGTCCGCACCGCTACCGACCTTGTCGCGCCGCACAAGCAGACGGTTGATCGCGTGAATATAGGCCCGGACCGAGGCGACCACCGTATCGGTATCCGCACTGGAACCGGTGACAATCCGTCCGTCTTCGTTCAGCCGGACGGAGACGGTAGCCTGCGCGTCCGTGCCCTGTGTGACCGCATGCACCTGATAAAGCTCAAGCTTCGCAGCGTGGGGAAAGACCTCCTTGACCGCATTGAAAGAGGCATCGACGGGGCCATCGCCCGTGGTCGTTGCCGATTTTTCGGTGCCATCCACGGTAACGGTCATCTCGGCGGATTGACCGTCCGTTCCGCAGATCACCTTGAGGGATTTCAACTCCAGACGGTCCGGGGTGGTGTCTTCGGCCACCCGGACGAGGGCGAGAAGGTCGTCGTCGTAGACCTCCTTCTTGCGGTCGGCGAGGTCCTTGAACCGCACGAATATGTCGTTCAACTGGTTTTGGCCCAGTTCGAAACCAAGGGCGCCGAGCTTCGATTTCAACGCGGCGCGGCCCGAATGCTTCCCGAGGACGATGTTGTCCTCGTTCAGACCGATGTCGGCGGGCTTCATGATCTCAAAGGTTTCAACGTTCTTGAGCACGCCGTCCTGATGGATGCCGGATTCATGCAGGAAGGCGTTCTTGCCGACGATGGCCTTGTTGTACTGCACGGCAAAGCCCGAAACGGTGGCGACACGGCGCGACAGACCCATGATCTTGCTGGTGTCGATTCTGGTCTGGTAGGGCATGATGTCGTTGCGCACCTTGAGGGCCATCACGACCTCTTCGAGGGCGGTGTTGCCAGCGCGTTCACCAAGGCCGTTGATCGTGCATTCGATCTGGCGCGCACCGGCTTCGACCGCCGCGAGCGAATTTGCCGTCGCCATGCCGAGGTCATTGTGACAATGCGTGGCAAAGATCACCTCGTCCGCACCGGGTACTTTTTCGATCAGCATACGGATCAGGTCCGCGGATTCGCGCGGCGCGGTGTAGCCGACCGTGTCGGGGATGTTGATCGTGCTCGCCCCGGCCTTGATGGCGATCTCGACGACGCGGCAAAGGTAGTCATGTTCCGTCCGCGTGGAATCCATCGGCGACCATTGCACATCATCGGTGAGGTTGCGCGCATGGGTGACGGTCTCGTGAATCCGCTCGGCCATCTCATCCATGGTGAGGTTGGGGATCGCGCGGTGCAGGGGCGAGGTGCCGATGAAGGTATGGATGCGCGCGCGCGGTGCGTGCTTGATCGCCTCCCATGCGCGGTCGATATCCGTGGCATTGGCACGGCTCAGGCCGCAGATCACAGAGGTCTTCGCGTTCTTTGCGATCTCGGAGACAGCGTTGAAATCGCCCTCCGACGCGATCGGGAAGCCTGCCTCGATCACATCCACGCCCATCTCGTCGAGCATGGCAGCGATCTCAAGCTTTTCCTCGTGACTCATCGTGGCGCCCGGGCTTTGTTCGCCATCGCGGAGCGTCGTGTCAAAGATCAGGACGTGATCCTGTTTTGGTGTCGGTGTCATTGAATTTCTCTCTTTATCCTAAAGCCTTGGCGCGATGAGGCATACCTCTGAGCGGTCGCGCCATCCCGGCACGCTCAGAGGCGGATTAGGAGTAGGCGCAGGGCCGCGCCGCGCGAGGCGCAGGCGGGGGTCGTGCTGATGGGCCCTGTGGTCAACATGATTTTGATATAGCGCGGATGAGGCGGGATGGAAAGATACGAGTTATGCCGCACTGCGGCGTGTGGCGGGCAGGACGCGAGGGATACATCCGGTCAGGCGGATTGGGTGATCCGGGGCGGCGAGCGGCGCGTACCCCTCACATGGAAAAAGCTCTGATCATCGGAGAGAGCGGCGCCATCGGCCGAGCTGTGGCGACAGAGTTGCGCGGACGTGGCTGGTCGGTCGAGGGGCTGTCACGCTCAGGTGACGGGTTCGACATTACGGACGCGGCCTCGGTCGAGCGGCATCTTGGGCAGGCGCGCAGGGATTTTGACCTCGTGCTGATCGCGACCGGCGCGCTTGAGATCGACGGAAACGCTCCGGAAAAATCCTTGCGGGATCTGACGGTGGAGGCGATGGCCGCGCAATATCTGTTAAACGCAATCGGGCCTGCGTTGGTGATGCGTCATACGGCGCACCTGCTGGCGCGCGACAGGCGCGCGGTGGTGGCGACGCTCTCTGCGCGGATTGGCTCGATCGGGGACAATCGCCTGGGCGGATGGGTCAGCTACCGCGCGGCGAAGGCGGGGTTGAACCAGATCATCCGAAGTGCCGCAATCGAATTGGGGCGAAGCCATGCGCAGGCGATTTGCGTCGCGCTGCATCCCGGCACCGTTGAGAGCGCGCTGACCCGCCGCTATCTGGGTCGCCATCCCGCCGTGACACCCCAGGCTGCGGCGCACCACCTGCTGGCCGTTCTGGATGGTTTGAGTGTCGCGGACAGCGGCGGGTTCTTTGATTGGCGTGGCGATCCGGTCGCGTGGTGACGGTTACGCACGGATCCGGTTCACGTGCCCCATCTTGCGGCCCGGCTTGACCTCGGCCTTACCGTAGAGATGCAGCGCGGCGCCGGACTCTCGGGCGATCTGATCGACACGCGCCATGTCGTCGCCGATCAGATTTTCCATCACCACATCCGCGTGGCGCTGACCATCCCCGAGCGGCCAGCCGATCACCGCGCGGACGTGCTGTTCGAACTGATCCACGCTGCAACCGTTCTGGGTCCAGTGACCTGAATTGTGCACGCGCGGCGCGATCTCATTCACGATCAGACCCTTGGGGGTGACAAAGAGTTCGACCCCCATGACGCCGACATAATCGAGGGCGTTCAATACCTTGGCGGCAAGAAGGACGGCGTCGGTCCGCCGCGCGGCGGGCAGGGCGGCCGGCACGGTCGTGGTGCGCAGGATGCCGTCCTTGTGCACATTCTCGCCCGGATCATAGCAGGCGACCGACCCATCAAGGCTGCGGGCCGCGATGATCGAGATCTCGGAGGTGAAATCGACAAAGCCTTCGAGGATTGCAGGCCCACCCGCCATATCCGCGAAGGCGGCAGGGGCGTTCGCAGCGTTGTTAATCCGAGCCTGACCCTTGCCGTCGTAGCCAAAGCGGCGGGTTTTCAGGATGGCCGGTGCGCCGATCCGCGCCAGCGCCTCGTCCAGCGCGGCGGCGTTCGGCACATCAGCGTAAGGGGCGGTCATCAGCCCGAGGTCGCGCAGAAAGTCCTTTTCCGTCAGGCGATCCTGCGAAATCCGCAGGGCTTCGCGGCCCGGTCGGATCGGGCGCAGGGTTTCCAAGAGGTCGAGCGCCGCGGTCGGAATATTCTCGAATTCATAGGTGATGACATCGACTGAGCGGGCGAAGGCGCTCAGCGCGGCGTGATCCTCGTAGGCCGCCGTTGTCACGGCATGCGCCACATCGCCTGCAGGCGGGTTGGCGCCCGGCTCAAAGATATGGCACCGCATGCCCAGACGCGCGGCGGCGATGGACAGCATCCGGCCCAACTGGCCACCGCCGAGAATACCGATGGTGGAGCCTGCAGGCAGGGCGTTCACGGGCAGATCGGTCAGGGGCAGGTCGGTCACGGGCGCATCACTCATCGACAGGCACTTCGGGGATGGAGGCGGAGAGGGCGGCGCGCCAAGCCTCCAGCCGCTCTGCGAGGGCGGGATCGTTCAGCGCGAGGATCCCGGCGGCCATCAGCCCGGCATTGGCTGCGCCGGCCGCCCCGATTGCCATGGTTGCGACGGGATAACCGCGCGGCATCTGCACGATGGAATAAAGGCTGTCGACACCCGACAGCGCCTTTGTCTGTACCGGGACGCCGATGACCGGCACGCGGGTCTTGGAGGCCATCATGCCCGGCAAATGCGCCGCACCGCCGGCCCCGGCGATGATCACGTCGAGGCCACGCGCGACCGCCTCTTTGCCATAGCTCCACAGTCGGTCAGGGGTGCGATGCGCAGAGACGATCCTGCTCTCGTAGGGGATGGCGAGGTCGTCAAGGATATTCGCCGCCTCTTTCAGCGTGGGCCAGTCAGACTGACTGCCCATGATGATGCCTACCTTGATGTCGCTCATATCGCTCCCCGTGGATTGAGGCTTTGGGTTATAAGGGCTTTGCCCCGAGGTGCAATCGGTGGTGTGGGGGATGGCGGGCGGTGTGTTTCGCGCGCCAATGAGCGCTCATGCGATGATGTCGGGGGTCAGACGGTCTTCGATCTGGGCGATCTTGTCCTTCAGCGACAGCTTTTGCTTTTTCAGCCGCTGGATTGTCAACTGATCCGCCGTACCCCGATCATGTAGCGCCTGGATAGCACCGTCGAGGTCGGCATGTTCACGGCGAAAGACCTCCAGCTCAATGCGGAGCACCTCTTCCGTTTTCATCGAAATGTCGCTGCACGCGTTCATTCCGCGATTCCCCTTTGTTGGCAGAGCTTTGAATATAGCCACAAATCCTATCCGCGGCAAAGGGCTTGCACAGGCGGGACGGGCTGCCCATATTTCACTCAACGGGGTTGCCGAAATGGGGCCTTGCTGGACTGTCGCTTAAGATCAAGGACGTGTCATGACAAAGATGACCCTGGGGGCCCACCCCTACATGCTGGGCTTTGAGCAGTTGGAACGGCTGCTGGAGAGATCGGCGAAGGCCGGAAACGACGGCTACCCTCCGTTCAATATCGAACAGACGTCAGAGCGGTCGTATCGCATCACGTTGGCGGTGGCCGGATTTTCCGAGGCTGATCTGGCGATCACGCTGGAAGACAGCCAATTGGTGATCCGTGGCCGGCAGGGCGATGATGGCGAAGGGCGCCATTTTCTGCATCGTGGGATTGCCGCGCGACAGTTTCAGCGCAGTTTCGTATTGGCCGACGGTGTCGAAGTCGGCGAGGCGATCATGGAAAACGGTTTGCTGCATGTGGATCTGACGCGGGTGGAACCCGACAAGATTGTGCAGACCATCAATATCAGAAAGGGCTAAGTCATGAACACTGAATATGAATTCGAGGGCGAAGTCGGCCAGATCGTCTATGTGAAACCGGTGAAGGTCGCTGATCTGCCCAAAGATGTGCAGGCGCAGGTCGAGGGGCTGGATCAACTCTACGCGGTGCATGATTCCAGCGGTGAGCGACTGGCGTTGGTCAAGGAACGGGACATGGCCTTCGTGCTGGCCCGCCAGTACGATATGGCCCCCGTCGCGGTGCATTGATTGCACAGCGATCCATATGCTGAGTGTTGCGGCCATTGCTGACACAGCGTGGCCGCAGTAAAGCGGGGCGATCCATGCACCGCTTGGAATGCCCATGACCCAGACCATGACCCCCGCCATTGCCATCCTGCCCTCCGCCACCCTGCTGGTGGGAAACTGGCCCGAAATTGCCTGCGACGCGCTGGAATGGCCGCTGGGTCAGCCGGAGCGTCTGCGGGGCAAGCGGTTGCGCGACATGGAGCGCACCGACCACTTGATCGCCTATCCGCGCAACGACATGCACATCCGTCCCTTCCTCAAGCTGAAGGCGCGGTTGTCGATCATGGTGCAGGAGCCGCGCACGATCCACGGACATCACCGGCGCGCGCTGCGCGTGACGTGGCGCAAGTTCTTTCGCGTTTTCAGTCATGACCGCAGCTTTGTCGACAGCATCCCGAACGGCGTGTTTGTTCCCTTCGGCACCACCTGGGTTCCCGGTTGGCGGGATGTGCCGACGGAGAAAACGAAGGATTGTTCGATCATTGCGTCGGCCAAACGATCACAAGTCGGTCATAATCTTCGCCATCGCATCATTGAACGCGTCCGCACCGAAGGGTTGGACGTCGATGCCATGGGCGGCGGCTACGTGCCCTTTGCGGAGAAATCTGACGGGTTGGCACCCTACCGCTATTCCGTCGTCATCGAGAACGTTCGGGAGCCGAATTATTTTTCGGAAAAGCTGATTGATCCGCTGCTGTGCCTGACGGTGCCGATCTATTGGGGCTGTCCGAATATCGCCGATTATCTCGACACCGGAGCGATGATCATCTGCGAAAGCGAGTCGGATATCATGGCCGCCCTGTCGCGCATGTCCCAAGCCGACTATGCCGCGCGGCTTCCCGCATTGCGCGCCCTTCGCCCGGTGGCGGCGTCGTATGACAACCTGCATAACCGGACGATTTCGGCGCTTCTCGCCTCCCTGTGAGGGCAGGCCGTTGTGTTGCGGCTGTCCTCAGATGCTCGGCCTCGCAATCTGAAGAGGTCTGCTGGCGTCGAGGGGCATTGGCAGAGAGATGCGTCACCAAAGGGTTTGTGCGGCTGAGACCTCTGATCCTTGGTTCGAAGGTGTGGTGACCTAGCGGACATCCCCTAACGTCTAATGGCCCGCGTGGTCTCGCAGGCCATTTATCGCAGAACTAGAAGTGGATGCGGATCACTGCGCAGCGATCAGACCCAGGCTTTCCAGTTTCAGGATTACCTGATGCGCGCAGTTGTCCACGTCGGTGCCTTCGGTCTCGACCCGTAGCTCAGGTGTCTCTGGGACATCGTAGGGGTCTGAAATCCCGGTGAATTCCTTGATCTTACCCTCGCGCGCGAGCTTGTACAGCCCCTTGCGATCACGGCGCTCGCATTCCTCGATCGAGGTCGCGACATGCACTTCGATAAAGGCACCGAACTCTTCGACATCCTCGCGTACCGCGCGGCGGGTCGCGGAATAGGGTGCGATCGGGGCGCAGATCGCGATGCCGCCATTCTTGGTGATCTCGGAGGCGACATAGCCGATGCGGCGGATGTTGAGGTCGCGGTGTTCCTTGGAAAAACCGAGTTCAGAGCTGAGGTTCTTGCGCACGATATCGCCATCCAGCAGCGTGACGGGGCGGCCGCCCATTTCCATCAGCTTGACCATCAGCGCGTTGGCGATGGTCGACTTGCCCGACCCCGAGAAGCCGGTAAAGAACACGGTGAATCCCTGCTTGGATCGTGCGGGCCGCGTCTTGCGCAGCTCTGCGACCACTTCGGGGAAAGAGAACCATTCGGGGATCTCCAGCCCTTCGGCAAGGCGGCGGCGCAATTCGGTGCCCGATATATTCAGGATCGTGACATCGTCCTTATCGGTGATCTCGTCGTTCGGCTCGTACTGGGCGCGCTCCTGCACATAGACCATGTGTTTGAAGTCGACCATTTCGATGCCCATCTCCTCCTGATGCTCGCGGAACAGGTCCTGCGCATCATAGGGGCCGTAGAAATCTTCACCGGCGGAGTTTTTGCCGGGGCCGGCGTGATCGCGTCCGACGATGAAATGGGTGCAGCCGTAGTTCTTGCGGATCAGCCCGTGCCAGACGGCCTCACGCGGGCCGGCCATGCGCATCGCCAGCGGCAAGAGCGACATGGTGGTGGTCGAGTTGGGGTATTTGTCCAGCACCGCCTCGTAGCAGCGCACGCGGGTGAAGTGATCGACGTCGCCGGGTTTGGTCATGCCGACGACCGGATGGATCAGCAGGTTGGCCTGTGCCTCGCGCGCGGCGCGGAAGGTCAGTTCCTGATGCGCGCGGTGCAGGGGGTTGCGGGTCTGGAAGGCGACAACCTTGCGCCACCCAAGCTTGCGGAAGTAGGCGCGCAATTCGTTCGGAGTGTCGCGGCTGGCGCGGAAATCATAATGCACGGGCTGCTGGATGCCGGTAATGGGTCCGCCGAGGTAGACCTTGCCGGCGGTGTTATGCAGGTAGTTGACCGCCGGATGCGCGGAATCGTCGGCGCCAAAGACCTGTTCCGCCTCGTGCGATTTGTTCGGGGTCCAGCGATCGGTGACGGTCATCGTGCCGAGGATCACGCCCTCCTGATCGCGCAGGGCGATGTCCTGACCCAAATCGAGGCTCTCGGCGAATTTTTCCGACACATCCAGCGTGATCGGCATGGGCCAGAGTGTGCCGTCGGCCAGCCGCATCTTGTCCACGACGCCGTTGTAATCGTCTTCGCTCAAGAACCCCTTGAGCGGGTTGAAGCCGCCGTTCATCAGCAGCTCTACATCGCAGGTCTGACGGGGTGTCAGGTCCCAGCTTTCCAGTTGCCCGGCCTCGACCTTGAGCTTTTGCGCGGAATCGTAGGAAACGAAGAGTTCTGGAATGGGGGCGAGGTTTTCAATCGGCATCGGCAATGTCCCGGAATTGTCAGTTATCATGCAGCGCGTGGGCTGTTTTGACAGGTGCCTAGACCGTTCAACCCCTTGAAGGCAAGGCAATGAGGCCGTCATGAGGCAAATGGGACCGAGATGCCGCGCCGCCGCGGGAAGGCGGGACGAAATCAGCCCCAATCCGTTCGATATGGGTAAATATTTCGCCGGGTCTCTCGGGGGCAGGACCTTTGCCCCGCCCTCAGGACGGGATCAGACGCCCTCTGTTTCCGGTGCGCCGTAGCCCATGGGCAGGGTCTCGTCCTTTTCCACGTCACCCTGTTCGGCGAGGAAACGCTCGGCGTCCAGTGCCGCCATGCAGCCCATGCCGGCGGATGTGACGGCCTGACGGTACTTGTGATCGGTGAGATCGCCAGCGGCAAAGACGCCGGGGACGGATGTTTCGGTGGCGCCGGGGGTCACCTTGACGTAGCCGCCGTGGTGCAGCTCCAACTGGTCCTTGACCAGTTCCGAGGCGGGGGCGTGACCGATTGCGATAAAGACGCCTTTGGCGGGGATTTCCGTGACCTCGCCGCTGTCGGTGTGGCGCACCTTGATCCCGGTGACACCCTTGGGACTGTCCTCGCCGACGACCTCTTCGAGCGTGTGGTGCCAAAGGGTTTCGATCTTGGGATTCTTCATCAGGCGATCAACGAGGATCTTTTCCGCGCGCAATTCGTCACGGCGGTGGATCAGCGTGACCTTGGAGGCGAAGTTCGTGAGGAACAGCGCCTCTTCGACCGCAGTATTGCCGCCGCCAATGACGACAATTTCCTGACCACGATAGAAGAACCCGTCGCAGGTGGCGCAGGCCGAGACACCAAAGCCCTTGTAGGCCTCTTCGCTGTCCAGCCCCAGCCACTTGGCCCGCGCGCCGGTCGCGAGGATCACCGCATCCGCCGTATAGGTCACGCCGGAGTCGCCCTTTGCGGTGAAGGGGCGTTCAGACAGGTCCAGATCGGTGATGATATCGCCGATGATCTCGCAGCCCATGGCCTTGGCGTGGGTTTCCATGCGCACCATCAGATCGGGACCCTGCACTTCGGAATCGCCAGGCCAGTTCTCGACCTCGATGGTGGTGGTCAACTGGCCGCCCGGTTCGATGCCCTGAACGAGGATCGGGTTCAACATCGCGCGGCTGGCATAAACACCGGCAGTATAGCCAGCGGGACCGGAGCCGATGATGAGAACCTTGGTGTGGCGGGCGTCTGACATGGGAAATCTCCGGGGCTGGCAATGGTCAGGTCTATGTAGTCGCCGCCGTGATTGGCTGCAACTGCAAGCGGGGACAGGAAGGCGTTCGTTCATATGTTGCGCGTGGACGAAATATTATTGCGCGCGAATGTGTCGCTGATATAACAAACGCAAATTCAGGAGACGAAAATGGCCGCGACCCGTCTGGACGCAATTGACCGAAAAATTCTGGCCGAACTTCAGGCAGATGGGCGAATGACCAACGTGGAATTGGCCAAACGGGTCGGCATTTCCGCGCCGCCCTGCCTGCGCCGCGTGCGCACGTTGGAAGAGGCGGGTTATATCAGGGGCTACCACGCGCAGGTCGACAGCCGGGAGTTGGGCTTCGAGGTGCAGGTCTTTGCCATGGTCGGGTTGGTGAGCCAGGCCGAAGTTGACCTTTCGGCCTTTGAAATGCGCTGCCGCGACTGGCCGCTGGTGCGGGAGTGCCACATGCTGAACGGGGAGGTCGATTTCATCCTCAAGTGCGTCGCGCCCGATCTTTCGACGTTTCAAAGCTTTCTGACCGGCCAGCTAACCGCGGCGGACAACGTCGCCAGCGTCAAGACATCGCTGGTGATCCGTGGGGCCAAGGATGAGCCAGGCGTTCCCTTCGACATCCTTGAAGAACGGCTCAGCCGGTCGGCTTGACGGCGCTGATCGTCAATTCAGATCGAGCGTTCCGCTAACTTCACTTTGCCTTAGGGCTCAGGCGGCCGCGTCCTCCATCGCGCGCATCCTCAAGCGGGGATGGGCGAGACGACCAAAATCCGTAACACGGATCATATGCGGAAACATCGACATGAAGAGCTGTCGAGTATGGGTGCCCATCTCCTCCAGAACGCTCATTCCGGGGTGAAATGTCTCCATCTCGACCCCGCCGACGCGGATCGTGGCGTGGCGACGCAGGCTGATGTGGTAGGTGTCCACGGCCATGCGCGGAGAGATCCCGATCACGCCGTCGCCGTCGATGAAATCGCGCAGGGGCGTGTAGGCCAGACGGTCCGCATGGGCAAAACGCGCACCGGCAGGGCGATGCAAAAGCCGCGCCCCCGGACCGGCGAGCAGGTCCATCGCGGGCTGTGCCAGACCAAAGCGATCCGCCGTCACACGCGTGAGGACCGGCGCGCCGTGGGGATTGGGCAGATAGGTCATGACGCCGATCCACAGCACCGGAAGCGGGCCGTGTTCCAGGGTATGCACCTCCATCCCCGGCATCAGGTCCTCGATCGCGACCGGACCTTGAGTCGTCGCAACGAGAGAGCCATGGGCAAAAGCGTTGAAGGCGGTCTGGAATTCCGGCGTGACGGGGGCGCGAAAGTCGCGGTCCTCGACATGACCGCCGGCGGACAGCGTGCGCGTCGTGTAGCGTCGCATCGTCGGCATGGATTGGCCAGAGCTTGGGCGCAGCGGATTTTCCGCCCCGAAGGGCGACAGAGGACCAGACATAGCAACACCTTTCATAGGCGTCACAACCGTGTCGGCCCCCACCGACAACACCGAAGGACTTTGAGAACCTCCTGAGTGTGCGCTTTGCTGATCGCGGCTGTCAAAAATCGCTACGTTTTTCGCAAAATTCGACTGCTTGTGTCATCAATCCGGGCGGCGGGAGGGGCATTGTCCTCGCAAGGCGGAGCAATCGCGTCACAATTCGCACAGTCTGCGATTCGGCCGTGACCTAAGCGTCGGTGATGCGGTTTGGGAGGAACGTCGCGGTCTGACCTGTCAGCCACAGGACTGCGCAGGCGAGATATAAAGAGGGGAGAGCCAGCGCGAGCAGACGCTGTCTCTCCCCCGGGCGGCGACACCAGGTGTCAGCCGCCGCTGCGGTGCCAGGCAAAAGCACCGGTTATTCAATGATTGGTTAAAGGATCGCCTTGGGGCTGTTTCAGGCCGCGCGGCGCAGCGCGGCGGCACGCAGACGGGCGGCGCTGGCGGCGCGCTGGGCGCGTTGATACGGCAGTTTGGCCTCGGTGGTCCTGGCTGTGGTGACCACGGATTTTATCCAGTTTTTCTGCTTTATGTTCATTGCTCTAGCCTTTTCTCAATTTCGATACCGGTTCGTTCCGGCTTGAGACTGACTATCGCTGAGCTTTGCGACGTCAGAAGGGCGAAAGAGGGCAATTTCAAGAAATCTTCGGATGACGGGCGATACGATGCGGACCGGGGTCTTCGCCTTTGGCGATAGGGCGTAAACCGCGAGCCACCCCGCCGAAATCCGGCGGCAATAGGGCCGTTAAAGCCGGATGGCAGAGATCAGGCGGCCATAGTCGGCCTCTTTCTTGTGGGTCGCGCGCCGGAAGGAATAAAAGCGGTCTGGATCATCATACGTGCAATGGCAGGTCCACTCCGCCTCTGCGATGCCGGTCTCACGCAGCCGGTGAAGCCCGAAGGAGGGCAGGTCGAACTGCATCTTGTCACCCTCACCATTCGCGAAAAAGCGCGCGTACTCCGGGTCCTCATCCAGAAAGCGGTCGAGGAATTCCGGTCCGACCTCGTAGGCGCGCTGGCTGATCGTCGGGCCGATCACCGCGCGGATAGCGGTGCGTGTCGCGCCCAAGTCTTCCATCGCGGCAACCGTCGCTTCCAACACGCCGTCGAGCGCACCGCGCCATCCGGCGTGCGCGGCCCCGATGACCCCGGCCTCTGGATCCGCGAATAGCACCGGCTGGCAATCGGCGGTCAGAATCGCAAGGCCAACCCCGGGCGTGGCCGTCACCACCGCATCGGCGTTGGGACGCGGATCGGGCGGGCCGGTCAGCACGGCGACATCCGCCGAATGCACCTGGTTCACCGTGATCAGATAATCGTCCGCCACCCCGAGGGCCATGGCGACGCGGGAACGATTGATCTCGACGATCTCGCGCTGGTCCGAGGAGCCGGTGCCGCAATTCAGCCCGGCAAATATTCCCGAGGATGCCCCGCCGCGACGTGTGAAGAACCCGTGACGAAACGGGTCGAGAGTGCGGGACGTGATGATTTCCAACGTCATGAGGACTCCCCGGTGTCGGTTCCCGGCAGGGCCGGCGCGTTCGGTGGCGTCAGGGCCAGGATCTTGAAGAGACTCCCCATTTCCTCGGGGTGGGTCAAGCGGCGATGTGCAGCAATATGGCTGTCGAGTGGCGCGCCGCTCAACCGTTTGGCCAATGCCCGTGCGCGGTCGGTGATTCCGATGCGTTCCAGAAACACGCCCTGCGTAACCAGCGGCGCGGCAACGGCGGGGGCGGCGGCGCGGGCGAGGGGTTCGAAATCGACATGGGCGGTCAGGTCCGCCTCACCCGGCGCAGCGAGCGGGTCGACCGGTTCATGCGCCTGGAGCGCCTGAAACGTATCGCCGAGGGAATGCCAGCCGCCGTAATCCACTATCAGTGCCGCGCCGCCGTGCGCCGCGATCCGCGCGCCGATGGTTTCTGCGATCGGTTCGGCGGCCGGGCAGACCTCTACGATGTCGCCGTCCACCGTGTCGCCGAGGCGGTGCGCGAGGTCCGGCATCGGCAATGGCTGGCTCAGCGCCATCGCGAGGCCGGGATCCGCAAGCGCGATCATACGTTCGCTCCACCCCTCGCCACGGCGCTGAAACTGGCGGATCGGCAGCGCGTCAAAGAACTCGTTCGCCACGAACCAGAGGGGGCGTTTGGGCAGATCGGCGAAGTTGTCCGTCCAGGCGGGGGTGAATTCGGCCAGCTTGTCGGCCTGGATGCTGCGAAGGGTGGGGGAGGCTTCGATCAACACGATCCGCATGGCGTCGTGAAATCCGGGCACGCTGCGGGTTGCGCGCAGGATGTCGGCCATCAACGTGCCGCGACCCGGTCCGGCCTCTGCCAATGTGAACGTCTGCGGAGACCCCTGATCCATCCAACTTTGCGCCAGGGTGAGGCCGATCAATTCGCCGAACATCTGCGAGATCTCGGGCGAGGTGATGAAATCGCCACCCGCGCCAAAGGGGTCGCGCGTGGCATAGTAGCCCTGATCGGGGTCGAGCAGACAGGCCTGCATGAAATCCGCAAGGCTCATCGGGCCCTCGGCCGCGATCCGACGGCGCAATTTCTCCATCAAGGGCGTCACCGCCATTGGCGCCGACCGATCAGGATGACGAGCAAGCCGACCAGGATCATCGGCAGCGACAGCAACTGGCCCATCGTGATGCCGATGCTATCGCTCAGGCGCAGGACGTGGCCGTAGGGATTGCCGGGGGTGATGAATTGCGCATCCGCAAGTCGAAAGAATTCCACGATAAAGCGCGCGATGCCGTATCCGGCAAAGAAGACGCCGGCCACCAGCCCCGGTTTCTTCAACGCGCCGCCGGCAAAGGCAAGGATGACGAGCAGCCCGCCGAGGAGCAGCCCCTCCAGCCCCGCCTCATAGAGTTGCGACGGGTGACGCGCGCAGATTTCCCCGTCACAGAGCGCGCCGCGCATCGGAAAGATTACGCCCCAGGGCGCATCGGTCGGGCGCCCCCAAAGTTCGGCGTTCACGAAATTGGCGAGGCGTCCCAGCATGATCGCGACCGGGGTGCCAAGCGCCAGCGTATCGGCCGTTTGCAGCCGTGGGATCGCGTAACGCGCGGCAAAGATCCATGTGCCGAGGATGACGCCCAGCATGCCGCCGTGAAAGGACATGCCGCCTTGCCAGATCATCGGGATCTCAAGCGGGTTCGCGAGGTAATATGCGGGCTGGTAAAACAGCACAAAGCCGAGCCGCCCGCCGATCACGATGCCGAGGATGATCCACGTCATCAGATCATCAAGCTGCGTCGGGGCCATAGGGGGGCTGTCGTTCTTCCACAACCGGGGACGGGCAAGGGCGGTGCGCGCAATGGCCCAGCCAAGACCGATCCCCACGATATAGGCCAGAGCGTACCAGCGAAGGGCGAATTCCATCCCGAACAGCGAGATCGAAAAAACCTCGGGCGAGATATTCGGGAAGGGGATCAAAGCAGCAATCATGATCTGACATGGCAGTGGCGTCGCGGGGAAGTCAACCTTGTCGCGGTGCCTCGGACACACCATATAGAGATCAGATGTGACAACGGAGATCGAGATGCAGACCCGATCAAAATTTTTCGACGATATGTCCCAGTTGATGACCAATGCCATGGGCGTGGCTCAGGGTGCGAAGGGCGAGGCCGAGACGGCTTTCAACGGCATGATCGACCGCTGGCTTGCGGATCGTGACCTCGTGACCCGCGAGGAATTCGACGCGGTGCGGGCCATGGCGCAAAAGGCGCGCGAAGAGAACGACGCCTTGAAAGCGCGGCTCGATGCGCTGGAGGCGAAGACCTCGCAGTAAACGGTGCGTCTGGTGTGACGAATTGGGGCCGTGCCGTGATAGGCGCGGCCCCAATTCGTCTCTAGCGGGGGTGTCGCGTGTCTGAGGGGGCCCGCGGCCGCTGGGCGTTTTCTGACGTCGGCACTGTGGCCCAGCAACAGCGCCCGCCCGAAACCCCCGAGGGATTGTCGAAGAAATGTCACCCAAGCTCCCGGCCGGGGCTATTCTTGTGCAGCGCATGATCTAATCCACAACTTCTTGTGATTATCCCCAAGTTTTAGCTTGCCTCATAAGCGCGCGCCCCCCACCATATCTCGTAGGGGCACCGGGAAGTCGCCCAGCCCCTAGAGCAGGCACCTAGCGCTAGAGGTCAGTCCGGCCCTTGCGCTACAACCATAAAACGAGGTGGCGCAATGGCATTGTCCGAGCAGTTTCTGACCGAAGAACTCCATCCGATCGACATCGTGGAGCATCTGGCGGAACATCACGAATGGGATTTCGACCGGATCGGCGACGATCAGATTGCGATGGCGGTCGAAGGTCAGTGGCGCACCTATTCCGTGACCCTCGCATGGTCGCATTTCGATCAAACGCTGCGTCTTGTCTGCACGTTCGAGATGGAGCCGCCCGAAGAAGCGCTGCCGGGTCTTTACGAGCTGTTGAACCTCGTCAACGATCAGTGCTGGGCCGGGTCCTTTACCTATTGGCCCACGCACAAGCTGACCGTCTATCGCTACGGTCTGGTTCTGGCCGGTGATCAGGTGGCGAGCCCCGAGCAGATCGATACGATGATCAATGCGGCGATCCATTCCGCCGAACGCTACTACCCGGCGATGCAGCTCAATGTGTGGGGTGGGCAGACCCCCGCCGCCGCGATGCAGGTCGCCATTGCAGAGGCCTACGGGCGGGCATAGTCTCAATCCCGAAACGGGGCTGCGCGAAAAGCATCCCCGAAGAGGGAGCAAGGGATGAACGACGCGATAGCCCGGCAGGGTCTGGTTCTCATGGGCTGCGGCAAGATGGGGGGCGCCATGCTCTCTGGCTGGCTGAAGGGTGGCTTGCCGCCCGCCAGTGTCTGGGTCACGGATCCCAACCCTGCGGATTGGCTGGTCGATGCCGGCGTTCATATCAATGCCGATTTCCCCGAGGACCCCGCCGTCGCCCTGATCGCGGTCAAGCCGCAGATGATGGGCGACGCACTGCCTTCGGTCGCCGCACTCGGCGGTGGGCGGACGCTGGTGATTTCGGTTGCCGCCGGCACGCCGATCGCCCGGTTCGAAGAGGTCTTTGGCCCCGACACCCCCGTTATCCGCGCCATGCCCAACACCCCAGCCGCCATCGGGCGAGGAATCACGGCGATCATCGGCAACGCGCACGCCAGCGAAAAACATCTGAGCCTTGCCGAGACCCTGTTGTCCGCAATCGGGCAGGTCGTCCGCTTGCAAGATGAGGCGCAGATGGATGCGGTTACGGCGGTCTCCGGCTCCGGTCCCGCCTATGTGTTCCATCTGATCGAAACGCTTGCGGCCGCCGGCGTGGCCGAGGGGCTGGATGCGGATCTCGCCATGGCATTGGCCAAGGCGACGGTCGGCGGCGCGGGTGATCTGGCCGAGCAGGCAGCGGAGGATCCGGGCCAGTTGCGCGTCAATGTCACCAGCCCGAACGGAACGACGCAGGCCGCACTTGAGGTGTTGATGGATGAGCAAAGCGGTTTTCCCCCGCTATTGAAACGGGCAGTCAAAGCCGCCGCCGACCGCTCAAAGGAGCTGAGCCGTGGCGGATAAGATCACCTTTGACGACTTTGCCAAAGTCGACATCCGGGCGGGCCGGGTGGTACGGGCAGAACCCTTCCCCGAGGCGCGCAAACCGGCCCTCAAGCTTTGGATCGATTTCGGACCGGAGCTGGGTGAAAAGAAGACTTCGGCCCAGATCACCGACAATTACACGCCCGAGGCCCTGATCGGAAAGATGGTCATGGCGGTCGTCAATTTCCCGCCACGCCAGATAGGCCCGTTCATGTCCGAAGTGCTGACATTGGGCGTCTCGGACCCCGCAGGCGGGATCGTGCTGGTTGCGCCGGATCAGGACGTTGCAGAAGGGGGGAAGTTGCATTGAAACGGATACTTATCAGCCGCCCCATGCCGCCGCAGACCCTGACCGCCGCCGAGGCCGAGTTCGAGGTGGAGGTGCGGGACTCCAACAAACCGATGACACCAGGCGAAGTCCGCGCCGCCTTTGCGGTCTATGACGGGATGATGGTGACCCTTGGCGACACGATCAACGACGAAATCCTGCATGATTTCGGGCGTCCGCGCTGCAAGATGGTCTCCAATTTCGGTGTTGGCTACAATCATATCGATGTGACGGCCTGTGCGAATCATGGGGTCACGGTCTCTAACACTCCGGGCGCCGTGACGGATGCGACTGCCGACATCGCGATGACGCTGATGCTGATGACCGCGCGCCGCGCCGGTGAGGGTGAGCGGATGCTGCGCGCCGGTCAGTGGCAGGGATGGCATCCGACGCAACTCCTGGGCCTCCACCTGACAGGGCGGACGGTGGGAATCGTCGGCATGGGGCGGATCGGTCAGGCGGTCGCGCGACGGTGTCATTTCGGCTTTGGCATGTCGGTGATCTACGCCAACCGGACCGAGAAAGAGGTCGATTTCCCCGCTCGTCAGACGTCGCTGCAGGAGGTCGCCGCAACCGCCGACGTGCTGGTTGTCGCGACCCCCGGCGGGCCGGAAACAGAGCATCTGATCGACGCGGAGGTGCTGAAGGCGATGCCGACCCATGCGATCCTCGTCAACATCGCGCGCGGCAATATTGTCGACGAGGCGGCGCTGGTCCAAGCGCTGGAGGCCGGCGCCATCGGCGGGGCGGGGCTCGACGTTTATGAAGAAGAGCCCAAAGTCTCGCCGGGGCTTCTCAAGATGGAAAACGTCACGCTGCTCCCCCATCTCGGGACCGCGTCGTTGAGCGTTCGGGAAGAAATGGGTCTGATGGCGGTCGCGAACCTTTCGGACTATTTCGCTGGCAAGGACGTGTTGAACAAGGTTTCTTAGGCTTTCGGGCTCCGAATTTCACGGTATGTCCCGGCGTGAATGGATTCGGACGTTGCAGTGTTGCGGGTCAGTTCTTCAGCGGGACGATCAGGCGCGCACGGCGGAGGGCCTGCGACGGCTGCGCAGGGTGTCAGCGGTTTCGCCGATCTCAGCGGCGACGAGTAAGCCGTTGAAATCCGGGTTGCGTCGGGTTGAAATTCGACCGACCTTCATGCTCAGGTCGCGCGACGGTCAGCAACAGCTGGTGTGGTCGGATGCCGATATCAGCGCGATCGCCTGTTGCGGCTGGGGACCCGCCTCTGCTGAAAAGTTCACCGTGGTGGTCCCCCACAAGAGCGGCACGCCGCCCTCCTATTTGGTGATCACCAACAGATGGTCTGATCTTCGCGCTCACATCCGGAGGGGATTGGTCCCCGGCGGACCAGGGCCGTAATCTCCGGCCATCTGTTTGACGCCGCTCGCGGATTGATGAACCATCGCGCTGCCGTCCGCCTTTGCGCGGAACCGGCTGGATGAGCGAAGGAGCCGCCGATGACCACGCATATGAAAGCCCGCCGGGGCCGGGTCGAGGACTACCGCCTGACCACCGGGCAGGGATCGTTCACGGACGATATGGCAGTGGAGGGCGCGCTCTGGGCTGTCTTCGTCCGCTCACCCTACGGCGCGGCGACAATCCACGGCATTGATGTCGCAGAGGCGCAGGCGATGCCAGGGGTCGTGGCGATCTACACCGCTGCAGATCTGGCGCAGGACGGGGTGGCGCCGGTGCAGGCCGAGATGTCGCTGACCGGGCCGGATGGCCGGGTTTGGGAGCATACTGAGCGTCCGCTCTTGGCGAATGGCGAGGCGCGCTTTGTCGGGGAGCCGCTCGCCATGGTCATAGCAGATACGCGCGAGGCGGCGATGGACGCAGCCGAGGCCGTGCTGCCGAATCTGACGGACCACCCGGCCATCGTGACCCTCGCAGATGCCCGGGTGAAAGATGCGCGCTGCGTGCATGACGACCGCCCCGGAAATCTGGCGGCGGAGTGGGAGAGGGGCGATTGGGACGCGGTGAACGACGCACTTGCCGGGTCCGCGCATCGCATCCGTCTCGATGCTCCGATCAGCCGTGTGACTGCCGCGACGATGGAGCCGCGCACAGCCCTTGCGCGGCCCGAAGCCGGTGGACGCGTCGCGCTTTACGCCAGTCATCAGAGCCCGCCCGGCATGCGGATGGCGCTGGCCGAGGCTTTTGACATGCGACCCGAGGATGTGCGCGTCGTCGGAGGCGATGTCGGCGGGGCCTTTGGGATGAAGGCGGGACCCGTGCGCGAGGAAATGCTGTGCTTCTGGGCCGCGCGCAGATTGGATCGCCCCCTGCGATGGCGCGCCGACCGGGGTGAGTCGCTCTTGGCCGATGAGGGGGGGCGCGCGCTGGAATTCACCGCAGAACTCGGGCTGGACGCGGCGGGGAATTTCACTGCGCTTTCCGTCGTCATGCGGCTGGATGCTGGCGCCTATGCGACGGGGCGAACGTTGCCGCCGGTGATGAATTTCGGTGGTATCGCAGGCGTTTACCGCACCCCGATGATCGCTGGTCGGATGGAGGCCTACCTTACCAATACCGTGCCCGTTGGCGCCTATCGCGGCGCAGGACGACCCGAGGCGACCTTCATCATTGAGAGCCTGATCGACAAGGCCGCGCGTGACCTCGGCATGGACCGGATCGCCTTGCGCCGCCAAAACCTGATCGGGGAAGAGCAGATGCCCTGGCCGGCAGAATGGTACTTTGGCTATGATTCCGGCTGCTTCGAAAAGGTGCTGGACGCCGGGATCGCCCGCGCCCGGCTGGCCGATTATCCCACACGTCAGGCAGATTCGGCGGCACGGGGACGGGTGCGCGGCCTCGGCCTTGCCATGTGCATCGAAACGGCGGGCGGCATGTGGGGGCGACGCGGCAATGATTTCAGCAACGTGACCTTGAACGGGGACGGCACGATCGCGGTCACCGCCGGGGCGTTTTCTGCCGGGCAGGGGATCGAGACCGCCCTGATCGACCTGGCCGCCGAAGGCTTTGGCGTCGCGCCGGACCGCATCCGGTACACGCAGGGCGATACGGACGTCTTTGCCAAGGGCGGCGGCATGGGCGGCTCGGGCGCGATGGTGAAATGCGGCTCGGCGCTGAAGATCGCGGTCGAGACGGTACTGGCGGAGGCAAAGGAACTGGCCGGAGAAGAGCTGGAAGCCCATGTCGCCGATATCGAATATGCCGAAGGTGTCTTTCGCGTCGCGGGCACCGACAAGGAGGTCCCGCTGGACCAGATCGCGCGCGTCGCGGCAGAGCGGGGCATCCCCTTGCACGCCATTGGTGAATTCTCGCCCGAGGCACCGACATTCCCAAACGGCTGTCATATCTGCGAAGTGGAGCTCGACCCAGAGACCGGCCAGTTCGACATCCTCAGCTACACCGGGGTCGAGGACATTGGCCGCGTTCTTGAACACCAGATTGCCGAGGGGCAGGTGCAGGGCGGCGTGGCGCAGGCCCTCGGCCAAATTTTTCTGGAAGAGATCAGCTACGCCGCCGGTGACGGCCAGCTATTGACCGGGTCTTTCATGGATTACGCCATGCCGCGCGCCGATGACTTACCGCAATATGATTGCGGGTTCTACGAGGTCGCCACCGGTATAAACCCGCTCGGCGTCAAGGGCGTGGGCGAGGCCGGGTCGGTGGGCGGGCTCGCCGCGGGGATGAGCGCTGTGCTCGACGCGCTCTCGCAGGTTGGTGTGACCGATTTCGCCATGCCTGCCACGCCGGGCCGGGTTTGGACGGCGATCCAGGCAGCAAGATAGCGCGGACATGCCGGGCAAAGGCGCTGCTCTCTGGGGCGAGGGGACGTCAGAAGTCTGGGTGATTGGGGCAGGCCGGGCGGGCGCTACGGGCTGCGGGGATCGAAAAGGGTGTTCGCGTCGCCTTGCGCCTGTCCAACACCTATTGGCACCCGATCTTCTTTATCGGCACGCTTTGGTGCGGCGAAGTGGTCACTCAGCTCCCCCCTGCAGGAGCTGGCGCATAGTCGACGGACAGCGGGGCCAAGCTGGTGATCTCGCTCGCACCCCAAAATTCGCCGGCCGGTTCCGCGATCTGATCGCCGAAGGGAGCTGCCCGCCGCTGATCTTGTTTCCTGACGAGATCTCCGCGCGCGGACGCGATTGCCCGATCATCGCGGGCGCGCGTAGGGTGGAGGATTTGTTGGTCGAACACGGTGAAATCCCGGCGGAGCCGGCAGGTATCACGTCTGACGGTATTGCACTATAGCAATCTAACTTGGTACGAGTGGCGTCGCAAAAGCCCCAATATTGACATATTCAAACATTTCTCCCGCTGCGCAGAGTTATTCCGAAATGCGCAAGGGGGAGGCGACGGCCGCGCCCGCTCAACCGGCGCTGACCTAATCTGCGCTGTTTCACATCATGGGTCTGTCCTCGGGCATGATCATACGCCGCTGCGAAGGCGGCAGGCTCTGCCTGCGCCAGAGGTTCGACGCCGCCACCGCCTTGCGTGAGGCCGAGGAAAAGCGCATCGTTTCGCTCATCGGCGTGCCGACGACCTGGATTGCGACCCGACGCGCATAGACTCCTCCGACTGCCTGATGCTTTCGTTCCCGGGGACGCATATATTCCCGCCAATGACGCGGTGACTCTGGCCAAGCGCCACATGGACGGTATTGTGCAGCCATGAATGATACGACCCGACCCCTGCGCCGCGGCTGGACCACCGGAGCATGCGCGACCGCCGCCACGCGGGCCGCGCTGATCGCGCTGTGGTCCGGCGAGCGGTCGGATGTGGTGCGGATCACTCTGCCGCGGGGTGAGAGACCGGAGTTTGCGATCACCCATTGGGACGCCGGGCCGGGCTGGGTCGAGGCTGGTATCGTGAAGGATGCCGGGGACGATCCCGACGTGACGCATCAGGCGCTGATTATCGCCCGGCTCACCGGCTCAACGGGCGGCGTGCGTTTTCGCGCAGGCGAGGGCGTCGGCACCGTCACCATGCCCGGTTTGCCGATCCCGGTCGGAGAACCGGCAATCAACCCGGTGCCGCGCCAGATGATGACCGCAGTTGTTGCGGACCTTGCGGAGCGCGAAGGCCGCGCGCCGGACGTCGAGATCACGATTTCCATCCCCGGTGGTGAGGCCTTGGCGGCCCGGACATGGAACCCCCGGCTGGGGATCGTCGGCGGGCTGTCGGTACTCGGCACCACCGGGATCGTGCGACCGTTTTCCTGTGCGGCCTGGATCGCCTCAATCCATCGCGGGATCGACGTGGCACGGGCCAGCGGATTGCACCATGTGGCCGGTTGCACAGGCGCGACCTCGGAGTCGGCTGTGCAGGGGCTGTTGGGCCTGCCGGATCAGGCGATGCTCGACATGGGGGATTTTGCCGGAGGGATGCTGAAATACCTGCGCCGCCACCCGGTTCCGCGTGTCACGATCGGCGGCGGATTGGGCAAGCTGACCAAGCTGGCGCAGGGGGCGGTCGATTTGCACTCGGGCCGCTCGCAGGTGGATTTCGAGGCGCTGGCACGGGTGCTGGGCCGCGCGGACGTGGCCGAGGCCCCGACCGTTCTGGCAGTGCATCAGATGGTCGGTGATCCTCTGGTCGACTGGATCGTGCAGACCGCGCGGGCCAAGGCGCAGGTTTTTATCTCCGACAGTGAGGTTGAGGTCATTGCCGTCGACCGCGCAGGCATGGTTGTGGGGCGCGTGTGACGCTTTTGTTGCTGGGAGGCACCGCCGAGGCGCGCGCAATTGCCGAAGGGTTGGCGCATAAAGGCGCCCCCACGCTCGCTTCGCTTGCCGGGGTGGTCAGCGCGGCGCCTTACCCGGTGGCGCAGCGGGTCGGCAGATTTGGCGGGGCGGAAGGTTTTCTCGACACATTGGCAACGCGGGGGATTACTGCGGTGCTGGACGCCACGCACCCCTTCGCGGAGCGGATCACGCATCGTAGCGCGCGCCTGTGCCGGGATGTCTCGATCCCCTATGCGCGGTTCTCGCGCCCCGCTTGGCAGACGGGAGCGGGGGACAAGTGGAGCCATGTCACCTCACCCGAGGCGGCGGCCGCCGCAGTACCGGAGGGTGCCCGCGTCTTCCTCGCCACCGGCGCGCAAGAGGTGGCGCGCTACGCTGCGCTTTCCTGCCGGGCGCAGGTCTATTGCCGGAGGGCAGAGCCGACGTCGGCGCCCTTTCCCTTTGCTCAAGGGCAATGGATCGTCGCGCGCGGACCCTTCAGCCGCGAGGCCGATTGCGCGTTGTTCCGCGATCTCGCGATCACCTGCCTCATCACCAAGAACGCCGGGGGCGAGGGCGCGCGCGCCAAGTTGGACGCCGCGCGCGATCTCTCGCTTCCGGTTGTGATGATAGACCGACCAGCCTTGCCGGAGGGCGTCGAGATATTGAATAGCGTTGAGGACGCGCTCGCCTGGGGATTGCGCAGATGCAACTGATCAACAGTCCTGCGGATATCGCGACCGGCACCGCGGCGCTGATCGAGCGGGACCCCGCCTTTGCCACGCTGTCGCATCTGACGCCCTCGCTGCGCCGCCGTCCCGCAGGATTTGCCGCGCTGATGCGGGCCATCGTCGGCCAACAGGTCTCGACCGCGTCGGCGGCAGCGATCTGGGGGCGCGTGTCCATGGCCGGGCTCGATCAGCCAGAGGCGGTCACGCGCGCGGGCGAAGAGGGTCTGCGCGCGGTCGGCCTGTCCCGCCCCAAGATCCGCTATGCTCTGGCCCTGGCGGGGTCGGACCTTGCCTATGATGATCTTGCGAACTTGCCCGATGAAGATGTCATTGCCACCCTGATCCGATTGCCGGGAATCGGACGCTGGACGGCGGAGAGCTATGCGCTCTCCGCACTTGGGCGGTGCGACGTCTTTCCGGCGGGCGATCTGGCCTTGCAGGAGGCGGTGCGCATCCTCTACCACCTGGACCAACGCCCCGATGAACGCAGCCTACGCGCGATGTCCGCGCGGTGGCAGCCATGGCGGGCGGTCGCGGCGCGGCTTCTTTGGGAGCTGTATAGATTGGACAAACAAAGGGAGGGCACCTTGTGACCCGGGTATTGAATGCAGGCCGGAAGGAACCCGTTTCGGGCGAGACCCGCTCGGTCGTGGTGCTGTTGCACGGCTATGGCGCGAATGGCGCGGACCTGTTGGGACTGGCGGATGTGCTGGGCGAACACCTGCCCGACACGCTGTTCATTGCGCCTGACGCGCCTGAAACCGTACCGGGCGCACCCAACGGGTATCAGTGGTTCCCGATCCCCTGGATGGATAACTCGTCCGAAGAAGAAGCCGAGCGTGGCATGGAGCAGGCCTTTGATGACCTGAACGCCTTTCTCGACGCGCTGATGGTGGACGAGGACCTGGAGGGCGAGCAGATCGTCCTGCTCGGCTTCTCCCAGGGCACGATGATGTCGTTGCACGTCGGCCCGCGTCGCGAAGACGAACTGGCCGGGATCGTCGCCTTTTCGGGGCGGTTGATAAAGCCGGAATCGCTGGAGGACGAGGTTGTCACGCGACCCCCCGTCCTGTTGATCCACGGCGACGCGGACGAGGTCGTGCCGCCGCAGAGCCTACCGGATGCCGCAGAAGCCTTGCAGCAGGCTGGCTGGAAAGAGGTTTATGCCCACGTAATGAAAGGCACCGGTCACGGGATCGCGCCGGACGGGCTGTCGGTCGCGCTCGCCTTCATGCGGGACAAGTTGCGGTTGTGACCCAAAGGTGGTGCAAGCCACTGAGCGCGCCGCAAGTGGCACCGCTGGGAATAGCCCGGTGTGACGGCGGGATGACTTTGGGGACGGCTTGTCAGGCGTCAGGAAACCACAGACGTGGTTCGGCGAATTCAACGGAATTGCCCGCCGGATCGCGCACGTAGATCGACCGGGCACCGTTTGGCCAGTGGAAATCCGCCTCGACCGGATGGCCGGCGGCCGTCAACCTCTCCACCCAAGCGGATAATTGTGCGGCGGTGGCGCGAAAACAGACGTGCCCCTGACCTTCGCTGCCATGAGGCGGGACCGGCAGGTCGGGGTTGGAACTGCCCTCAACCGTCCTGTTCGGGTTAAAGATCAGCAAGACCGTGTCGCTCACGCGGTAGAACACGTGCCGATCATTGATCCTGGTGATTTTCTCCAAATTCAGAACGCCGCCGTAGAACGCTTCGGCTGCGTCGAGATCCGGTGCGTATAATGCGGCTTCCAGCACACCTTCGGGGCGCAGGGCAGGGGCCGAGTCAGGGCTCAACTCCGGGGTCGGGTTGGGGGCATTCTGATCGCTCATGATCAAAACATAGAGCATCTGGCAGCGAGGCCAAGCCATTCGGCTGCGCGCCGCGCAAAGGTTGGGCGATTCTGGCGGTCGCTTCCGGATGGCCCTTTGATCCGGGCGGGACTAAACGTCCGTTGAAACATCGTCGCGAAGGATTGATCGTCATGGCAGTGTCATCGAATCCACCTAGGCGTAAGATGGCTGCATATCGGGGGCTTGCCACGCGGGATCCGCGATATATAGTCGGTGCATCGGCAGGGGCGGGACTCCCCGCCCTGCGCCAGGATCGGGCGGTCAGGCCGCAAGCGGAGTCGCGAATGGACGGTGATTTCAGAACGGAATTCGTGCGGGAACCAGCCGCACTCAGGCAGCATCCGGCGCTCGTGCTGAATGCGGATTACAGGCCCCTGTCCTACTATCCGCTCAGCCTTTGGCCCTGGCAAGATGCGGTAAAGGCGGCTTGGCTGGACCGGGTGGACATCGTGGCTGAATACGATGTCTGGGTGAGAAGTCCGAGCACGGAAATCCGAATACCCTCGGTCGTCGTCCTGAAAGATTATGTCAAACCTCAAAAGCGCGTGGCCTTCACGCGCTTTAATCTTTTTTTAAGAGATGAGTTCCAATGTCAGTATTGCGGCGGGCGGGGCGATTTGACCTTTGACCATGTCGTGCCGCGCGCCAGCGGTGGGATCACCAGTTGGCAGAACGTCGTCGCGGCCTGTTCACCCTGCAACCTGCGCAAGGGCTCCAAGAGCCTGCGCCGGGCCAATATGTCGCTGCGCAAACCCCCTCGCGCCCCCGGCGCGGAGGAGCTGCGCAACATGGGACGCAAGTTTCCCCCCAACCATCTGCACGAAAGTTGGATCGATTATCTTTACTGGGACGCGGAACTGCAGGCCTGACCTTCCCCTCATCGCTCGGCGCGCCGCATTGGTCGGGGCGCTGATCTTCAACGCATTCCCAGTCTCCGCACAGGTGGCCGCCCTGGTCTGCAAGGGCGGCTCGGTGCCCGCCTCGGCCCGTGCTGTGGCGGATGAGTTGAACCTCGCCCGGACCAACCCGAAAGCCTACGCAAGGGTCATCGAAGCAGAGTTCGCCACCCTTCGGGGGAAACGCTATAAGCGCAACGGTGCGACGATGGTGATGAAGGAGGGGCGCTCTGCCGTGAAAGAGGCAGTGCGCGCCCTCAACCGGCAAACGCCTCTGCCTGCGCTCCCGCTTTCGGCCTGTCTCTCGGCGGCCGCGGCGGGTCACGTTGCGTATCAAGGACCGCGCGGCGAATTTGGCCATAGCGGGGCGGGCGGATCTGGTCCCGGTGCACGGGTCGAACAGCAGGTCCGGGGCACGGCCTACTGCGGCGAGAATATCTCTTACGGCGTCGGGGACGCGCGGTCCGTCGTCGTGCAACTGATTGTGGATGATGGTGTGAAGGGGCGGGGGCATCGCAAGAACATCTTTTATCCGCGGTTCCGCAGCCTCGGCACGGCGACGGGTCCGCACGCCAAGTTCCGCACGATGGCCGTGCAGGTCTTTTGCTTCAACCCGGTTACCGGCGGCTAGAGCGCATGAAAAACCCCGGCGCGAGGGCCAGGGTCAATCTTGTCAGGGGCAAACCTCAGTCTCACAGCTAGCGCGTCGCCCTGCGACGAGCGACAGGTTCAGCTGTTGGAGCTGTTTCCACCAGCGGGCGCCGCCGCCGGCGCGGACTGGGGGGCGGGCGCAGAGGCGGAGGCACCGGGCTTCGCGCTCGACTTGCTGCCCGACAGCGGATCGTCCTGACGCTGGACGGAGCCTTCGAAATGCGCGCCGCTCTCTATGGCGATGGTCTTGTGAATGATGTCGCCCTCGACACGCGCGGTCGATGTCAGGCGCACCTTGAGGCCACGCACGCGACCGACGATCCGACCATTGACGACCACGTCGTCGGCGATCACTTCACCGCGAATGGTCGCGGTTTCGCCCACGGTCAGCAGATGTGCGCGAATGTCGCCGTCCACCGTTCCTTCGACGTTGATATCGCCGGTGGTCTTGAGGTTGCCAGTGACATGCAGATCGGCGGACAGGACCGAGGCGGCCGGTTTGGCCTTGGGAACCGACGGCTTGTAATCCGATGTGCCAGAGGGTTTCGGCATGCCGGAATCGAGTGAGCTGGACGTCGGTGCAGCCGGCGTGTCGCCCGTCTTGGGGCCGGGTTCGTTGATTTTGCTTTTAGAAAACATTGTTAGCAGCCTTGATATAGGTCATCGGGTTAACGGCTTGTCCGCCGACGCGGACCTCATAGTGCAAATGCGGGCCAGTCACCCGTCCAGATGCTCCCATATCACCTATCCGATCTCCGCGCGAGACTCTTTGTCCAACCTTGACCCGCAGCTTGGACAGATGGGCGTAGCGGGTCTCGATGCCGAACTGGTGTTCGATCTTGACCAGACGGCCATACCCCGACTGCCAGCCCGCATGGGTGACCACGCCGTCCCCGGTGGAATAAAGCGGTGTGCCGACCGGACCGGCGAAATCGACGCCGGAATGCATGCGGCGGCTGCCGTTCTTGGGATCATTGCGATAGCCGAAGCTGGAGGTGAAGCGATAGGACGCCTTGACCGGTACGGCAAAGGGGGCTTTCTCAGCGGCGATACGGTAGAGGTTCAGACGATCGAGCTGGTTCAGGATACGATTGGCCCGGCTGGCGTCCAGCGAGGGTTCCTCACCCATGGTCGACAAAGAGATCGGCGACAGCGGACCGCCTTGCCCGGAATAGCCGCGCCGCACCTGTTCGATAATGCGGTCCGTGTTCATGCCCGCACTGCGGAACATCTTGTCCAGCGGTTTGATCGAGACGGTCATCGCCTCTTCGAGCTGACGGAAAATCTGGTCGTTCTGATCGTGCAGCATGGCGACCTGATGGGCCAATTCGTCGGCGTGGGACAGCGCATCTTCGGCGTCCGCCGTGACCTGATCCCGCTCTGCCGCCGTGAGGGCGAGGGCATTCGTCATGAAATCCAGCGCCTGTTCGTTCGTGGCGGCGGCGACGGTGCCCGGCATGGCCGCGCCGTCACTGTCGATTTGCGAAGACAGGACGGTCGCCTCGCTGCGGGCGGTGTCGCGTTCCTTCATCGTGCGGCGCAGGGTCGATTGCACGACGCCCAGGCCGGTTTCGGCCTCGCGCAGGCGGGTTTCGGCCTCCAGCAGCTGGGATTGCATGACGGAAATCTGGGCGAGGGCAGTGTTGAAGCGTTCCTGCGCGGCCAAGGCTTCTTCTGCGCGCATGTCGCGTTCGTCGGCCATGCCGTTCAGGCGGCTCTGATAAATGCGCTGGTCACGCTTGGCCTGTTCGCGAAAGTTGCCGGACCCGATTGAATCCATCAGCAGAACGGCGGTCGCGATGATGGTCCATGCGACGACGGCGGCAGACCCGGAAAAGGCGATCAACTGTGTTGCAGGCTTCAGCCTTATGAACCGGGTGTCGTTGTCTGATCTGAGAAAGAGCCTACGCTCAGGAAAATGCCGCTCCAGCAGAGCATTGGCGCGAATAGCCAGCCGTGTCCGCACGTGATGCGTCCTTTGTCCCCGTTCCCGTTCCACGCCGCCGTTGTCCCTACGTCGTCGTTTGCCAAGGTGTTACCTGCCTACCCCCAGGGGGGCAAGGTTTTTGGCCCAGAGGGTTCCATTATCCGGATATTTTCCGCCGAATTGGCGAAATATTGCCGATTATGAGACCCTTAGGCCACGTCTTTGACCTAATTTTTGGGTGAAATTTGCTCTGTCAGGGGCCAGTAGAAGTCGGGCGGAATGCCGGCTTCGGCGCGCTTTTCCTCGTTAAAGGGGGGCTTGAGAGCGCCGTGAAAGTAATGCCGGACCAGCTTGTGAAACTGCGGTTTCGGGTCCAGCCCGTCACGCCCGCAGAGCCAATGAAACCACTTCGACCCATAGGCGACATGATGCACTTCCTCGGCGTAGATCGTGCGCAGGGCGGCGACCGCCTGCTCATCCCCCGCCTTTTCGAAAACCGTGATCATGCCGGGCGTGACGTCCAGCCCGCGGGCCTCCAGCACCATCGGGACCACCGCGAGACGCCCAAAGATATCCTCGACCGTATCCTCTGCTGCGCGCCACATTCCGGCATGCGCGGGCAGCGCGCCATAATGCGAGCCGAGCCTTTCCAGGCAGTCGCAGAGCAGATTGAAATGCTTGGCTTCCTCGTCGCCGGCCTGCACCCAGTCATCGTAAAAGCCGGGTGGAAATCCAATCTCGGTAAAGCGCGCGATGATGTCCCAATGCAGATCCACGGCGTTCAGTTCGATATGCGCCACCGCGTGCAACAGGGCGATGCGGCCCTGGGGCGATCCGGGCCGACGACGCGGCATGTCACGCGGATTAGCCAGATCGGGTTTTTCGGGGCGCGCCGGGCGCAGTGGCGGCGTGGCGGTGCCAATGGCGATCTCGGGGCCGCTGCCGTCGCGCGATGCCCGCCATGCGGCGGCATGTTCGTGGGCAAGTGCGGTCTTAGCGCGGCCATCAGCAGTGCTCAGCACCGCGACGGCCATTTGGGCGAGCGTTTGGGTCATGGCGGGGTGGCTAGCACGGAAAGGGTCGGCAGGCCCATAGCGGTATCGCACTTGCGGAAAAGGGCGGGCCGGCTTTCCCCCGATCAAGATGTGATGACTAGAGAGCCTCGACCGCCGCGAGAACCGCCTCGACGTGGCCTTTCACCTTCACCTTGGGCCACACTTCGGCGATTTTGCCGTCACGGTCGATGAGGAACGTCGCGCGTGTGATGCCTTCAAAGGTTTTGCCATACATCTGCTTTTCGCCCCAAACACCGTAGCGCTCGCAGACATCGCTATCGGCGTCGGACAGCAAGATCGAGCTGAGGTCATGTTTCTTGCGAAACTTTTCATGTTTTTCGACGGTGTCCTTCGAGATGCCCAGAACAACCGCTCCGGCCTTGCTGAAATCCTTGGCCATGTCAGTGAAGTCTTTGTTTTCAATCGTGCATCCCGGCGTATCGTCGCGAGGGTAGAAGAAAACCACGACAGGCGCCGGACGCAAGTCAGACAGGGTGACGGGGTCTCCGCCGTCCTGCGGCAGGGTGAAATCCGGGGCCATTTCGCCCTTTTTCGGCAGCGTGTCGGTTTTTTCTGACGTGGATTGAGACATCGTGAACGGCTTTCCTCTACCTGTACCAAGAATTCCATAATAGACCGGAGCAGAGGCAGGGAAAGCCCAGATGGCAGGATTAACGTGATCGAAACTGTCGAGACCAGGTCAGACAGCGGTGAGAATGAGGGGAAACCGCCCCGGGGGCGTCGCCGCGCGCGGCGCGTGCTGGTGTGGATCGTGGGGGGATTGGTCGTTCCTGCCTTGGTGCTGATCCTGCTGGTGCTCGGCGTTTTGTGGTTCGCCAAGGGTCAGGATTTCGCCGCCCCTGACTGGATCAAGGATCGTATCGAGGTCAGGCTGGCCGAATTCATTCCCGATATCGCGATCAATTTTGACGACCTGACGCTGACCGTGTCCGACGAATGGCAACCCAGCCTGCATCTCACCAGCGTGCGTGTGGTCCCGCCTGGCACGGGCCAGCCCGTGACCCTCGCGGATGTCACGGGCTCCTTCGACCCCGCCGCGCTGCTGCAGGGGATGATCCGCCCGAGGGTGATCACCGTCACCGGCGCGCGGATCCAGTTCAGCCGGGACCAGGCGGGCAGCTATACAGTTGCTTTCGGCACTCCCGCGGCGGAAGAAGCGCGCGCGCGCGACATTGCGCAATCCCTCGACAGCCTGACAGAGCTGTTGAACCAGCCGTCGTTCTCGGCCCTCAGACGGATCGAGGGCGAGGCTTTGACGGTACGTTACGAGGATCAGCGCAGCGGGCGTGCCTGGACGGTCGATGGCGGCCGGTTGCACCTGTCGAGGCTTGGCAATGCGCTGCGATTGCGGGGGGATTTCGCGTTGCTGGGCGGTTATTCCTACGCGACCACCGCCGCCGTCAGTGTCGATGGTGAAATGGGCAGCCGCGCCGCCAGCCTCGCACTGAGGGTAGAGGACATGCCAGCCAGCGATATCGCAACGCAAAGCGCGGGCCTCGCCTGGCTGGGGGTTCTTGATGCGCCGATTTCGGGCTCCCTGAGGGTCACGACGGATGAGGCGGGGATCATCGGCCCCCTGGATGGGACATTGCTGATCGGGGAGGGCGCGCTTGCCCCCGGCAACACCCGTGATCCTGTGCCTTTCAAATCGGCCCGCTCCTATTTCCAATACGACCCGGCCAGTACAACCCTGCGCTTTGATGAGCTGGCCGTGCAAAGCGCCTGGGTGGAGGCCACCGCCGAGGGGCGCATTGTGCTCGCCGATATCAGCGACGGGATCCCCGGTGCGATGACCGGCCAGCTGCGCCTGACGGAACTGACCACCAATCCCGGCGGGATCTACCCGGCGCCGATCTTTCTGGAAGGCGCGGATGTGGAGATGCGCGTCAAGCTCGACCCTTTCAGGCTGGACGTCGGTCGGTTCGATCTGCGTGACAGGGGGGCGACCCTGGCCCTGAAGGGGTGGTTCGCTGTCGAAGAGGACGGCTGGGATGTCAGCGTGACCGGGCGATCCGCCGAAATGTCAGCGGATGACCTGCTGGAGCTTTGGCCTCAATCCGCGCTGGTGAAGACCCGCGAATGGGTCGCGCGCAATGTGTTGGACGGCGTGCTGCACAATATCCAGTTCGGGGTTCGATCCGCGCCGACCTCGCGTCCCGATGTTGTGCTCGGCTTTGATTTCGAGGATGTCATCACGACCTTCCTCCCCTCAATTCCACCGATTGAATCCGCCAGCGGACATGCGGAATTGCGCGACGATCGCTTTGTCGTCACGGCTGACAACGGCGTGGTCTATGCACCTGATGGCGAGGGCATCCGCATTGCCGGCACCACCTTCATCTACGAAAACACGCGGGTGAAACGCGGACCCGCCGAAGTGCGCGTGCGTGCGGATGGCGCGATCGGTGACGTCTTGACCTTGCTGGACCTCAAACCCCTGTCCTTGCTGACAAAGGCGGGGCGGGACGCAGGCCTCGCCACCGGGGAGGCCGAGATCGAGGCGCAGTTGAACTTCAACCTCAAAAAGCCGCTTCCCCCCGAAGAGATCGCGATCAGCTATTCCGCCCGACTTACGAACGTGGAGAGCACACAGATCGTCCCCAATCAACGGTTCACCGCGACATCGCTGGACCTGCAGGGCGATACCAAAGGGTTGCGCGTTGCCGGCACCGCACGGCTGGGCGACGTCGAGGTGGGCGGTGAATGGCGCGCCGAACTGGGCCCGAACGCGGGTGGGCGAAGCACGGTCGATGGCTGGCTGACGGTGACCGAAACCATCGCGGATCAGTTCAACCTCGGCTTGCCCCCCGGTGCACTGGCGGGATCGGGCCGGGCGAACATCCGGCTCGACCTCGCGAAGGGGCAGGCTCCGACCTTCCGTCTCAGCAGCGATCTTGCGGGTATCGCGCTCAAGCTCGATGCGCTGAATTGGTCGATGAGCCGCGCGCAGGTCGGCGCCTTCGAGGTGGCTGGAGAGTTGAGCACGCCACCGTCGATCGAGTCGATTTCGCTTTCCGCGCCGGGCTTGTCGGCCAAGGGACGTCTCAGTTTGCACCCCGACGGCGCACTGGATGCCGCGCGGTTTGACCGCGTCCGTCTGCGCGACTGGCTGGATGCGCCGGTCCTGCTCAGCGGTCGGGGCAAGGGCGTCGCGCCCAAGGTTGTGGTTAACGGCGGTTCCGTCGATCTTCGCCGGATTGATCTGGGCAAATCATCGGGCGAGGGCGGGCCGCTGACGGTGACACTGGACGAGCTTCGCGTTACGGACACCATCGTGCTGCGCGGGATGCGGGGCGAGTTTACCAACGCGGGGGGGCTGTCCGGTCAGTTTGCGGCGAACCTGAACGGCGTCGCGCCGATCAGCGGGACAGTCGTGCCGCAACGCGGGCGCAGCGCGGTGCGGATCCTTGCCGATGATGCAGGGGCGGTGCTGTCCGCGGCGGGCCTGTTGCAAAAGGGTCGGGGCGGGACGCTGGATCTCTCGCTCTCTCCGATTTCTGCGCCGGGTAGCTATGACGGCCTGCTCAAGGTGCGCGACATCACCCTTGAGGACGCGCCCGCGATGGCGTCGCTACTCTCCGCGATCTCAATCGTTGGATTGCTGGAGCAGATGTCGGGCGGCGGCATTCCTTTTACCGAGGTCGACGCCAACTTTCGCTTGACCCCGCAACAGGTTATCCTGCGCAGTTCCAGCGCAACGGGGGCGTCCATGGGGGTCTCTATGGATGGAGTCTACGATCTGAATGCCAAGCGGATGGACATGCAGGGCGTGATTTCACCCATCTACATGCTGAACGGGATCGGCCAAATCTTTACCCGGAAGGGCGAGGGGCTGTTGGGCTTCAACTATCGCCTCTTCGGCGCGGTGGCTAACCCCAGGGTCAACGTCAACCCGCTGTCGATCTTCACGCCCGGGATGTTCCGCGAAATTTTCCGACGCCCGGCACCGACGACCAACTGACCGCGCGGCAATCGCATGAGAGCTGTCAAAAGCCCCTTGAATCCCGCGCCGCGCCGCGCCACGAGGCCAAGAACACCGATGCCGGAGCTCTTATGCAACTCAGCGATTTCGATTTCGATCTGCCCGAAGCGCTAATTGCGACGCGCCCGGCGCGCCCGCGGTCCTCCGCGCGGCTGCTGGTGGCGGAGGGCGACAGGATCAGCGACGCAGTCGTGCGCGATCTGACCGACTGGCTGCGTCCGGGGGACCGGCTGGTGCTGAACGACACCCGCGTCATCCCGGCCCGACTGTCTGGTATCCGCGCCCGCGACGGGGCCGAAGGGCGGACCGAAGCCCGGATCGACGTCACCTTGCTGGAGCCCAAGCCCGACGGTCGCTGGTCCGCGCTGCTGAAACCGCTGAGGAAGGTCCGCGAGGGCGAGGAGATCCGCTTCTCCGACGATCTTTCCGCGCACCTGGTGGCGAAGGCCGAGGGGCAGGGCATCCTCGCATTCAACCTAGCGGGGGACGATTTCGACGCCGCGCTTTCGGCGGCGGGCGCGATGCCGCTGCCGCCCTATATCGCCGCATTGCGTGCACCTGATGCGCAGGATCGCGAGGATTATCAGACCGTCTGGGCACGGCATTCCGGCGCGGTGGCCGCCCCGACCGCATCTCTGCACTTCGATGATGCGCTGTTGGCACGGATTGCTGACATGGGGGTCGCGACAACCCATGTCACCCTGCACGTCGGCGCGGGCACCTTCCTGCCCGTGAAGGTCGCGGATGTCACGACGCACCGGATGCACGCCGAATGGGGTGAGGTCACGCCGCGAGCGGCAGCCGAGATCGCTGCCACCAAAGCAGCCGGCGGGCGGGTCATTCCGATCGGCACCACCGCGCTGCGGCTGATCGAAAGCGCGGCGCGTGATGGCACGATCCGTCCCTGGCGCGGCGAGACCGATATCTTCATCTATCCCGGTTTCACCTTTCACGTGACCGATGCGCTGATGACAAATTTTCACCTGCCGAAGTCGACTTTGCTCATGCTTGTGTCGGCATTGGTCGGACATGATCGCATCCGCGCAGTCTATGATCACGCGGTGAGCGCGCAATACCGGTTTTTCTCCTATGGGGATGCCTCCTTGTTAATCCCGTAACCTTCCCCGTGTTAGCAGGGGTTTGATAAAATTACCGAACGACCCGAGGGCGGCCCGCCTTCCACCGGTCGATCGAAAGAAAGGCTTCTATGTTTCAGGTACTTGGTTCGGCGTGGGCGCTCCTTCTCGGGCTGTGCCTTTTGATGGTGGGCAATGGCCTGCAGGGCTCGCTTCTCGGTGTGCGCGGCGGGATCGAGGGGTTCTCGACGTTCGAGATGTCGATCGTGATGTCGGGCTACTTCCTCGGCTTCCTCGGCGGGTCGCGCGCGGCGCCCGAGATGATCCGCCGCGTCGGTCATGTGCGGGTCTTCGCGGCGCTTGGGTCCTTCATCTCAGCGGTGCTGATCCTCTATCCGGCCTTTGCCCATCCGGTCAGCTGGACCATCGGGCGGATCATCATCGGCTTTTGCTTCTCCGGTGTTTACGTGACGGCGGAAAGTTGGCTGAACGCCGCGGCGACAAACGAAAACCGGGGCAAGGCGCTGTCACTCTACATGATCGTGCAGATGATCGGGATCATCGCGGCACAGGGTCTGCTGCTGGTGGGGGATCCCTCGGGGTTCATCCTGTTCATCATTCCCTCGGTGCTGGTTTCGATCTCATTCGCGCCGATCCTGCTATCCGTTTCACCCACGCCGGCCTTTGATCGGACGCAGCCGATGTCGCTGCGACGGCTTTATCACATCTCGCCCCTGTCCTGTGTCGGTGTATTTCTGCTGGGCGGCGCGTTTTCGGCCCAGTTCGGCATGGCGGCGGTCTATGGCTCCCAGGCGGGGTTGAGCATCAAGGAGATCTCGATCTTTATCGCGACCTTTTATATCGGCGCGACGCTGGCGCAATATCCGCTTGGCTGGCTCTCGGACCGGATGGACCGCCGGCAGCTGATTATGATCGTTGCTCTGGTCGGCGGTGTCGGCGCAGTGATCGGGATGGCATTGAACACGCAGACCGGCCTGCTGGTCGCGGCGTTTCTGGTGGGCGGGATGTCCAACCCGCTGTACTCTCTTCTTATTTCCTACGCGAACGATTTCCTGGATAGTCAGGATATGGCCTCGGCTTCCGGTGGGATGATCTTTCTCAACGGTCTGGGCGCGATTTCCGGGCCTCTGGCCACAGGCTGGATCATGACGGTGCTCGGGCCTCCGGGGTTTTGGCTCTTTATCGGTCTGCTGCTGTTCGCGCTGGCTGGGTACGCCGCATATCGCATGACCCGCCGTGCCGCACCGGCCCGGACAGAGGTGGGCGCCTTCACGCCTGTCCTGATGTCCGCCGGTCCTGTGGCGTTCGAGGCGGCGCAAGAGTGGGCCATCGAAGCCGCAGAAAACGAAGACTCCGAACAACAGTAGGCGCATTGGTGCCGCGATGTGATGTTTGCGGTTTGCGTTCTGGCAGGGATTTGCAAGACTGCGGTGCAGGATACCCAATTTGCGGAGGCAATCATGGTCGAACCCGATGAAGTCATGTCGTTCTGGCTCGACGAGATTGGTCCGAGCGGATGGTATCTGGAGGATGAAGGCCTCGATGCCGGGATCCGTGACCGCTTTGGGGCGGCCTGGACAGAGGCGATGGAGGGTGGCTACGGCGTCTGGCAGACCTCCGCCTCGGGGATCCTGGCCTATCTCATCCTCACGGATCAGTTTCCACGCAATATGTTCCGGGGCAAAGCCACCGCCTTTGCCAGTGACCATCTCGCGCGATGCGCCAGCAAGATGGCGATTGATCGTGGCTGGGATAAACAGATCGATGAACCGCAACGTCAGTTCTTTTATCTGCCTCTGATGCATAGCGAAAATTTGGCTGATCAAGACCGCTGCGTGCGCCTGATCAAGGAGCGCATGACCAGCGAGAACAATCTGCTGCATGCCAAGGCGCATCGTGAGGTCATCCGCCAATTCGGTCGGTTTCCTTACCGCAACGAGGCACTGGAGCGACGTTCCACCAAGGACGAAGCCGCCTATATGGACCAAGGCGGCTACGGTCACACGCTGCGCGTGTTCCAGGCCGCCGAGTAGGACCCGGATACCGTGCCCCGCGTCGCACGCAGCGGCCCCCTTTCTGGCAAGGCAGGGGGCGGTCGGCTTGCCGTGTTGAGGGGGCGGTGAAAACAGTTTAACGTCAAACTATCTTGTCGAAAGAGGGTGCCCATGGCCGCTAGCAAAAACTCCGCAACCTATGATTTCCTCGTGATCGGTTCCGGCCCCGGCGGTTATGTGGCCGCGATCCGCGCCGCGCAATTGGGGTTGAAGGTCTGCGTGATCGAGCGTGAGAACCTGGGCGGCATCTGTCTGAACTGGGGCTGCATCCCGACCAAGGCGCTGTTGCGATCCTCCGAAGTCTTTCACCTGATGCACCGCGCCAAGGAGTTCGGCCTCTCCGCCGAAAAGATCGACTATAATCTGCCTGCCGTCATCAAACGCTCCCGCGGGGTCGCGAAACAGATGGAAGGCGGGGTGAAGCACCTGCTGAAGAAGAACAAGGTCGATGTCGTGATGGGCGACGCGACCCTCGCGGGCAAAGGCAAGGTCAGCGTCAAGACCGACAAGGGCACCGATGAGATCACCGCGAAGAATATCGTTATCGCGACCGGCGCGCGTGCGCGGCAATTGCCGGGGCTGGAGGGCGACGGCGATCTGGTCTGGACCTACCGTGATGCGCTGAACCCGCCCCGGATGCCGAAAAAGCTGCTGGTCATCGGATCGGGCGCCATCGGCATCGAATTCGCCAGCTTTTACAACACTCTGGGCGCTGAAACCACTGTTGTCGAAGTGCTCGACCGGGTGCTGCCGGTCGAGGATGCGGAGATCAGCGCCTTTGCCAAGAAGCAGTTCGAGAAGCAGGGGATGACGATCCTCGAAAAATCCATAGTCAAGCAGTTGGACCGTGCGCCGAACAAAGGTGGCGGTAAGGTCACCGCGCATATCGAAGCGGACGGTCAGGTCAACAAGGTGGACTTTGACACGGTCATCTCGGCCGTCGGGATCGTGGGTAATGTCGAGGACCTCGGGTTGGAGGCCGCTGGCGTGACGGTCGATCGCACGCATATCGTAACGGATGAATATTGCCGCACCGGGGTCGAGGGGCTCTACGCGATTGGCGATGTCGCCGGCGCGCCCTGGCTGGCGCATAAGGCCAGCCACGAGGGCGTCATGGTTGCCGAACTGGTCGCGGGCGGGCACCCGCATCCGGTCAAACCCTCCTCCATTGCCGGTTGCACCTATTGTCATCCGCAGGTTGCCAGCGTCGGCCTGACCGAAGCGGCGGCGAAAGAGCAGGGCTACAAGGTCAAGGTCGGCAAATTTCCCTTTGTCGGCAACGGCAAGGCCGTCGCGCTCGGCGAGGCCGAGGGCATGGTAAAGACCGTCTTTGACGACAAGACCGGAGAACTGCTGGGCGCACATATGGTCGGCGCGGAAGTGACGGAGCTGATCCAGGGCTACGTCGTAGGCCGCACGCTGGAGACCACCGAGGAAGACCTGATGAACACCGTTTTCCCGCATCCCACCCTGAGCGAAATGATGCACGAATCGGTTCTCGCCGCCTATGGTCGCGCGATCCATATCTGAGACGGGCTTGGTTGGGGTTTCCCGGTTGGCGTAGACGAGGGCGGTCGGGACCGGCTTTGAGTTGGCGGAGAGCCTGTCGGGCGCGCAATCATAGGCGCGATATTAACCGCGATGGGTTCGACCCTGCCCACCTTGAGATGGAGGGTCGGAACGAAAACCGGCGTGATGAAGGTGGCGTCAAAACCACCTGTGAAGAAATCCCCAGGTCGGCCTAGCATCCCGGCCAACACCCTCGCCCGACTGCCACGGTTGCTGGCCGCACGAAGGCGAATAACGCGCAGCAGGTGGAAATACGGTCGCGCCAACTGGCAGCTTGCGCAATGCAGTCATTCACCGCCGAGCTAAACCATTCCGGCTTATTGACTATATTTGTCGCCTGTTAAACCTTCATGGTTAAGGCTGGCTATCCGTCCTAAGGGAGACCAGTTCATCAAAGAAATCACAGGGTATTTTTCTCATGTTCTTTTGGCTTTGGACGTTATTGGCAATTGCCACACATTCAGGATCCGGTAGCCCCGGCGTACCGGCCCCCGAAAGGCCGGCGCGCATCACATCGACGACGCAGCCGTCCGCACCAGCGGCTCCCACGACACCCGGTTCACCCTCGCGCCCGGCGACCCCTGAGACACCGGGCTACACTGTCGAGCCGCAGACGGTGACCGGGCGCTTTACCACGGCGACGGAGGTGAAACCGATCCTGAGCGCGACAAAGACCTCCTGGGTCGCAGTCCGGGAATACAATGGGCAGGACCTGGTCTATGTGACGCAGATCCTCGCCTGGCGCTGTGGTTTGGTGGCGCTGCGCCTCGGCGTGAACGGGGCGACCCCGGCCGAATGGCCGCTGCCACCCTGCCACGAGGACACCGCCGCGCCCAATGCGCTGTTACCTGCGGACGGCGTGCCGTTCCGGGCGTATCCGCTGGGCTCGGTGCAATCAGTCTCGGTCGAGCTGGTCTATGACGATCTGACGGAGGACAGCTCGCGTGTCCAACGCACGGATGTGCTGATGCCGTAACGTGGGCCCGGACATTGACCTAAGGCTGTCAATGACCGGTATAACTTTCGTCCGGACCTTCGGCCGCTCGAATGAACGAGCCGTCCTTGCCGATCACATTGCCGGCCTCGTCGATCAGCTTGCCGTAATCTACGGGGGGTGGGGGGGGTGAGATCCGCAGCTCACCCCGCGAGATTGCCAGGATGCTGATCTCGCGAAAGCTCAACCGGGTCCGGGGTTGGACGACCATACCCCATGACGCATTCCGGTGGAGCAGAATGCTGCGCCATGAGGCATCCGTGGCGATAATCACGGTTGGGCGGTTCAGCATATTTACGAAGAGTATTTCATCGCCATAGTCGAGATGTACGATATCGGGGAAAAACGTGTCGCCAACGAGGTATATCTCATGAACCACGCCTGTCGGATCGACGTCTTTTCGCTTGCCAAACCCGATGCAGGTGCCAGTCACGATACAACCCGTTGTGTCTCTGAGATCCGCCAGCACATATTTGGGCGCCCCGATCAGGGCCAGGACCATCAACGTGGCGGCGACCAATGCACACCGTCTGCTACGCTCACGTCGCTTTGACATGACAGACATACTCGTCCTCCTCACATAAACAGTCGACGTCGGATCCTGAGACCCTTGTCGAGAAAAACTTAAAATAAAAAACCACTTAAGGTTGTCTTCAACCAGACAAATAGATTGCGGCGGAATCTGGGCAAAAGGATCAACTTTTACGTAATGGCGGCGTTACAAAAGTGATGAATAGCAGATTAAGTCGGTATGATTCGAAGTGACGAGAGTCTTGTGGCGGGCGACAATTTTGAGTTGTGCGACCAGAGAAGAAAGTTCAACTTATGGTTTAATATACTGATATAATTTATAAAATATATTAACACTAATGTGTGCCGCTCGTGAAATCACAGTTGGAAAGCAACCGGAGATTTAGCTGATATTCCGGAAATAACCTATAGGTTACAAGGTTTGCCCATCGGTTGGATAACCGGGGTCAAGCGTTTTGTGCCATTGAAATCCACCGAAGAATAAGGCGCAAATGTGGCGATAATCCACAATTAGAACCATATTCGCGTGCGTTCAGTTGGACTTTCGACGTGACGGTTCCCGTTTTCCGGGCACGGTTCGCGCGCGTGATTATCGCTCGGTTAGACCGTGATGAGACCGCCAAGCTTCAGGCTCTCTTGACCCCGTGCGCCTCAGGTCCGACATATGCGCCAACCCAAAGGAGCGCTTATGACAGACCAAGCCGTCCTCGATTTCCTCGCCACCCGTCGGTCCCATTCACCCAAGGTGCTGACCGCCCCCGTGCCAACGCGCGATCAGCTCGAATCTCTCCTCGATCTCGCTGCCCGCTCGCCGGATCACGGCGCGCTCGCGCCCTGGCGCTTCATCGTGGTCGAAAAAACCGCGATGGCGCGGCTCGCCGATCTCGCTGAGGAACGCGCGCGCGCATTGGGCAGGGACGCCGACGACATCGTCAAGGCGCGCGGGCAGTTCGATCGCGGCAACCTCGCCGTGGTCGTGGTGGAATCGCCCGTCGTGTCCGAAAAGGTGCCGCCGCGTGAGCAGACCCTGTCCGCCGGCGCGGTCTGCCTCAGTCTCGTTAACGCCGCGCTGGCCTCTGGCTGGGGGGCGGGCTGGGTAACTGGCTGGGTTTCCTTTGATCGCGGTTTCGTCGAACAGGGGCTGGGGCTGGGCGCGGACGAAGAGGTCGCCGGCATCGTGCATATCGGCAGCTACGCCTCCGCCCCCGTCGAACGCCAGCGCCCGGATGTCAAAGGGATCACGACGTGGCAATCGGCGTAATCCTGTCGTCCTTCCTCGCGGCGGTGCGCCAGATCGGGGACGCGCGGTTCCGCCGCGTTCTGATACTGGGGCTGGTGCTGACCGTGGCGCTTCTGGTCGCGGTCTACGCGGCCTTCCTCGGCCTGCTGCAATGGAGTGTCGGGGACGAGGCGACCCTGCCGCTGATCGGCGAGGTCACATGGCTGAACGATCTGCTGACATGGTCCAGCATCGGGGTCATGCTGATCCTGTCTGTCTTCCTCATGGTGCCCGTTGCCTCGGCCATCACGTCGCTGTTTCTGGAGGACGTGGCCGACGCGGTCGAAGCGCGCCACTACCCGCATCTGCCGCCCGCCAATCGCATCTCGTTCCTCGACGGCTTGCGCGACACGATTGCCTTTCTCGGCGTGATCATCGTAGCTAATTTGCTGGCGCTGATCGTCTATGTGTTCCTAGCGCCCTTTGCGCTGTTCATCTTCTGGGGGATGAACGGATTCTTGCTGGGGCGGGAATATTTCACCCTTGCAGCCATGCGCCGCGTCGGGAGGGACCGGGCCAAGGTCTTGCGACGTAAGCATTTCGTCACGATCTGGGCCGCCGGTATCCTGATGGCGATGCCCCTGTCCGTGCCTTTGGTGAACCTCATCATCCCGATTCTCGGGGCGGCGACCTTCACCCATATCTTCAATCGGCTGGAGGCGGGCTGAGGGGCCCGACGCCTCCCTGATCGCAAGCCCCCCGAAACGCTTCTGATCAGTTCGACGGACCCATGCGGTTGTAAAGGTCGATGTCCGCCACGCTCAGCCAGCCGGACACGATGACGCCCGCGATGATGGCAAAGAGCACGACCGAGATGCCGGTGGTAATCCAGAGCTTTGCGCGCAGGTGATGTACCTCGGGCGCTCCGGACTGGGTGCCGGGCGTGACCTTGCCCATGTCCTGCTGGGTCTTCAGCCGGATCGGCACGACGCAGAGCAGTGTCATGAACCAGATCACTGCAAAGAGGACAATGGCCGAAGTGATGCCCATCCTAGACCTGTTCCAATTCCACGAGGCATCCGTTGAAGTCCTTGGGATGCAGGAAGATCACCGGTTTGCCATGCGCGCCGATTTTCGGCTCTCCGCTCCCCAGCACACGCGCGCCGGTTGATTTCAGATGATCGCGGGCGGCGAGAATGTCGTCGACCTCATAGCAGATATGGTGAATGCCGCCTGCCGGGTTCTTGTCGAGAAATCCCTGGATCGGAGAGCCTTCGCCGAGGGGAAAAAGCAATTCGATCTTGGTGTTGGGCAGTTCGATAAAGATAACGGTCACCCCGTGGTCCGGTTCGTCCTGGGGTGCACCGACCTTCGCGCCCAGGGCCGTGCGGTATTGATCCGCCGCGGCCTCCAAATCGGGTACGGCAATGGCAACGTGGTTCAAACGACCGATCATGGGGGTCTCCTCTCCGGGCTAGGCCACCTGGCACGGGGCACATTGATTGCAGCGGTTATGCGGCGGACGCGGCCCAAGGGCAAGCGCGGCAGGGCGACGCGGGTAATCTCTGCCGTGTTAACCGCCTTTTCAGATTCGGGCCTGTAGTCTGTCGAGGCTAGGCTGTCCTGACGCCGCCTTTTTAACCTTACTCGCGAACCGATCCCGCTCATCCGATCAATCCTGCCCGCAGTTTCGACCCCAAAGGAGACTTCCATGCAAGGCCCGACCCCCCTTCGTGACAACGTTCCGACACCCTCTCGCCCGCTCCTGGGCATGACGATCCTGGTGGTGGAGGACAGCCGCTACGCCAGTGAGGCCATGCGCCTGATGTGTGTTCGATCAGGCGTGCGGATCAGGCGGGCCGATTGTCTCGCCTCTGCGCGCCGACATCTGCAGGTTTACCGCCCGACGGTCATGATCGTGGATGTCGGCCTGCCGGACGGGTCGGGTTTGGAATTGATCGAAGAGATGAATCGCCTCACGCCCCGTGTCGATGTGCTGCTGGCGACCTCCGGCGACGAGGGGAGCGAACAGGCCTCGCTCAGCGCCGGGGCAGATGGCTTTCTGGCGAAACCGGTGCGCAAGATCGCCACCTTCCAGGCGGAGGTGCTGCGCCATGTGGCTCCGGATCGCCGACCCGCAGGTCCGCGCCTCGTGGACTCCACCGATGTGACTCCGGATGCCGTGGCCTATCGCGACGACATGGCCGCCATCGCCGAAACCCTCTGTCACGCGGCGGATGACCAGACCGTCGGCTACGTCGCCCAGTTCCTGCGCGGTGTGGCGCGCGCGGCCAAGGACGATGTCCTGCTGGACGCGGTGGATGTCGTACAGGCGGAATGTGACAGCGGCGGCGTCTCGGTTGCAGGGCTGGCGCGTCTGACCGGCCTCGTCAACGACAGAGTCGGGGCGCGCATGTCAATCTAGCACCTTAGCTGAGGCTCAACGCCGCCCGAGGCGGCCGCGCCCAGCCGTCCGACGCTCAGCCTGAATCACCCCGGATCGCGCCACCGATTGACGATTGGATAACGACGATCCAGCCAGAAGGAATGTTTTGTCAGACGGGTCCCCGGCGCGGACTGGAAGCGTTTGTATTCACTGAGATAGATCAACCGCTCGATCTTCTTGACGTCCTCGCGCGCATATCCCGCCGCGACGCAATCCGTGACAGAGGCATCGAGATCGACCAGCATCTCCAAGATCCCGTCGAGCACTGGATAGTCGGGCAGGGAATCGCTGTCCTTCTGATCATCACGCAACTCGGCCGAGGGCGGCTTGGTGATGACCCGCTCGGGGATGACGAGGCCAGCGGGACCCATCATCCAGTCCCGATGATTTTCATTGCGCCAATGGCAGGTCTGAAACACGCGCGTCTTGTAGAGATCCTTGATCGGGTTGTAGCCCCCCGCCATGTCGCCGTAGATCGTGGCGTAGCCGACCGCGACTTCGGATTTGTTGCCAGTGGTCAGCAACATCTCACCGAACTTGTTGGACAGTGCCATCAACAGCAACCCGCGCAGGCGGGACTGGATGTTCTCTTCGGTGAGGTCAGGCTCGCTGCCCTCGAACAACGGGGCGAGCGTATTGGTGATCGCCTGCCTCCCTTCGGTGATCGGGACGTAATCGTAGCGACACCCGAGGTTTTCGGCGACGGCGCGCGCGTCCTCCAGCGAATGCTCGGAGGTATATTCAGACGGCAGCATGACACAGCGCACGTTATCTGCGCCTAACGCGTCGACAGCGATGGTGGCGACAATCGCGCTGTCTATTCCGCCGGAAAGCCCCAGCAGGACCTGCCCGAATCCCGTCTTGGCACAGTAATCGCGCAGGGATTTCACCATGGCGCGATAATCCTGCTCCCAGTGATCGGGCTGGTGGACAAAGTCGCCCGGTTCGATCTGCCAGCCCTCGGCGGTCCGGTTCAGCGCGACCTCGACCGTCACCTCGTCAAAGGCCGCCATCTGAAACGCCAGCTTGCCCCCTGCGTTCAACCCAAAGGAGGCCCCGTCGAACACCTGATCGTCCTGCCCCCCAACCATGTTGAGGTAAAGCAGCGGCAGCCCGGTCTCGATCACGCGCGACACCATCATGTTCTGACGGGTCTCCAGCTTTCCCCGGTAGTAGGGCGAGCCATTCGGCACCAGCAGCACCTCGGCCCCGGTTTCCTCCAGCGTCTCAGCGACATCCTCGTGCCAGGCATCCTCGCAGATCGGTGTGCCGATGCGCACGCCATCGATGGCCACCGGCCCGGCGGGCGCGCCGCTGTCGAACAGTCGGACCTCATCAAAGACGGTCTCGTTCGGCAATTCGTGCTTGAGGGCGCGCGACAGGATCTTGCCGCCCTTGAGGATGTAATAGGCATTGAACAGGCCCGCGCCCTCCAGCCCCGGACCACCGATTGCCAGGGCCGGGCCATCCGCGCAATCTGCCGCCAGCGCTTCGATTGCCGCAATGGCCGTCTGGTGAAAGACCGGTTTGCGCACCAGATCCTGCGTCTGATACCCGGTGATGAACATTTCCGGCAGCGCCACGAGGTTGACGCCCGCCGCTTTTCCCTCGTTCCAGGCCACGCGCGCCTTGGCGGCATTGCCCGCGATGTCGCCCAGGGTCGGGTTAAGCTGGCATAGCAATATGCGGAACCTGTCGGTCATCTCGGCCTCTCGTCTCACTCAGTCTCGCCTGAGTACCGGCAGGGAGACGTGAGGGAAAGGCGATTTGGGCAAAAGGCATTGCGGCCATCCTGAGGTGCGACTAGGTTTTGACCCGTTCCGGCCCGTCAGACGGCCGGCGTCCCGGAGAGCAGGAAGTCATGACGCGCAAAAACCTCACCACCTTGATGTGCAGCGCCGCGCTTGCGGCCGTCCTCGCCTTGCCGCTCAGCGCGCAGGACGGGCCGGTGCAAACCAAGCAGTATGACGACGGCGGTGTCTACGAGGGCACCTTCAAGGACGGTCTGCAACATGGCACCGGCACTTATACGCTGCCCAACGGGTATGAATATGCCGGCGATTGGGTCGAGGGCGAAATCCTTGGTCGGGGCACCGCGCGGTTTCCCAACGGCTCGATTTACGAGGGCGAGTTTGCCAAGGGCAAGCCGCATGGCGTCGGCAAGATCACCTTTTCCGACGGGGGCACCTACGAGGGCAACTGGGAAGAGGGCAAGATCAACGGACGCGGCATCGCCTCTTATGCCAATGGCACGACTTACGAGGGTGAGTTCCAGAACGCGATGCACCATGGCAAGGGCGTGATGACGGCACCCGGCGGCTATATCTACGACGGCGACTGGGTCAACGGCGTGAAGGAGGGGCAGGGCACCATCACCTATCCCGATGGCGCGATCTATGTCGGCCAAATCGTGCGCGGCGCGCGCGAGGGTGACGGTCGCCTGACCATGCCGGACGGGCTAATCTACGAGGGCACCTGGAAAAACGGCCAGATCGATGGCATCGGCACCCTGACCCAGCCGAATGGCGACGTCTACGAAGGCGCGCTGGTCGAGGGCAAGCGCGAGGGCCGCGGCAAGGTCACCTATGCCAATGGCGACGTCTACGAGGGCGATTTCACCGCCGATCTGCGCAATGGCCAGGGCCGCTTCACCGGGTCCGACGGCTATGTCTACGCGGGCAATTGGGTGAACGGAAAGATCGAGGGCGCGGGCCGCGTCACCTATCCCGACGGTTCGATCTACGAGGGCGAATTCCGCGACGACATCGCCAACGGCCTGGGCAAGATCACCTACCCCGACGGCGCCACCTACGAAGGGCAGTGGCGCGACGGCGTTATCGATGGCTCCGGCCTCGCCACTTATCCGAACGGGCTGACCTACGAGGGCGATTTCGTCAACGCCCGGAACGAGGGGCAGGGAATCATGACCTATCCCGATGGCTATCGTTACGAGGGGACCTGGGTCGGCGGTGAGCGTCAGGGTCAGGGTCAGGCCACCTATCCCGACGGCACCGTCTACGAGGGCAGCTTTGTCGCCGGGGAACGCCATGGCACGGGCACGATCACCATGGCTGACGGTTTTACCTATACCGGCCAATGGAAAGACGGCGAAATCACCGGTGAGGGTGTCGCAACCTATGCCAACGGCGATGTCTACGAGGGCTTTTTTGAACAGGGCCGGCGGCAGGGCGAGGGCACAATGAAATACGCCTCCGGAGAGGAAGAGACCGGCGATTGGATGAACGGCGCACTGCGCACGGGTGACGATGGGCTGGGCGATGACGCCGCGCGCGCGGATTCGGAGGATCAGGCAGGTGACGAAACGGGCGGAGCGTCAACCTCTGGCGAGACCTCCGGAACCGGTGAGACGGCGCAACCGGCCGAGTAACCGGGCCGGCAAAGGCCGCCCTTGCAGCTGAAGGGCCAAAAACACTCGCGCACGCAACGACCAAAGCGGTCGTGTTGCTGCCATGCCTGCTGCGGGCACCCCGGTCCGCCTGCGCCCAAATATATCTTCCCAAGCGCGATGCCTCGCGCTATGCACCAAAGCATGACACGGCAAACCCATATCCCAATGCCCCGACGCCGACGCTTTTGCGCCTGACGCTCCGTTCGCCTGTCCGCGCTGAAATGCGCTTTAGTTCCTGACATTGTTGACTTTGCCTTGAGGCTTATGCTTCCTCAGGGCTTCCTAACCAGAGGATGACGCGATGATCCCGTCCGTTCTGCCGACCTATTCCCGTGCCCCGCTGCATTTCGTCAAAGGAGAAGGCTCCTGGCTGATCGAAGAGGACGGTCGCCGTTTTCTCGACCTCGGCTCCGGGATCGCGGTCGCGGCCCTCGGCCATTCCAACCCGGTGGTGGTGGATGCGCTGACGGAGCAGGCGCAAAAGCTCTGGCATGTCTCGAACCTCTACGAAATTCCGCAACAGCAGGCGCTGGCGGATATGCTGGTGGGGTCCACCTTTGCCGATACGGTCTTCTTCACCAACTCCGGGACCGAGGCGACAGAGCTCGCCGTCAAGATGGTGCGCAAGTACTGGTACGAGAAGGGTCAACCCGACCGGGTCGAGATCATCACCTTTACCGGCGCGTTCCATGGCCGCTCCTCCGCCGCCATCGCCGCCGCCCCGAGCGAAAAGATGGTCAAGGGCTTTGGCCCTCTGTTGCCCGGTTTCCATCAGGTGCCATGGGGCGACATGGAGGCGGCCAAAGCCGCGGTGTCGGACAAGACCGCTGCGATCCTTGTCGAGCCGGTGCAGGGCGAGGGGGGCATCAACGTCATGCCTGACGCGGATATGAAAGCGCTGCGCCAGCTCTGCGATGAGACCGGCACCCTCTTGGTCCTTGACGAAATCCAGTGCGGGATGGGGCGGACCGGGCGGCTCTTTGCGCATGAATGGTGCGGCGTGACGCCCGATGTGATGCTGGTCGCCAAGGGGATCGGCGGCGGCTTCCCGCTCGGCGCGGTGCTCGCCACCGAAGAGGCGGCCAGCGGTATGGTCGCCGGCACCCATGGCTCGACCTATGGCGGCAACCCCTTGGGCTGCGCGGTCGGTCTGGCGGTTGTCGGTGCGATCACCGCCGAAGGTTTCCTGTCGGAGGTGCAGCGCAAATCCGCCCTCCTGCGTCAAAAGCTCGAAGGCCTCGTCGCCGAAAACCCCGAGGTCTATGAGTCGGTGCGCGGATCGGGCTTCATGCTGGGGATCAAGTGCAAGGCGAGCAACACCGATGTGCTCACGGCGGCCTACGCCGAAGAGCTCATCACCGTTCCGGCGGCGGACAATGTCATTCGCCTGCTGCCCGCGCTCACCCTGTCGGAGGATGAAATCGCCGAGGCGATCACCCGGCTCGACAAAACCGCCAGGCGCGTTGTGAAAGGCGCCTGATCCATGGCCGGGGCGCGCGCAGTCCTTCACCCGGAACCGCTCGCGCCGCGCGCCTTTAACCTCGCGACCTTTTTTTGCCATTCACCTTGCCGCAAATACGCCGGGGTGGATCGCGATCGCCAGATCGCGGTCAGGGGCAGCGCCCCTTGCCTCAGTTGACTACAGGATGACCAAATGAATCATTTCCTCGACCTTCACACCACGGAGAAAACCGCGCTCAGGTCCATGATCGACAAGGCTCGCGCAATGAAAGACGCCCGCGCCGGACGCCCAAAGGGCGAGGCCGACGATGAGCAGCCTCTGGCGGGGCACATGGTGGCGTTGATCTTTGAGAAGCCCTCCACCCGAACGCGCGTTTCCTTTGATGTCGGGGTGCGCCAGATGGGCGGGCAGACCATGGTGCTTTCGGGACAGGACATGCAGCTTGGCCATGGGGAGACTATCGCCGACACCGCCCGTGTGCTGTCGCGTTATGTCGATATGATCATGATCCGTACCTTTGACGAGGCGGTGCTGCATGAGATGGCCGCCAACGCCTCCGTCCCGGTCATCAACGGCCTGACGGATCGCACGCATCCCTGTCAGATCATGGCGGATGTCATGACCTACGAGGAACATCGCGGCTCCATCGCGGGCAAGAACGTGGTGTGGATGGGCGACGGTAACAACGTCTACGCCTCTCTCCTGCACGCCGCGACGCAGTTCGGGTTCAACCTGACGTTCTGCGGGCCCCAGCAGTTGGATCCCGACCGTGACTTCATGGACGAGGCGCGCGCTGCCGGAACCAACGTGCGGATCGAACGGGATCCCTGGAAGGGAGTCGATGGCGCCGACCTCGTCGTCGCGGACACATGGGTTTCGATGCATGATGCGCAAAGCTCGCGCGAGCGGCGCCACAATATGCTGCGTGCCTATCAGGTTAACGACCGCCTCATGCAGGCGGCGAACCCCGATGCTCTCTTCATGCATTGCCTGCCCGCGCATCGCGAAGAGGAGGTCACCTCCTCCGTCATGGACGGCCCGCAATCGGTGATCTTTGACGAGGCCGAAAACCGGCTGCATGCGCAGAAGGCCGTCATGCGCTGGTGCCTCGGGGTTTGATGGTCTGAACTTGACGGGTCCAGTCTCTTAGCGGACTCGCGCCTGACAGGTCTCTGGTGGGGGCAGCCCTCCGCTTCCGCTCACCCCCTCGGTTTCGCCCGTAACGTCGGGTCGGCCTGCGTCGGATCCTCGGGCCAGGGATGGCGCGGATAGCGCGCGCGCATGTCCTTGCGCACGTCGGCGTAGGAGCCGGTCCAGAAACCGGGAATGTCGGCGGTGGTCTGGATGGGCCGTCCGGCAGGGGACAAGAGCGTTACCTTCAGCGCCGTCCCGCCGACCTTCGGATGCGTCGTCTGGCCGAAAAGCTCTTGCAATCGCAGCGAAATCTCCGGCGGGTCCGAGGCGTAGTCAATCGCGATTTTGCGCCCGAGCGGCGTGGTGAACTGCGGCGGGGCGGCGCGATCCAGCGCTTGCTGGCGATCCCAGTCGAGCCGTGCCTTTAGCGCCGGGGTGATGTCGAACCGCCGCCAGCCGGCCGCGTCCCGAACGCCATCGAGATAGGGCAGGAGCCAGTCTTCGAGGCTCTCCATCAGCGCGGCGTCGGAATAATCCGGAAGGCCGGCGTCATCCCCTGCGAGTCGCGCGCGCGCGAGGAACAGTTGCGCCTTTTTGCTGATCGACAGGCCGATGTCGTGGATGCCGTCCAGCATCGCACGCGCAATCGCCTCGGCGGGCGCACCCTTCCAGACCCGGTCCTCCAAAACCGCAGCGCCGAACCTTTCCTGCTGACGCGCGATGACCCGGCGATCGCGGCGCGACCACTCACATGTATCGACCCAGTGGACCTGATCGGGAAAGGCCGCGCGAATTTCGCCCGCCGTGATCTGCACCGCCTGACGTATCCGTGCCTCGCGCGGGTTGCCGTCCAGATCGCTCGCCACGATGAAACCGGCCATGCACAGCGGGTCGCCCTCGGGGAGGGCCGCGCCTTTGCCACCCGACAGGACATAGCGCGGCGCCTCGCCCTTGCGTCGCTGCCCGATCCGGTCGGGATAGGCCAGCGCGACCATCTCGGACAGAGGCTGCAAAGACCCGGCGGGGGCCAGCCGCGCGAGGCGTTTGGCATCCTCGCGGATACGCGCGACTGCGCTGCGATCCGGGGACCACGGGCGACGGTCGCCAAAGGCGCGCGGATCGGCAATCGCCTCCAGTCGCAGGGATAGATCGACCGGCGCGCTGCGCGGCAGGGGGTCGCGTTCGGCCAGCAGCGCGGCCAGCGTCGCGGCCGGTTTTCCGATGCGGACCAACATGTTGGCGAGCCTCGGGTGCGTCGGCATCGCGGCAATCCGGCGGCCATGCGCGGTGATCGCGCCCGCCGGGGCCAGCGCGCCGAGATCGCGCAGCAGCGCGACCGCTTCGCCGTAGCTGCCGGGGTTGGGCGGGGTCAGCAGCGGCACCGCCTCGGGCGGCGCGCCCCAGAGGGCAAGCTCCAATGCCAGCGGGGCGAGGTCCGCTGTCTCGATTTCGGGCGGGGCGTGGGCGGGCAGGGAGCCGTCCTCGCCCTTGGTCCACAGACGGTAACAGGTGCCCGGCGCGACGCGTCCCGCCCGTCCGGCGCGCTGCGTCGCCTCGGCCCGGCTGACCCTTTCGGTGACCAGCCGCGACATGCCGGAGCCGGGATCGAAGCGCGCCCGCCGCGCACGGCCTGCATCCACCACCACGCACACATCCTCGATCGTCAGAGAGGTTTCTGCGATGGAGGTTGCCAGCACCACCTTGCGCCCGCTCGCGGTCGGTCGGATGGCCGCGCGCTGTGCCGCCAGGGGCATGGCACCAAAGAGCGTGTGAAGGTGGGTGTCCGCCCGCAGATGTGGTTTGAGGAGAGCCTCGGTCCGCCGGATCTCGCCCTCTCCCGGCAGAAAGACGAGGACGCCGCCTGAGGTTTGCGAGAGGGCCTCGCGGACAAGGTCGGCGGTCGCTGATTCGAGGCGGGTGTCTTTCGGCAAGGGGCGGTCGAGGTAGCGCAGATCGACGGGAAAGGCGCGCCCTTCGGAGGTGACGACCGGCGCTTCCATCAGCTTTGCCACCGGGGCCGCGTCCAGCGTCGCGGACATGGCCAGCAGGATCAGATCGTCGCGCAAGGCCCCGGCAATTTCGAGGCAAAGCGCCAAACCGAGGTCGGCGTTCAGGGAACGTTCATGAAATTCGTCGAAGATGACCGCACCGATGCCCGATAACCCGGCGTCGGATTGGATCATCCGGGTCAGGATGCCTTCGGTGACGACTTCGATCCGCGTGCGGGCGGAGGTTTTGGACTCGCCCCGAATGCGATACCCGACCGTCTGACCGGTCTCTTCGCCGAGCGTGGCAGCCATGCGGTCGGCTGCCGCGCGCGCGGCAAGGCGGCGCGGTTCCAGCATCAGGATGCGTCCCGTGGTCAGGCCGGCGTCGAGCATGGCAAGCGGCACGCGCGTCGTCTTGCCCGCCCCCGGCGGAGCCTGCAGCACGGCGCTACCCCGTGCGCGCAGCGCCGCGATCAGGTCGGGCAGGGCGTCGTCGATGGGCAGGGGGCTTGGGGTCATGCTGCCTTATCCGGCATTGCGGGGGCGGGTTCCAGCCTTGACCGGCGTTGCGTCGCGACCGGGTTGCCGGTTGTGGTATGGCGAGGCATATACGATAGCGCGCGGGCGGAGGACGCCTGGCCACGCAAAGCGATGGTATGGTCCGCGTTGCCATGGCCCAGGGCGACTTGTGGCCCCACGGATCGTGTTGTGAATGAGGGTGCGCTACGAAACAGGGCGCACCGGGATAGCGGAGGACGCATGGACATCGCGGCATTTGCCGAAAAAATCGCCCAAGGGGATCGGCGCAGTCTGAGCCGGGCGATCACGCTTGTGGAAAGCGGGCGCGCGGATCACCGCACGGATGCCGTCGCCCTGCTGGAGGCGTTGACGCAGCGCCCCGACCGTCCCGAAGCGCTGCGTGTGGGCCTCTCGGGGACGCCCGGCGTTGGCAAGTCGACTTTTATCGAATCCTTTGGCATGATGTTGCTGGACAAGGGCTTGCGGGTGGCTGTTCTGGCGGTCGATCCGTCCTCGGTGCGCTCGGGCGGATCGATCCTCGGTGACAAGACCCGGATGGATCGGCTCAGCCGCGAGCCGATGGCCTATATCCGCCCCTCACCGTCGCAAACCCAGCTGGGCGGCGTGGCGCGGCGGTCACGCGATGCGGTCGCGCTGTGCGAGGCCGCCGGTTTCGATGTGGTCATCGTCGAGACGGTTGGCGTCGGGCAATCCGAAACCATGGTGGCCGAAATGACCGACCTCTTCCTGCTGTTGCTCGCCCCTGCGGGCGGGGACGAGTTGCAGGGCGTCAAGCGTGGGATCATGGAGATCGCCGATCTGATCCTTGTGAACAAGGCGGATGGAGAGCTGAAATCCCCTGCGACCCGCACCTGCGCGGATTATGCCGGGGCGCTGCGTCTTTTGCGCAAACGTGTGCAGGACCCGGAGGGATTCCCCAAGGCGATGACCGTTTCGGCGGTGGAGGAAACCGGATTGGGCACCGCTTGGGATGAGATGACGACCCTCATCGACTGGCGGCGCGAAGCGGGGCATTTCGCGGCGCGCAGGGCCGAGCAGGCGCGTTATTGGTTCCGCGAGGACGTGCGCAACGGATTGCTCGCGCAGCTCGACGGCGAGGCCGCGCGCGCGCAGATGAAAACCCTCGGCGCGGCGGTGGCGGGCGGAGAGATGACCGCAACCCTTGCGGCCGAAGAGATGCTGGCCACCCTGCGCAAATGATCTTTCAGTTGAGGTGGATGGCAGCCTCCGGCGGGGATATTTTTGCAAACCAAAGTGCCGGTGCAGGTCGAGTGAGATGTGCGGCTGCGTGGCGACCTCAGAGGCGGGGGTAAGGTCGGGGAAATGTCGCGAAAGCAAGGTGTGGGCTTGACGCGGTTGGGGAAAGAGCGTATCCGGCGCGGACTGAATTCGGGGCACGGCCTGTGGCGTGCCCATTTGTTTTTTCGAAAGTGGGCGCGACCCTTCGCCCCGATAACGAGACGAGGAGTGACCCATGTCGCGCCGCTGCGAACTGACCGGAAAAGGCCCGATGTCTGGCAACAATGTCAGCCATGCCAACAATAAGACCCGTCGCCGGTTTCTGCCGAACCTGAACGACGTGTCCCTGCGTTCCGAAGCCCTTGGCCGGAACATCAAGCTGAAGATCAGCGCCGCTGCTCTGCGGACTGTCGATCACCGTGGTGGTCTGGACAAGTTCCTCGCCAAGGCGAAAGATGCCGAACTTTCGGATACCGCGCTGAAAGTCAAAAAAGAAATCGCGAAAGCTCAGGCCTCCGCCTGATCTGACCGACCCGATGATTTCACAGCCTCGCCGTCCCCGGACGACGGGGCTGTTTCCGTTTGTCGCGTGGTGTTAGTTGTCGTCGCGGAGTATGTCGGGCGTATGATGTCGGGTCGATATATCCTGCCGGGGCTGATGTGTCTGCTTGTCGCGATAAGCGCGCAGGCCGCCGCGATCGCACATGCCGCGCCGGGTCCCTCGGGACGGATGGAGCTGTGCAGCGGGACCGGACCTGTAATGGTCTATGTCGACGCTGAGGGTCAGCCAGTCGGTGATCCGGTTTATTGTCCGGATTTCGCTTTGGCTCTGATTCTCTCAGTTGCGGGCGAAGCGGTTACGGTCGAGCGGCCCGAGGGCGCGGGATCGCGCCTCGAAGGACCGGCTATCGGCGCACCTGTGGCGCAGGCTTGGATTGGTAGGGCACGGGCAAGGGGGCCGCCAAGGCGGCATTGACCGTTTGACCTTACCCTTCAAAATCGTATCAGGAAAAAGTTTATGTCTCGTTTCAAGTTGTTGCTGGCCGGCACTGCCAGCCTGACCTTCAGCTCTGCCGCCATGGCGGATATCGTCGTGGTGGACGCCTATGCGCTCTCTTCCGGCCAAATGGCACGCTCTGGCGCCGCCTTCATGGTCTTGCAAAACACCGGCGCGGAGGAGGATCGGTTGATCGACGTCCTTTCCTCTGCCGCGAAGATGGTCGCGCTGCATACCCATGTTCAAAGCGATGATGGGGTGATGAGCATGCGCGAGGTCGAGCAGGGCATCGTCGTTCCTGCCGAGGGCCGCGCGGAATTGGCCCGTGGCGGTGATCACGTGATGTTCATGGGGTTGACCGCCCCCTTTGAAGAGGGCGCGACGATTGAGGCGACGCTCGTCTTTGAAGTGGCGGGTGAAGTGCCGGTTGAATTGCCGGTCCGCTCCATTCGGCCCGAGGATCATGGAACGGCGAATAAGATGGATGGCGCTGCGACCGGGCATTAAGTCGCATAACCGACCGCCGCCTGTCCTTGCGGGATGGGCGGCGGGTTGAGGCGCATTTGAGCCGATGGTGTGATGTTAGGTCTGTTTATTGAGCGAAAGCAGTAACCTTGGTCGCGCCAAGGACAATGACTTCGGCTTCAGGACGAACAGAACCGCGTGGCCGTTGCGCCAAAGACCTTGTAGCGGTCCCAGAACTGGTCGTCGCGGGGGGTCTTGGACATCTTGATATCCTGCGCCATCTGTGGTTCGCGAAAGAACTTGGCGGCGGTGCGCTGGTCACGATTGCTTAGCGTTTGATCGGCGACCTGTTGAAGACAGCCGCAAAGGGCAATGCTTCGGGCCTGGCGATCCGAAGAGAGGCAGGCCCGCGTGATCGGTCCAGCCTGGGCTGCGGATGCGGTCAGTATGACCGCAGCGGTCGCCGCGATGATTGGTTTTTTCATATTCACTGCCTTTGTCCAGATGACTGGGTTAACCCCGGTCAGTTTTTTACCTGCTGCCAATCTTATGCGCCGCCCGGTTACGCCGAACGATCTGATTGATCATTACCCGATAATGCCGAATCAGTGCAAAATTTTCAACGGTTTCACACGGATAGGTCGCGACGGCGGCAGAGGTTCGCCTATACCAAATATTGAGGCCGTGGCGATCCTGGGCACAAATTTGGGGCCGCCCGACATCTCGGGCGGCCGCTAGGCAAAGGATAAAGTCAGGGGTGTCAGGCGTTTTTCAGGTGGAAGACCCGTACCACGCCCCCATGCGGACATCGCTTCCGGCGTCGGTTTCCGCCACGAGCTGGGCAAAGAGTTCCGGATCGCTCCCCTTGTAGTGATAAGGATAAACGACCTTGGGCGCGAAGTCTTCGACCGCGCTGGAGGCCTGCTTTTCGTCCATCGTATAGGGTAGGTTCATTGGCAGGAACGCGATGTCGACGTTGTCGAGCGCGCGCATCTCGGGGATGGCCTCGGTGTCGCCGGCGATGTAGACCCGCAATCCATCGACGTTGAACAAATACCCATTGTCGCGGCCCTTGGGGTGATATTGCAGGCGCTCTTCGGTGAGGTTGTAGGCGGGGATCGCCTCAATCTGCATGTCCAAGCCTTCGCCGCTGTCCCCGTTGGAGAGGGAAATCGTCTTGGATTTCAACGCCTCGGGCAGTTGATCGAAGACCGTCGGATTGGCGATGAGGCGGGTCGCCTCGGTATTGATCGCGCTGAGGGTTTCGGGGTCAAAATGATCGCCGTGATGATGCGTGATCAAGATCAGTTCCGGGGCGGGAAAAGCCTCGTAGAGGGCCGCGCCGCCGACCGGGTCGGCATAGATCACGCCATTCGGAGTCTCCATCACGAACGAGGCGTGGGAGACGGGATGTATGACGACCTCGCCATTGGCGGATTTGAAGACATCCGACATTGTGCTGTGGCTTTCGGCCGCGGCAACGACAGGGTGAAGAACCGCGGCGCCCGTCAAGGCGGCCCCGTATCCGAGGAACGAACGACGTGTGAACATACTGCTGTCTCCAATTTAACCCGTACTCAGGTACTTCCATACCTCTACGATAACAACATAACCTGAATTCGGTTCCCTGGGGTGAATTAATAGCCCGGCAGTTAATCAAGATCGGTGAAAGCGTGCCGCCTATTCGGATTCGCAAGGGATCGGGAGCGCGATGTTCAAGCCATCTTCCACGTTCCCTGTACCTCTGATATCTGCCAGCCATGACCGAGCTTGACCATATCCGCAACTTTTCAATCGTTGCCCATATCGACCACGGGAAATCCACCCTGGCCGACCGTCTGATCCAATCGACGAACACCGTTTCGGCGCGCGAAATGAAAGAGCAAATGCTCGACGCGATGGATATCGAGAGGGAGAGGGGCATCACGATCAAGGCCAACACCGTGCGCATTGAATACAAGGCGCAGAACGGTGAGGTCTATGTGTTGAACCTGATCGACACCCCCGGTCATGTCGATTTTGCCTACGAGGTTTCACGCTCCATGCGGGCGGTCGAGGGATCGCTGCTGGTGGTGGATTCGACCCAAGGGGTCGAGGCGCAGACCCTCGCCAACGTCTATCAGGCCATCGACGCGGATCACGAGATCGTTCCGGTCCTGAACAAGATCGACCTGCCGGCCTCCGAACCCGAGCGGGTGAAAGAGCAGATCGAGGATGTGATCGGCATCGACGCCTCCGAGGCGCTGCTGGTTTCGGCCAAGTCCGGCATCGGCATCGCCGAGACGCTGGAAGCCATCGTGCATCGGCTGCCCGCGCCGACCGGTGATCGCGACGCGCCGCTCAAGGCGATGCTGGTGGACAGCTGGTATGACGCCTATCTCGGCGTCGTCGTTCTGGTGCGCATCATGGACGGCGCGCTGAAAAAGGGCGACCAGATCAAGATGATGCAGACCGGCGCGCGCTACTCGGTCGACCGGATCGGCGTGTTTCGCCCCGCGATGCAGATTGTCGACGAACTGGGCCCCGGCGAGATCGGGTTCCTCACCGCGCAGATCAAGCAGGTCCGCGACACCAAGGTCGGTGATACGATCACCACGGAGAAAAAGGGCTGCGAGACCGCCTTGCCGGGGTTCAAACCCTCCATCCCCGTCGTGTTCTGCGGGCTGTTCCCGGTCGATGCCGCGGATTTCGAGGACATGCGCGACGCGATCGAGAAGCTGTCACTGAACGACGCGTCGTTTTCGTCCGAGATGGAGACCTCTGCCGCGCTTGGCTTCGGATTTCGCTGCGGCTTCCTGGGGTTGTTGCACCTTGAGGTCATCCGCGACCGTCTAGAACGCGAATATAACATCGACCTCATCACCACCGCGCCCTCGGTGATTTACAAGATCTTCCTGCGCGACGGCACGATGAGCGAGCTTCACAATCCTGCCGACATGCCCGACCTTACCCATGTCGATCATATCGAAGAGCCGCGGATCAAGGCGACGATCCTTGTGCCGGACGAATACCTCGGTGACGTGCTCAAGCTGTGTCAGGATCGGCGCGGTATCCAGATGGAGCTGACCTACGCCGGGTCACGCGCCATGGTGGTTTACGATCTACCGCTTAACGAAGTTGTGTTCGATTTCTATGATCGGTTGAAATCGGTAACAAAGGGTTATGCGTCCTTTGATTATCAGATGATTGGTTACCGCGAGGATAACCTCGTCAAGATGTCGATCCTTGTGAACGATGAGCCGGTCGATGCGCTCTCGACCATGGTTCATCGTGATCGGGCCGAGATGCGGGGTCGGGCGATGTGCGAGAAGCTGAAAGACCTGATTCCCCGCCACATGTTCAAGATCCCGATTCAGGCGGCTATCGGCGGCAAGGTCATCGCGCGCGAAACCCTCGCCGCGCTGCGCAAAGATGTGACGGCCAAGTGCTATGGTGGCGACGCCACGCGCAAACGCAAGCTGCTGGACAAGCAGAAGGCGGGCAAGAAGAAGATGCGCCAGTTCGGCAAGGTCGACATCCCGCAGGAAGCCTTCATCTCAGCGCTGAAAATGGATGGCTAGCAGCGATTCTTTCGTCGCCGGTGCCGGTTGGGCTGGACGTCACGCGGTTGAAGATCAGCCGTTGTGTCGGGCCGGTCTACGCGGTCTGAGTAGCCTCTATACGTCCCCGGCTGCAAGATAGGCGGCTACCGCGGCGGTGAACTCGCGAGGTTTGTCCGCGTGCAACCAATGGCCCGCACCGGGGATCTTGGCAAAGACCGCATTCGGGAACAGGGCCTTGATGCCGTCGCGATCTTCTCGTGTAACGTAATCGGACTCCGCGCCGGTCAGGAAGAGGGTGGGGCCCTCATGCACGGCATCAATGTCGGGAAAGCCTACGATCTTTTCCATCTCTGCGCGCAGAACCGGCAGGTTCAACCTCCAGCTGCGCGATTGGATGTCCAGTGATTGTGTGAAAAAGCTGCGCAGCGCGGGCTCTACTCCGGCCTCGCCCAGCATGGCGTCCGCCTCGGAGCGGCGTGTGACAGCGTTCAGATCGACGGAGTCCATGGCGTCGATGTTGTGGTTCTGGGAATGCGGGTATGGGACGGGCGCGATGTCGGCTATGATCAGGCGGCGCAGGCCTTTGGGGCGGGTCAGCGCCATTGCCATGGCCGCCTTGCCCCCCATGGAATGGCCCAGCAGGTCTGCGGTCCCGAGGCTCGCGATCACCTCGGCCAAATCGTCAGCCATGTCGATGTAGCTCTGGCTGTCGGCGCGCGGGCTGTGCCCATGGTTGCGCATATCGACGGCGATCACGGGTCGCTCCTTGGACAACCGCTTGGCAATCACCCCCCAGTTGCGCGCAGACCCGAAAAGTCCATGCGCAATCACCAAGGGGACAATGTTATCGGGGCCGTCATGGCGGATCGTCTTCAACATGGCGCGATCTTAAATCGCCGCCTCATGGTTGACCAGCCTGAGCGAAACCGAAGAGCGCTATCTCGCGTGGGCGGTTGAGGCCGCCTATGGCCCGGTGTAACACCTCCCGCGAGAGGGATCATTCGTGTTTCAAGAAGACCAATTCAACAACCGCGTGGCGGAGGCGACGAAGGCTCTGAAAACCGCGTTCGGGGGCAATCCGAAGTCGCTGGAGCAGGCTCTGAAACGCGCCGGTCGCCGCTTGCCCCGCCGCGCCCGCAAGGCGGGGGCAGAGATCGTCGCGGCACAAATGCTGAGCGCCAATCCCAAGCTGCACCAGCAGTTGGACGCCTCCCGGTTGGAGCGCGACTTTGATAAGCTGATTTCAGGGGCAGGGCGGGTCGATGCCAAGGCGATACGGCAAAAATGGCTGGTCGGGGCGCTGGCGTCTTTTGCGTTCAACCTTTTGCTGCTGATCACGCTCTTCGTGGTCGTCGCGCTCTGGCGCGGATGGCTCTGAGCGTCTCGCGACAGGGGTGACGCCGGGGTGAGCCTGCAGGCGGCCCCGATCTGCGATTTGCTCCTGCACTATCGGCGTCGTAATTGGCACTCTGAGCCCTGCCGACGGTCATCCTCGGGACGCGTTAGGCAATGAACCCGGTCGGTTCGCAAACGTAGGCCGCCCCGAATATCCGGGACGGCCCATTGGTAATTTCACATGTCGGGATAGAGCGGGTGGCGGGCGCAAAGCGCAGCCACTTCGGATTTCACCTTGTCCTCAACCTCGGAATTGCCCTCAGCGCCGTTGGCGGACAGGCCGTCGACCACTTCGACAATCCAGTCGGCGATCTGGCGGAACTCAGCTTCGCCAAAGCCGCGGGTCGTGCCGGCCGGGGCACCGAGCCGGATGCCGGAGGTGACGAATGGGCTTTCGGGATCAAACGGCACACCATTTTTGTTGCAGGTAATATGGGCGCGGCCTAGGGCGGCCTCGGCTGCCTTGCCTGTCACCTTCTTGGGACGCAGATCGGCAAGGCAGAGGTGATTGTCCGTCCCGCCGGAAACCACGTTGATCCCGCCCTTCATTAATTGGTCGGCCATGGCTTGCGCGTTCTTCACAACCTGTGCCGCGTAGTCCTTGAATTCGGGGCGCAGGGCCTCGGCGAAAGCAACTGCCTTTGCGGCGATCACATGCATCAGCGGCCCCCCCTGAAGGCCGGGGAAAACGGCGGAGTTGATCTTTTTTGCCAGCGCCTCGTCGTTGGTTAACACCATGCCGCCGCGTGGCCCGCGCAAGGATTTATGCGTGGTTGTGGTAACGACATCCGCGATTCCGATGGGCGAGGGGTGCACGCCACCCGCGACCAACCCGGCGATATGCGCCATGTCGACCATCAGGTAAGCACCGACCTCGTCAGCAATGTCACGGAAGGCCTGCCAATCCCAGACGCGGGAATAGGCGGTACCGCCGGCAACGATCAGCTTGGGCTTGTTGGCGCGCGCTTTTTCGCGGACCTCGTCCATGTCGAGCAACTCGTCCTGCTGACGCACGCCGTAGCTGACGACGTTGAACCATTTGCCCGACATGTTGACGGGCGAGCCGTGTGTGAGGTGCCCGCCGGAGTTGAGATCGAGCCCCATGAAGGTGTCGCCCGGCTGCAGCAGTGCCAGAAAGACCGCCTGGTTCATCTGACTGCCGGAGTTTGGCTGAACGTTGGCAAACTTGCAGCCAAACAATTCCTTCGCGCGATCGATCGCCAGAGTTTCGGCGACGTCGACATATTGGCAGCCGCCATAATAACGCTTGCCGGGGTAGCCTTCGGCATATTTGTTCGTCATGACAGAGCCCTGCGCCTCCATCACCGCTGCCGAGACGATGTTTTCCGAGGCGATCAGCTCGATCTCGTCGCGTTGCCGGCCGAGTTCATTACGGATTGCTTTGCTGATTTCGGGGTCACGGGTGTCGAGGGCTTCGGTGAAAAAGCCTGCGTCCTTGATGGCATCTTTCATGGCACGTCTCCTGAGGTCCGGGGTTGGCACGGTCCTAGCGAAAACAGCGCAAGGGCGGAAGGGGCGAAAGTGAGGCGATATGTCCCGCATGCGGCGGGGCTGGTCCCTGAGCAGAGATTGTGATTGGGTCAAATTGCAGCGACGCGCGGCAGAGTATTCGGCAAGGATCGGCTAATATGGTGAAGAAACTGGCTTTTGTCGCCAGTCGGGCGGCCAAGGCACGCGAAGCGCGCGAGGCCCTGGCTAAACGTTACGGCAACGTCGCGGAGGATGAAGCGGACGTAATTATTGCCTTGGGCGGCGATGGCTTCATGCTGGCGACGCTGCATCGTACGCAACATCTGCCCGCCCCGGTTTACGGAATGAACCGGGGCACTGTCGGGTTTCTGATGAACGAATATCACGACGTCGACCTGATGGAGCGCGTGCGCGCCGCGGAGGTGGCCCTGATCAATCCGCTTTTGATGCGGGCGACTCGGGCGGATGGCAAGGTGACGGAGGCCCTGGCGATCAACGAGGTGTCGCTGTTGCGAGCCGGACCGCAAGCGGCCAAGTTGCGGATCGCCGTCGACGGCAAGGTGCGGATGGAAGAGTTGGTGTGCGACGGGGCACTGGTCGCGACACCAGCAGGGTCGACCGCCTATAATTATTCCGCCCATGGCCCAATCCTGCCGATCGAATCCGATGTTCTGGCTTTGACCGCGATCGCGCCTTTTCGGCCGCGCCGTTGGCGTGGCGCCTTGATTCCCGTCGCATCCCACGTACGGTTCGACGTGCTCGAGCCGGAAAAACGACCGGTTATGGCCGATGCGGACAGCCGGTCGATGACGAATGTAATTGCGGTGGAAATCGCGTCGGAGCCTCGGATCATTCATCGCTTGATGTTTGACCCTGGTCACGGGCTGGAGGAACGCCTGATCCGGGAGCAATTCGTTTGACCGACGGTGAGCCCGAGTGAGCTTAGCGAATGGAACGCGCGTCGCAGTTGCTCTCATCGTCATTTCAGATTTGATCCCCTCTCCGTAATTGGCGTTGATTGAGAACGCCCCAAAGTTGTGCCGTGGGCGGGAAATGGCCGGATCTCGTATCTCGTCGACAGTCGAGGTTCGGCTTAGTTTCGCGCTTAATCTTAAGGACTTAGTTCCGCGGTCTGGTGCGGCCTTGGATATTAGAGCGATTTGCGTCGGTTTAGAGAGGGTGCGATCAATTTGTAATTCGGAACCAGTCCGGCGTTGGCGTGGTTTAGTAATTGATGGTAAACATAGGAGGACGCCATGAATTGGGATCAAATCGAAGGCAATTGGAAGCAGTTTAAAGGTGAAGCGCAGACCCAATGGGGTAAGCTGACCGATGACGATTTGGATCGCGTCGAAGGCAATCGTGCGAAGCTGGAAGGCAAGCTTCAGGAGCGCTACGGCTATGCGAAAGACGAGGCACAACGCGAAGTCGACAGCTTCATGGAAAAGCGCTGACATAGCTATCGAAATGTCTAGGCCCGGTGAGGGCAAATGTACGGGTGGGGAATTTCCCCGCCCGTCGTTCAAAAAGCGTCTATTTGTAGAGAGGAATCGTTCGTCCATCTCAAAACTTTAGCGCAGAATACCTAAGAAATCGTGAATCTACTTGGGATATCCCAAGCTGCGCAAAGCCTCACGTATTTCGTCCAGGATCGCGGGGTCATCAATCGTCGCCGGGACCTTGAAATCTTCGCCATTCGCGATTTTGACCATGGTCGCGCGCAGAATTTTCCCTGACCGGGTCTTGGGCAAGCGATCGACCACCACTGCCAGTTTAAATGCGGCGACTGGGCCGATCCGGTCACGGACCGATGCGATCACCTCTTTAACGATTTCTTCATGCGGACGGTTTACGCCGTTGGTGAGACAAACGAATCCCACAGGAAGTTGGCCCTTCAGCTCATCAGCTATACCAATTACGGCGCATTCGGCGACATCAGGATGTGCGGCCAGAACCTCTTCCATTCCGCCTGTGGAGAGCCGATGCCCCGCGACATTGATGACGTCGTCAGTGCGCGCCATGATATAAAGATAGCCGTCCTCGTCGATCATACCGGCGTCGCCGGTTTCGTAGTAACCAGGAAAAGTATTGAGATAACTTTTGCGAAACCGATCTTCAGCGTTCCAGAGGTTGGGAAGCGTCCCCGGCGGCAGGGGGAGCTTGATAGCGATTGCGCCCAATTCGCCAGTCTTCATCTGACGGCCGGTTTCGTCCAGAACGTGAATTTCATAGCCTGGCATAGCAACGGAAGGAGAACCGACCTTGATTGGCAACGCCTCGATACCCATCGGATTGGCCACCATTGGATAGCCACTCTCCGTCTGCCACCAATGGTCTATGATGGGCAGGCCGGTTTTCTCACGGGCCCAAATGATGGTGTCGGGGTCAGCACGCTCTCCCGCGAGATAAATTTGCTCGAGACAGGATAGATCGTATTTTTTGATGTACTCCCCCTTGGGGTCCTCGCGTTTCACAGCACGGAACGCGGTCGGTGCTGTAAAAAAGGATTTGACTTTGTGTTCGGAAATAACACGCCAGAACGTTCCGGCATCCGGAGTTCCGACAGGTTTACCCTCAAACAGAACGGTCGTGTTGCCGTGGACCAGTGGCCCGTAACAGATGTAGCTGTGTCCCACGACCCAGCCAACGTCGGAGGCCGCCCAAAAGACGTCGCCGGGATCCACGTTGTAGACGTTTTTCATGGTCCAGTTCAGCGCAACCAGGTGCCCGGCGGTGGGACGGATGACACCTTTGGGTTGGCCAGTGGTTCCGGAGGTGTAAAGGATGTAGACGGGGTGATTGCCTTCAACCGGAAGGCAATTTGCGGGCTCCGTTCCCTGTTGAAACTCTTGAAAGTCGACGTCGCGTGTTGGGTGGAGGTCGGCCGCCAGCTCTTCGCGCTGAAAAATGACACAGAACTCGGGTTTGTGCGTCGACTGTTCAATCGCGCCATCGAGAAGTGGTTTGTAGGGGACCACGCGGCCCGGCTCCAACCCGCAGGAGGCGGCGATAATCGCCTTGGGTTCTGCATCGTCGATCCGCACGGCAAGCTCGTTGGCGGCAAAGCCTCCGAATACCACGGAATGCACCGCACCGATCCTCGCGCAGGCCAGCATGGCATCCAGCGTCTCGGGCACCATAGGCATATAGATAATGACGCGGTCACCCTTTTCGACACCCTTGGCGCGCAAGGCGCCTGCCAGTGCGGCGACGCGCGACTTGAGCTGGCTGTAGGTTATCGTCGCCTTGGTATCGGTGATCGGGCTGTCATAGATGATCGCTGCCTGCTCGCCCCGGCCGGCTTCGACATGGCGGTCAACGGCATTCCAGCAGGTGTTCACCATCCCATCGGTAAACCATTCGTAAAGCGGCGCGTTCCGGTCATCCAGCGCGCGGGTCGGTTTGCGATCCCAATCAATCGCTTCCGCCGCGTCCATCCAGAAGCCTTCGGGATCCTGTTTCCAGGCCGCATAGACGTCACTATATCCCATAATGGTCATCCTCCTCCGACGTTGGCGGAGTGGTACCGGCTGGGCCGCGGGCGTGCAAGTGGGCTGATCGTGGGGCTGGGCGCAGGGCACGGGAGATCGTCCGGGGCGGGATCAGAGCGACGATGCAGAGTTTCCAGCTACGACAAGAGTCTAGCGGCATAACGCTCCGACAAGCTCCGGAGGAAAGGGGGCCCGCGCCTGCAGGGACAGACTCCGAACATCGCGCAGGACACCGCAACTTCACGGTATCGTTCCGCGCTATTCGGCAGCACCGAGAGCACACGAAAGCCTCATCGACGTGAGGGCAGGATGATCCGCCTTAGGACATTACTCGACTGTATCCTTCAATGGCGCGAACCTTTACGTCGCGCTACGCTATCCGTAATGCGCCACCGGCGTCCCGGCAATCGCGCCGACGTTCATCAAGCCGCGTGTGGTGATGGAAGGCGTGACGATATGCGCCCTATTGCCCATTCCCATCAAAATCGGGCCGACCTCCAGCCCGCCGCCCTTCATCCTCAGGATGTTGCGCACGCCGGATGCGGCATCGGCGTTGGCAAAAATCAACGTATTGGCCGGTCCGTTCATCCGGTTCCCCGGGAAGACCCGTTCCCGCAGGTCGGGGTCGAGCGCCGCGTCGATGTTCATCTCTCCTTCATAGCAAAAGTCGCGCGGCTGGCTGTCGAGAATTCGGATCGCGCCACGCAGGCGCGCGGCGGTCTCGGTGTCCTGATTGCCAAACTGGCTCCGTCCGCAGAGTGCGACATTCGGGGAAAGACCAAAGCGCTTAACGTGGCGCGCCGCACCGATCGCAGCCTCTGCGATCTGCTCTGACGACGGTTCGGAGTGGATATGTGTATCAGCGAGGAACAGGGGCCCGTCCTCCAAGATCAAGAGTGACAGCGCACCCTGCGGGCGCAGATCCCGATTGCCGAGGATTTGCTCTATATAATTGAGGTGCCAACGATATTCGCCGACCGTTCCACAGATCATGCTGTCGGCCTCGTCGCGATGGACCATGACCGCGCCGATGACAGTCGTGTTGGTGCGCATGACGGCGCGGGCGATGTCAGGCGTGACACCACTGCGCGCCATGATCTGATGATAGGTCTCCCAATAATCGCGATAGCGGGGATCGTTTTCGGGGTTCACCACATGGAAATCCAGGCCGGGCCGAATTTTCAGACCGGCGCGGGCGCAGCGGTGCTCGATCACTTCGGGACGACCGATGAGGATGGGTTGTTCGGTGGTCTCCTCAAGGATCACCTGCGCCGCACGCAACACGCGCTCGTCCTCACCTTCGGCAAAGACCAGACGGCGCGACGCCGTGCGCGCCGCTTCGAACACCGGCCGCATGAGCAGCGCGGATTTGAACACGGAGGACCGCAGCTTTTCACGGTAGGCATCGAGGTCCGCGATCGGGCGCGTCGCGACTCCGCTGTCCATCGCGGCCTTTGCAACCGCAGTCGACACAATGGCAGAGAGGCGGGGGTCGAAGGGCTTCGGGATCAGGTAATCCGGCCCGAATGTCAGTTGTTCATCCTGATAGGCGGCGGCGGCTTCGGCGGATGTGGTGGCGCGGGCGAGGGCGGCGATACCTTCGATGCAGGCCAATTGCATCTCGTCGTTGATGACAGTGGCCCCGACGTCCAGCGCCCCGCGAAAGATGAAGGGAAAACACAAGACGTTGTTCACCTGGTTCGGAAAATCCGACCGGCCGGTCGCGATAATGGCATCCGGGACAACCGCCCGAGCGTCATCCGGCATGATCTCGGGCGTGGGATTGGCGAGCGCAAAGATGATCGGGCGAGGAGCCATGCGCGCCACTTGCTCGGGTTGCAGAACGCCCGGTCCGGACAGCCCGAGGAACAGGTCCGCGTCGTCGATCACCTGATCGAGGCTACGCAGATCACTGGCTTGGGCAAACTCGGCCTTTTGCGGGTTCATGTCCTCGGCGCGGCCCTCATAGACCAACCCGTGAATATCGCAGAGCCAGACGTTTTCGCGTCGCACCCCAAGTTTCAGCAGCATGTTGAGGCAGGCAATCCCGGCCGCGCCACCTCCGGTCGAGACGATCTTGATGTCGGCCCAGGTCTTTTCGGCGACGAGCAGCGCATTGGTGGCCGCCGCCCCGACAACGATTGCTGTACCATGCTGATCGTCGTGAAAGACCGGGATATTCATTCGTTCGCGGCACAGTTTTTCAACGATAAAGCAGTCGGGGGCCTTGATGTCCTCAAGGTTGATCGCGCCGAATGTCGGCTCCAGCGCACAGACGATATCGGCGAGTTTTTCGGGGTCGCTTTCGTCCACTTCGATGTCGAAACAATCGATGCCGGCAAATTTCTTGAAGAGGACTGCCTTGCCTTCCATCACCGGTTTGGAGGCCAGTGCCCCGATGTTGCCAAGCCCCAGAACGGCCGTTCCGTTTGAGACTACGGCAACAAGGTTGCCGCGCGTGGTGTAGCGCGAGGCGGCCGCGGGGTCGTCCCTGATCTCCAGACAGGCTTCGGCGACCCCTGGGGAATAGGCCAGCGACAAATCGCGCCCGTTAGCCAGCGGTTTGGTCGCGCGGACCTCCAGCTTACCGGGGCGCGGAGTTTCGTGGTAGGTCAGGGCCGACTGACGCAGGTTTTCCCGGCTGGATGAGGCGTTTTCAGTGGACATGGACACTCCGCTCCCGATGGATGCTTTAGCGCTAGAGCATTTACCGCGCCGGTGGAAGCCGGGCCATCGTCCTACCGTGTCATAGGGGCACTGGCGGTGTCCGTTCGCGATGTCTTATTCGCCAACCCCGACGTCGGGCTGTGACTGTCGTGAGGGAAAACGCCGAGGCCCCTTGCATTGCCCCGCTGAGGAACCAAGACTGAGACCCGTGAACCCGGAGGTGATGATGGACCTGTTGCAAGCGGCCCGCGAGGTGCGAAAGAACGCCTACGCCCCTTATTCCAATTTCAAGGTCGGGGCGGCGATCCGCGCGGCCTCCGGCAAGGTCTATACCGGCGTGAACGTGGAAAACGTCGCCTATCCCGAAGGCACCTGCGCCGAGGCCGGTGCCATCGCGGCGATGATAGCCGCCGGGGATAGCGTGATTCGCGAGGTCGCAGTGATCGCTGACAGTCCAACGCCGGTTCCCTGTTGCGGCGGTTGCCGTCAAAAGCTGGCCGAATTCGGTGATCCCGACGTGGTGGTCCGAATGGGCACGCTCGGCGGAGACGTCCTGTCGCTGACCCTGTCGGAAATTCTGCCGGGCCGCTTCGACGCAGGCCATATGGAGGCGCAATGATGAACGCCCGCCAAATCATCGCTCGCCTGCGCGACGGCGACACGCCGAGCCGGGCGGAACTTCAGTGGTTTGCTGCCGCTCTCGCTGATCAACGTGTGACGGATGCGCAGGCCGGAGCCTTTGCCATGGCCGCGCTGCTCAACGGCATGTCGGACGAGGGGCGCGTGGCCCTGACACTGGCGATGCGGGATTCGGGTCGCGTGCTGGAATGGGACATGCCCGGCCCGGTGCTGGACAAGCATTCCACGGGGGGCGTGGGCGATTGCGTCTCACTGGTGCTGGCCCCGGCGCTGGCCGCCTGCGGGGCCTATGTGCCGATGATCTCGGGGCGCGGGCTGGGCCACACGGGTGGCACGCTGGACAAGTTGGAGGCGATCCCCGGCCTGATGACCACCCTCGACGAGGCGCGGTTTCGCGGCGTCGTGGGCAAGGCTGGCTGCGCGATTGTCTCGGCGACGGATGACATCGCGCCTGCGGACCGGCGGCTCTACGCGATCCGCGACGTGACCTCGACCGTGGAAAGCCTCGATCTGATCACCGCCTCGATCCTGTCGAAAAAGCTCGCCGCCGGGTTGGACGGGCTGGTGCTGGACGTCAAGATCGGCTCCGGCGCCTTCATGAAGAACATGGACGAAGCGAAATCCCTGGCCGAAGCCTTGGTGACCACCGCCAACGAGTCTGGGTGCCACGCGGCGGCGGTGATTTCGGACATGAGCCAGCCCTTGGCCCCCGCCCTTGGCAATGCGCTGGAGGTCGCGGCAGCCTGTGACGTGCTGACCGGGCAGGCCGAGGGCGCGCTGCTGGAACTTTCGGCGATGCTGGGCGGCGTGGTCCTTGCCGGATGCGGCCATGCCGAGGACGTCGCGAGCGGGACCAGCGCCATGCTCGACGCGATCTCTTCGGGCAAGGCGGCCGAACATTTCGGCCGGATGGCCGCTGCCATGGGCGGGCCGTTGAAGTTTGTCGAGAACCCCTCGCGCTACCTGCCCGAGGCGACGGTGATCCGTGAGATTCCAGCGCCTTACGATGGCTATGTGGCCGAGATGGACGGACAGGCCCTCGGGCTGGTGGTGGTCGATCTCGGCGGCGGGCGCAAAGTCGAAGGCGACCAGATCGACTATGCGGTCGGCTTGTCGGACATGGTGCCGCTCGGCACGCGGTTAAGCAGGGGGCAGCCCATGGGGCGGGTCCATGCCTCGCGCATGGACAGCGCGACGCAGGCGGTGCGGGCCGTTCAGAACGCGATCATCATGTCCGAGGCCGCGCCGGAGGTGCCGATGCTGATCCGCGAGGGGATCGGCTGATGGCACGCGTCTTTCTGGTCGTGATGGATTCGGTCGGCATCGGCGGCGCACCGGACGCAGACCGCTTCTTTAACGGCAAGGTGCCCGACACCGGCGCGAACACCGTCGCCCATATCGCGCGCGCCTGCGCCGCCGGCGCGGCGGAGGAGGGGCGCAGCGGCCCCTTGCGCCTGCCTCATTTGGCAGGGCTGGGCCTAGGCGCGGCGGTCAGGTTGGCCTCGGGGCAGGCGGCGCCGGGGCTGGACGTCACCGTGACAGGCACTTGGGGCGCGGCTACGGAGGTTTCGCCGGGCAAGGACACGCCCACCGGCCATTGGGAGCTGGCCGGCGTGCCGGGGCCATGGGACTGGCACTATTTTCCCGACACTGACCCCGCCTTTCCGCCCGACCTTGTGGCCGAGGTCTGTCGTCTGGCCGGGACCGACGGCATCCTGGGAAACCGCCACGCGCCGGGGACCGCGATTATCGAGGATTTGGGCGCGGAGCATATGCGCACCGGTTATCCCATCTGCTATACCTCTGCCGACTCGGTGTTCCAGATCGCCGCCCACGAGGACCGCTTTGGCCTCGCGCGCTTGCAGGCGTTATGCGCGGCGCTTGCCCCAAAGCTGCATGCGATGAAGGTCGGGCGGGTGATTGCGCGGCCCTTTCTCGGGACCGGCCCCGATAATTTTACCCGCACGACCAACCGGCGCGACTATGCCATCGCGCCGCCCGCGCCGACGCTATGCGATCGCGCGCAGGCCGCCGGTTGCCGCGTTCATGCCATCGGCAAAATCGGCGACATATTCTCGATGTCGGGCATTGATGACGTGGTCAAGGGGACGGATGCGGACCTGATGCGCCACCTCTCCGATGCAGTAAGCAAGGCGGAGGATAACTCGCTCACCTTTGCGAATTTTGTCGAGTTTGACAGCGTTTACGGACATCGCCGCGACGTATCGGGCTATGCCCGCGCGCTGGAATGGTTCGACGCGGAAATCGGGGCCATCCTGTCCAAGCTGCGCGAAGGCGATATGATGATCCTGACGGCCGATCATGGCAACGATCCCAGTTGGATCGGCACGGATCACACGCGCGAACGGGTTCCGGTGCTGGTTGCGGGGCAGGGCGCGGGCGAACTTGGGCTCATCCCGTTTACCGGTGTCGCGGCGCTGGCCGCGCGCCACCTCAACATTCCCACGGAGGCATCATGAGCCTGAAGGACCTGCCGAAACTCGAACTGCATCTGCATCTCGAAGGGGCCGCGCCGCCGGCCTTCATCCGCGGTTTGGCCAAGGAGAAATCCGTCGACCTGACCGGTGTGTTCAAGGAGGACGGCAGCTATGCCTACCGCGACTTCGTGCATTTCCTCAGCGTCTATGAGGCGGCAACCTCGGTCCTGAAAAGCCCCGACGATTATGCCCGCCTCGTCAGCGCGGTGCTGGAGGAAAGCGCCGCCCAAGGCGTCGTCTATTGCGAGACGTTTGTGTCGCCGGATTTCTGCGGTGGCTCTGACGTCGGCGCGTGGCGCGAATACCTCCACGCGATGCAGGAGGCGGCGGATCGCGCAGAGGCGCGCGACGGCATCATCCTGCGCGGCATCGTCACCTGCATCCGACATTTCGGCCCCGATAAGGCGCGCGCCTCGGCCCTTTGCGCGGCTGAAACAGCGGGCGACTGGATCACCGGGTTCGGCATCGCGGGCGATGAAGGCAAGGGCAAGCCGGGCGATTTCGCCTGGTCGTTCGACCTGGCGCGCGAGGCCGGGTTGCGCCTGACCGCCCATGCCGGGGAGTGGGGCGGGCCGCAATCGGTGCGCGATACCTTGCGCGATCTCGGTGTGGAGCGCATCGGTCACGGTGTGCGCGCGATCGAGGATCCGGCACTGGTGGACGAACTGGCCGAGGCGGGCGTGACGCTGGAGGTCTGTCCCGGCTCCAACGTCGTGCTCGGGGTCTATCCCGACTGGTCCAGCCACCCGATCCAGCGCCTGCGCGAGCGCGGTGTGAAGGTGACGGTCTCGACCGACGATCCGCCCTTCTTTCACACCACGATGCGCCATGAATACGAGCAGTTGGAGCGGGTTTTCGGCTGGGAGACCGCTGATTTTCTAGAAATATCACGCAACGCGCTGGACGCGGCGTTCTGTGATGGCAATACACGCGAACGCGTCGCCGACCGATTGAAGGACCACCCGAATGAGCGAACATCTGACGATCGTTGACCATCCACTGGTGCAGCACAAGCTGACGCTGATGCGGGATCAGACGACCTCCACCGCCGTATTCCGCCAGCTCCTGCGCGAGATCAGCCAACTTCTGGCCTATGAGATCACGCGCAATCTGCCGATGACGACGCAGCGCATCTCCACCCCGCTCCAGGAGATGGACGCGCCGGTGCTGGAGGGCAAGAAGCTGGCGCTGATCTCGATCCTGCGGGCGGGCAACGGATTGCTCGACGGGGTGCTGGAACTGGTGCCCTCCGCTCGGGTCGGGTTCATCGGGCTTTACCGCGATGAAAAGACCCTTCAGCCAGTGCAATATTACTTCAAGGTACCCGAGGGGATGGACAACCGTCTGGTGATCGCGGTTGATCCGATGCTCGCCACCGGCAACTCCTCCGCTGCCGCCATCGATCTGCTCAAGAACGCCGGCGCGACAAATATCCGCTTCCTCTGCCTCTTGGCGTCGCCCGAGGGGGTCGCGCGCATGAAAGAGGCGCATCCCGACGTGCCAATCGTCACAGCCGCGTTAGATACTCGCTTGAACGACAAAGGTTATATCGTTCCGGGACTAGGTGATGCGGGCGATCGGATGTTCGGCACCAAATAAGCGTCCCGGTCTTTACTCAACGTCCTGATTGGGGCAAGGTCGGATAAAATCCTGGGGGGCTTGGATGACGAATTTCACGCGCAACGTAACGATCCTTATTCTGGCATCGCTGCTCGGCAGCGCGCCGGCACTGGCGCAAAGCAACCGTGGCCGCGGCGGCCCGGCGGAATATCCGCCGGAGACCTACAAAGGCACGCAATACGTCGATAGCAAGGGCTGCGTCTACGTGCGCGCCGGCTATGCCGGCGGGATCAACTGGGTGCCGCGCATGGCGCGCAACCGCACCGTGGTTTGCGGATTCCAGCCGTCGAATGTCGCAGGCTCCACCGCTACGCCCGCACGCCCCGATGTGACGGTCATTGCTGCCGCGACGCCTGAGGCTGGCGGAACCTCCACCGGCGTTACGGCCACTGCTGCTGCCACCACCGCTCGGGTCGCCGCTGCCACGCCGCGCTCCGCACCGACCCGTGTGACCGCTCCGCCCCCGACGCGGGTGGCGAGCGCGCCCGCCCCTCGGCCTGCACCGGTGGCCGCACCCAGGGTCGTCGCGCAGGCACCGGTGGTACGCTCTACCGCCGTGACCGGACCGACCTATCGTCCGGCGCCGCAATATGGCACCCCGACAGCCCGCGTGCCCGCCGCGCCTGTGATCGAGGCGCGCCCCCGCGTGGTCGTGCCCTCCGCCGCGCCGGCGGCGACCACGCAGGTCGCGACGGTTTGTGGCGGCCTCTCGTCCAATGCGCAGCGCTACATTTCCTTGGCCGGTCAGATGGTCGTGCGTTGCGGACCGCAGCGCGATTACAACCCCTATGGCGCCGCTGGCCGCCCGGCCATTGTCGCTGCCGCCCCGCAGGTGGTGACGCCCAGCTATGCCGCACCACGCGCTGCCAATATAACCGTGCCGAACTACGACGCCCGCGCGCCGCGGCCGGTGACGACCACGCCGGTCGCCGTGGCCGCTGTCGCCCCCAGCGCTGCGGCCGCCGTGACAACCGTGCCGCGCACGCAGGTCCGCCGGGTCGCACCGGCGCAGCGTCGCGCAATTGCGCCGACCGCGCGTGTTCTGCCGCGCCATGTCTATGAGGAAAACCTTCTGAGCCAAGAGGGCGTCCGCGTCCCCAAGGGTTATCGCCCGGTTTGGGAAGATGATCGTCTGAATGCACGTCGCGCGGAACAGACGCTCGCCGGAAAGCGCCAGATGGAGATGGTCTGGACGCAGACCGTCCCGCGCAAGCTGGTGCCCGTCGATCTGGTTGCGCCCACCGGCGCGCAGGCGACTTATCCAGCCGTGCCGAACTACGCCAACCGGGTCGCTCGGGTCTCTAGCCGCAGTGCTGCGCCTCAGGCCGCGCAACCGCAGGTGCAGCGCCAGGTTCGGGCGCAGCCTCAGCCGCAGGTGCGTGCACGCAGCGGATTGTTCGTGCAGGTCGCGTCCCCTCAGACGCCGGCCAATGCGCAGGCCATCGCACAGCGTATCGCCGCCTCGGGGCTGCCGGTTCGCATCCAGAACACCAGCAATGGGCAGCTCGTCATGGCCGGTCCGTTCGGCAATGATCGCGACGTCGGCAACGCGCTGACAATCGCCCGGCGCGCAGGTTTTCCCGGCGCTTACCCACGACGCTGAGCGCCTGAGCCGGGCGTTGCTTTGCCGCGTCTGGACCTTCGCCATAAACCGAGACGCCCCGCCAGACCCGGCGGGGCGTTTTTCCGTTTGATGGTATGCTCGGACGGGGTCCGAGGTGTCAGCCGTCAGCGGGGCTTGGTCCAGCGCGATTAAGCATTTCTTACAACTAAGCCGTTATCAGGGGCCGCAGAACCGTGCGGACGGTGACAGCGGTGTCGAGGTCAGCCGCCGCAGATATCCTGCAACCGCAGCCAGTCAAAGTCGCGCAGCAGGGGGGGCGGCGCTTCGGCGGCGAAAGGGTCGGCCTCGACCAGGCCGAGGACCGTCTCACCCGTGACGTCAAGCGCGAAGGCGTAGGGGGAGGAACGGACCTGCGCCGTCCGGAACCGTGCCAGCAACGCGGGCGCCGGGGGGCGGGCGCGTGGATCGGTCAACAGGTGTTCTGCGTAGCTGCGCAGCGCGGTGCGCGGCAGATCGCCCGTGGTCAAGAGTTGAAAGGCAGAGCGGACGCCGACGTAATCCAACAAGGCCGCAAGCGGGTCCCCGGAGGCAGAGCGTACCAGCTCTGCCAGGATAAAGCCCGCGGCGACATCGGGCTCCTCGTAGTCCTCAAAAAGGGTGCGATTCAGCAGCATGACGCGGCCGGGCAGGAGCAATGCGCCCTTTACGCCTTCGCGCACGACCAGCAAACGCAGGCGTTTGTCATCCGCTGCGACGCGCCGGCCGAGACGGTCCAGCGCCTCCTGTCCCTCGCGCTGATCGCAGGCGGGGCCGGAGACGCGGTTGATCTCGCTCATCAATGCGGCGCCGATGGTCGCCCGTTTGGCCTGTGGCACCACCGTGACAGCATGGCGACGCAACGCGTCCGGCAGCCAGAAGACGCCGCCCACAAGGACGGCGAGCACCACCGCCGACAGGATCACCATACGCAGTCGGCCCGGATGCGGGCGGCTGCGCTCGATAACGGTGCATAACCGGTTCAGCGCGCCGATCATCTCGGCCTGATCCTCGGCCAACTCAAGGGTTTCGCCGGGATTGCCGTCGGGGTGGAAGATCGCGGGATAGTGGCCGGGATTGGCGTGGGTCAAGGCGGGCAGGGACCAATGGGCCACCACGCGTTCGTTCTGACCGGTCAGGGTCAAGGTCGCTTCGCCGATCGAGACAGTAACATTGCGCCGCTGCGCATCCGGCCTCTCGCGCCACAGCCCCGTTGCCCTGAGCTGGCGATACTCTGCGAATTGTTTCATACTCGGGGCCTGCCCTGCCTCTGCCGGAATGCTAACACGCGGGTCGGATCGGAGCAATTCCGCCGAAATGTCCCCTGCGCGCGCAAGGCTCTTGGTCTAGCGGAAAAATGAAATTTCGCAATATCCGTCAATCATTTGGTAACGGGTGACGTGCATATTGCGTTGTAACTCGGGTTCGGGCGGGCCTGTTTTCGGGGCAATAAAGGGAGGTAAGCGTGGATCAGTAAAGACAGGTTGGGGACGTGAGGTTTTGGGCGTCTCGCTGCGTAGCGATGGCAGTGTGACCTGTGTGACTTGGATCGCGGCGCGTCGGAAATGGCGGGGAGTTTAGCATGGCTCGCGACGGAAAGTTGGCAGGCGGGCTGTTCCGGTGCTGGCTATAACGGGGCGCGATGGCCGCCAAACCCCGCATTGGGCACCCATACCCGCCGTCGCCCAAGTCGCCCCTACACAGATTTGGCCAAATTGCGCAGTTCGAATTTCTGGATCTTACCGGTGGAGGTCTTTGGCAACTCCTGAAACACTACAACCTTCGGCGTCTTGAACCCGGCAAGGCGCTCGCGGGCAAAGGCGATGAGCGCTGAGGAATCCCCCTCGCGCCCCTCCTTCAATTCAACAAAGGCACAAGGAACCTCGCCCCATTTCTCGTCCGGTTTGGCCACCACCGCGCAGAGCATCACGTCGGGATGGGCCATCAGGACCCCTTCGACCTCCACAGAGGAGATATTTTCGCCGCCTGAAATGATGATGTCTTTGGCCCGATCGGCAATCTGAAGGTAGCCGTCGGGATGCTGCACAGCGATATCGCCGGTGTGGAAGAAACCGCCCTGGAAGGCTTCCTGCGTGGCGTCGAGGTTGCGGTAATAGCCCTTCATCACGCCATTGCCGCGCATCATGATCTCACCCGTCGCGACGCCGTCCATCGCGATCTGCTCCATCTCGGGGGTCATGGCGGTGATCTCTTCAAAGGCCGGCATCGCGACACCTTGGCGTGCCTTGACAGCCGCGCGGCTGTCCCCGATCAGATCACCCCAGAGGTCGTCATCCCATGCGCATTCCGTGGCGGGACCATAACTTTCGGTCAAGCCGTAGACCTGCGTAACGTTGAACCCCATGGGCTCGATCTTGGCCAGCGTGGCAGGGGCGGGCGGGGCACCCGCGGTAAAGACTTCAACCACCTGATCGAACGCGCGGCGCTGGTCCTCGGGCGCGTTGACCAGCATGTTCAGCACGATCGGCGCCCCCCCGAAATGCGTCACCCCCTCTTCTGCAAAGGCGGCAAAGAGGGCGGGTGCGGTGATGTCGCGACAGCACACAACCGTGCCCCCCATAAGTGGGATCATCCAAGTATGGCACCAGCCATTGCAATGAAAAAGCGGCACGATGGTCAGGTAACGAGGGTAGCGTGGCATCTGCCAACTGAGGAGCTGCCCCATGGCGTTCTGATGTGCCCCGCGATGGTGATAGACCACGCCCTTGGGCCGGCCGGTGGTGCCTGAGGTGTAATTCAGCGCGATGCTTTCCCATTCGTCGCGCGGCATGACCCAGCTAAATTCAGGATCGCCCTTTTCCAGCAGGGCCTCATAGGTCAGGTAGTCGCCCGTAGCGGGATAGCCCGCCTGATCGTCCGGGCATTCCACGATCATCGGCGGCGCGCCGTCCATCTGGGCGATCGCCAGCGTCAAAGGCCCGAGGAACTGCGTATCGCACAACACGACCTTGGCGCCGCCGTGGTCAAGAATGTAGGCGATCGTCTCCGGTTCCAGCCGGTTATTGATCGCGTTCAAAACGGCTCCGCATGCCGGGACGCCGAAATGTGCTTCGGCGTGGGGCGGCAGGTTGGGGATCAGCGTGGCAACCACGTCGCCCGAGTCGACGCCGACGCCGTTCAGCGCGGAGGCCAGTTGCGACACGCGGTCATGATATTCGCGATAGGTCTTGCGAAAATGGCCATATACCAGCGCCTCGCGGTTCGGCCAGATACGCGCCGCCCGCCGCAGGTTGCTGAGCGGTGTCAGCGGGACATAGTTCGCCGCGCATTTTTCCAGTCCCGTTTCGTCGCTCATCCAGCCCATGATCTGCTCCCTCATTCTGCGTGCTACAGGGATAACGTGTTTTTAACCGGCAGGGGAATGGCGAAAACCGCGATTTAGCCCAATAGGCCCGTCCCGCCTTTGAAGAGGAGGATGATCGAAAGCGTGAACAGCAGCCCTTCGATCGAGCGGGTGTAGATTTCCTGCGGCAGCACCCCGGTTAACCAACGCCCGAACCCGGTTCCCACGATACCAATCGCGGCCAGCCCGGCGATCATCGCCCAGTTGAGGCCGGTGAACTGGCCTGCGATGGCGTAGCCGGGCAATTTGGAAAGGTTGACCGTCGCAAAGGTGATGGCGAGTGTGCCCGCGTAGACAAGTTTCGGCAGGCGCTGCGGCAGGAGATAGGCTTGTGCCGGCGGCGCGCCGGAATGTGTGATGAAGCTGGTCACGCCTGTCAGCAGGCCCCAGAATATGCCGGGAGCAACCCCTGCTTTCGAGGCTTCGCTCCGGCGCGGCATTAACCAAGATTTCAAGACATACCAAAGACCGATGGCCCCGGTGAGGATCAACAGCAGGTTTTCCGATGTATAGGGCAGGATCAGCGTCGCCAACGCGATCCCGGCGACGGCCGAGGGCACCATGATCGCGAGGTTGCGACGCGAGAAGTGACGTCGGTACAACCCGAGGCTGACCCAGTCCGTCACCAAGAACACCGGCAAAAGGATCGCGGCGGCCTCCACCGGGTTCATCACCAGCGCGACCAGCGGCACGGCGATCGACCCGGCCGAGGAAAGCCCGCCCTTTCCGGACCCGACAAGGAAGGCCGCAAGGATCAGCAGGTAGATCGGGTCCATCGTCAGTCCTCTTCACGTGCGGCGGGCCTCGCGTCTCTGCCCGGACCTCAGGACTGAATATCCGGCGCGGGCAAGGGCGGCAATGGCGCCGCACAACGAACGGGTCCCCGCACGCGAGCAGCCTTGCGTCAGGGGCTTGCGTTGGGGTCTTGCGTCGGGGGGCGCCGGCAGACTAACTCAGGTCATGATCCTGTCGCGCGGCCGTCGTTACCTCTTTATCCACATTCCAAAGACCGGGGGTACATCGCTGGCCCTTGCCTTGGAAGCCCGTGCGATGAAGGAGGATATCATGCTTGGGGATACGCCCAAGGCGCGCAAGCGGCGGCGTCGCCTGACCGAAGTGGAGAGCCGGGGCCGGTTGTGGAAACACGCGACCCTGGCCGATCTCGACGGGGTGGTGACGGCGTCGGACCTCGATGAACTGATGATCTTTACGCTGGTTCGCAACCCTTGGGCACGCGCGGTCAGCTATTTCCATTGGTTGCAGAGACATTCCTTTGATCACCCGGCGGTGCGGCTCGCGCAAACGGTGGATTTCAGCGCATTCCTCGGCACCCCCATGATCCAGCAAAGCTTTCGTACCAGTCCCGCGCGGCATTACGTGACCGATGCGACCGGGCGGGAACGACCCGCCCTGTTCCTGCGTTTGGAACATTTTGAAGAAGACGCAGCGCCGTTATTTGACCATCTGGGCTTTGATCTGGTGCTTCCGCGCGCCAACGCGACCGGGACCGGGCAGGATTTCCGGCGATATTACAGCGAATCGGATTCGAATTTGCTCGCCGATTGCTGCGGTGAGGACATCGCGAGGTTCGGATACAGCTTTGATGAAGGTGCATTGTAGCGGGGAGCGCGACAATGCTGGTCAATTTTCCCGAACCGTTCCCAAAATACTCCGCATTTCTCAAAGTTGCCCCATTTCCATCCCGATCTGGCCCGGAAGCAGCGGCTTAATGGATCTCGTCAAGAAATGGCAAAATGCCTACAGACGGGAGATAGGACATGACCAACGCTTTCACCAAAGGGGCCTTTGTTGCCCGCCGGATGACCGAAACTTCGGGCGCATTTGACGGGGCGGTCATGGGCGCATGCTCCGGTCTGATCGAGGGAACCAAGGTCGCGACAGCCCGCGGCTTTCAGCGGATCGAGGCCATTGAGGTCGGTGATCGTGTCGTCACCTTTGATCACGGGCTGCAAGAGGTCCGCGCGGTTCGCCGCGAAGCGATGTGGATCGCTGAGGGTGAATGCCCGCGCACTCTCTATCCGCTGTTTGTTCCGGCCGGCGCGATCGACAACGCACAGGACATGATCCTGCTGCCGCATCAGGCTGTCCTGATCGAAAGCGATGTTGCAGAGGCCGAGCTGGGCGATCCTTTCGTTCTGATGCAGGCCCGCGATCTTGACGATATTTGTGGAATCACCCGCGTCGCCCCGACCGAGCCGGCGATGGTCATCACCCTTGAGTTTGACAATGACGAGGTCGTCTTTGCCAATTCCGGTGCCATGTGCATCTGCCCCTCGCGCACTGATCTGGCAGGCATGTTGTCCCGTCAGCCGAGCGATCATGAGTACCGCACCATCAAATCCTATTCCGACCCGGCCCTCGTGGCTGCGATCCGCGACGAGCTTGACGGAGGATCTGCCCAAGCGGCCTGACCTCGCGACCGTCTTCCGCATCCGCCAGAATGTAAGATATCTGACATTCCTGCTCTGGAATGCAAACCTTGACCACGGCCCGCGCCGTGGTCTTTTTTTGTTCGGTAGGGCGTGACGTCAGTGTCTAGCTGCTGCTCATAGGTGATGTCGCGATGTCGTCAGGTTTGGTGATCCGACACCAGCTTCGCGCAGAGAGGTAAGATCTGGTTTCCAGCCCTCGTGATTTGAAGGACATGACTGCCGAGTTCTCAACCTCTTGTCACAATGCAGGATTGCCAGCGCCCCAGACCCATAGTGCGCGCACCGGGCGCAGTGGCGCAGGCGCAAGCAGGGTAGAACGTGCAACGTTCCATATAGCATTGACCAGAAAGTAAAAAACCGCGACCTGAGCCGCGGTTCCTTACTAATTTACGTCATAGGCACTGACAGCTAAACTGTCAGGCCGCCGCAGCGCCCTGACCAAAGCGGCCATAGAAGGTTTGCCCCTTGTCCGCCATTTCACGCAGCAAATCGGGGCAGGAGAATCGTTCGCCGTAGCGCTGGGCGAGTTGGTCGCAACGGTCCGCCGCATAGGGTGCGCCGAGGATGTCGAGCCAGCTGAACGGCCCCCCGGACCAGGGCGCAAACCCCCAGCCGAGGATCGCGCCGACATCGCCTTCGCGGATGTCTTCCAGCACGCCTTCCTCCAGCGCGCGGACCGCCTCCAGCACCTGTGCGAACATCAGACGATGCTGCACCTCGGTCACTTCGGGCTGCTCATCCAGCGTCGGCGTCAGCTCGTCGAGCCCCTCCCAGAGACCCTGACGTTTGCCCTTTTCGTCGTAGGCATAGAATCCGGCGTTGGATTTGCGGCCAAGACGCCCCTTGTCGTAGAGCGCGAACATCAGGTCATCCACCGGCTTGGCATCCTTGGGATACTTGTCGCCGAGCGCCTCTTTCGTGGCCTTGGCAATCGTGACCGCCAGATCGATGGAGGTCTCATCGATCAGTTGCAGCGGACCCACGGGCATGCCCAGCAGTCGCGCGGCATTGTCGACCAGCACCGGCTCGACCCCTTCGGCGACCATCCGCGCGCCCTCGTTGAGGTAGGGGATGATGCAGCGGTTGGCGTAGAAGAAGCGCGCGTCGTTCACCACGATCGGCGTCTTGCGGATCTGGCGCACATAGTCGAGCGATTTGGCAACCGCACGGTCGCCGGTCTTCTCGCCCTTAATGATCTCCACCAGCGCCATCTTCTCGACGGGAGAGAAGAAGTGGATGCCGATGAACTGCTCGGGCCGTTTGGAGGCCTTGGCAAGGTCGCTGATCGGCAGGGTGGAGGTGTTGGTGGCAAAGATGCAGTCCTCCGGCACCACGGCCTCGACGTTCTTGGTCACCTCGGCCTTGACGCCGACATCCTCGAACACCGCCTCGATGATGAGGTCGGCGCCTTTGAGGGCGTCGTAATCGGTGGTCGCGGTGATGCGTGAAAGGATCTTTGCGGCCTTTTCAGGGGTGGATTTGCCGCGCTTGATGCCTTTTTCGAAGTAGCTCTCGACGTAGGCCTTGCCCTTGTCCGCGCTCTCCTGCTTCTGGTCGATCAGCACAACCTCGATGCCGGCCTGGGCCGAGACCAGCGCGATGCCCGCGCCCATCATGCCCGCGCCCATGACGCCCAGCTTTTTGACCGTCTGATCAGGGGCGTCGGGCCGGTTCGCGCCTTTTTCTAGCGCTTCCTTGTTGAGGAAGAGCGACCGGATCATCGCCCCCGAAGAGGGGTTCATGATGACATTGGTGAACCAGCGCGCCTCGATCCGGAGGGCGGTGTCAAAGGACACCATCGCGCCCTCGTAGACCGCCGACAGCAACGCCTTGGCCGCCGGGAAGGCACCCCAGGTTTGCCCGTTGACCATCGCGTTGGCCCCGACAAAGGTCTGGAACCCCGCCGGATGATAGGGCGCGCCACCGGGCATCTTGTAGCCCTTGGCGTCCCAGGGCTTGACGATGTCGGTGTCCGAGGCACCCAGCACCCATTCCTTCGCCGCGGCGACAGGATCGGCGGCGACCTCGTCGATGATCCCGGCGCCCTTTGCTTTCTTGGGGTCGACGGATTTGCCTTGCAGCAGGTATTGCGAGGCCCCCATCACGCCCAGCTTGCGCACCAGACGGGTCGTGCCACCGCCGCCGGGGAAGATGCCGACCATGATTTCCGGCAGGCCGATCTTGGCCTTGGGGTTGTCGGCGGCAAAGATGCGGTGACAGGCGAGAGGCAGTTCCAGTCCGATGCCCATGGCGGTGCCGGGCAGGGCGGCGGCAATCGGCTTGCCGCCCTTCTTGGTCTTGGGGTCCATGCCGGCCAGCTCGATCTTGCGCAACCGGCGATGCAGATCCATCACGCCGTCAAAGACCGCCTCGACGCCGTTCTCCTTCATCGCGCCGAGCACGTTGAGGTCCATCCCGCCGGCAAAGCTGTCCTTGCCGCTGGTGATGACGATCCCTTTGACTGCCTCGTCGCCCAGGGCCTCGTCAATCAGCGCATCCAGTTCCGCGCCGCCCGCGAGGGTCAGCACGTTCATCGATTTGCCGGGAAGATCCCAGGTGATGACCGCGACGCCATCGGCGCCTGTTTCCATCGTGAATTCAGCCATGTCTCAAGCTCCCCTTACACGCGTTCGATGATGGTGGCGGCACCCATGCCGCTGGCGACGCAAAGCGTGGCGAGGCCGGTGCCGAGACCCCGGCGCTCCATCTCGTCCAGAAGCGTGCCGATGATGATCGCGCCGGATGCGCCGAGCGGATGACCCATGGCAATCGCGCCACCGTTGACGTTAACCTTGTCGTGATCGACATCGAAGGCCTGCATGAAACGCAGCACGACCGCCGAAAACGCCTCGTTCACCTCGAACAGGTCAATGTCGCTGATCGACATGCCGGATTGCTCAAGGATGCGCTGCGTCGCCGGCACCGGGCCGGTCAGCATGATGGTGGGATCGGTGCCGACCTTGGCGGTGGCGCGGATGATCGCGCGCGGCTTCAGCCCGTATTTCTCGCCGAATGCCTTGTTGCCGATCAGCACGGCCGCCGCGCCATCCACGATGCCCGAAGAATTGCCGGCATGGTGGATGTGGTTGATCGCCTCAAGGTGCGGGTACTTCAGCTTGGCCACGTTATCAAAGCCGGGCATGGTTTCGCCCATGTCCTTGAAGGCGGGCTTGAGACCGCCGAGCGATTGCATGTCCGTGCCGGGGCGCATGTATTCGTCACGGTCAAGAATGGTCAGGCCGTTGACGTCCTTGATGGTGACGATGGATTTGTCGAACCGCTTGTCGGCCCAGGCCTCGGCGGCGCGGTTCTGGCTGGCGACGGCGAGCGCGTCGGCGTCATCGCGCGAAAACCCGTATTCCGTGGCGATTATATCGGCCGAGATGCCCTGCGGCACGAAATAGCTGTCGAGCGCGACAGTCGGGTCCACCGCGACCGCCGCCCCGTCCGAACCCATGGGCACGCGCGACATCATCTCGACACCGCCGGCGATATAGGCCTCGCCCGCACCGCCGCGCACCTGGTTGGCGGCGAGGTTCACGGCCTCCATGCCGCTCGCGCAGAACCGGTTGATCGAGAGGCCCGGAATACGTTCATCTAGGTCCGAGGCCAGCACGGTCGTGCGCGCAAGGCATCCACCCTGTTCCATGGCCTGCGTGGCATTGCCCCAGATCACATCCTCGACCGCGTGCCCTTCGAGACCCGAGCGGTCCTTGATCGCGTTCAGCATCTGCTTGCCAAGCGCGACCGAGGTCACCTCGTGCAGCGATCCGTCCGCGCGACCCTTGCCGCGCGGGCTGCGCAGGGCGTCGTAGATATAGGCTTCTGACATGTGTGCCTCCTTGTTAAAGGCCGCGGTCGGAGGGCCGACCGGGCATCAGATCATAGGGATGTTGCCAACCGTCCAGCGCTTCGATGTTCGAAAGCCAGCGATCGATCTCGGGCCAGTCCCCGCGGACAAAGCCGAAGGGTTCCGGGTAAAACAGGTAGCCGCAGCAGCTGAAATCGGCGTTGGTCACGCTGTCCCCGACCAGCCAGTCGCGCCCGGCAAGCGCGGTGTTGAGCGTCTTGTACGCAGCGGTCAGGCGACCGGCGTTAAAGGCGATAACCTCCTTGGGCCGCTTGTCCTCGGGCAGGAAGTTCATCAGGAACCGCTGCATCCCGCATTGCGACGACATCTTGTGGTTGTCCCAGAAGACCCAGCGCAAGACCTCGCGCACCTCTGCCGGGGTCGAGCCCCCGAATTTTCCGGTCTTTTCGCTGATATACATCTGGATCACGCCGGACTGGGTCAGGACCGTGTCGCCATCGACCAACACCGGGGCCTCGCCCATGATGTTGAGCGCGGCATAATCCGGCGTGCGCGTCGCGCCGTTGAAGAAGTCTACTTTCACCGGCTCCCAGTCGAGTCCCGAAAGGGCCAGGGGCAGGGCGGCCTTGTAGGCATTCCCGCTCTCGCCGAAACAATGCAGCTGAATCATGTTCGTCCTCCCATCATCGCCCCGTCTGTGCAGCGGAGGCGTCTCTACATCTTGAGTATTTTTGACGAGATGAAGCCGCAGAACCCCCGCCCTTCATCTCGTCGAAAATACTCCCGCCGGAGGCGTCATGCCCTTACCGCTTGCGCGCCTCCAATTCGGAATTGAACAGACGCAGACGATGCGTCAGATTTTCCTCATCCGTCACGCTGTCGAAATTCTCGAACAGGAAAGACAGCGCTTCGCCTTCGTCGAGCCCCGCCTCCTGAGAAAAGCGTTTCAGGCGGCGGTAGCCATCCTCTGTCATCGCGACCGGAAAGCGGCGTGTCAGTCGGAATCGTTTGGGCATTTTTCCTCCACTCTGGTTGGCCTGCGATATCCGGCCCTCCACGTCTTGTCCCCTATGTGAGGGGGCGAGGGGTGGCCGTGCAACCCCTTGCACGGCCGCCGGGTCCGGTCCCGACATCTGACGCGGCGTCGCGTGCCGGCGCGGCCCGGCCGGGTGCACCTTTAGAAGTTCGCTTCGTCCAGAGCCATGACAGGGTCCGCGCCCGAGGTGATGCGTGCCACATGCATGGCGCAGGCGGGCAGGCGGCGCGCCATGTAGTAGCGCCCCGTCGTCAGCTTGGTTTCGTAGAACGCGGTGTCACCAGCCCCGTCTGCCAACGCCTTTTTCGCGGCAACTGCCATGCGGGCCCACATATAGCCCAGGCAGACGTGGCCGAAGAGGTGCATGAAGTCATAGGAGCCCGCAAGCGCCTCGTTCGGGTTTTTTACGCCATTCTGCATGAAGAACATCGCCGCTTCCTGCAATTGCTTTGAGGCGTTCTTCAGCGGGTCTAGAAAGCCGGACTTGAGGTCTTCGTCCTCGCCATGCTCCTTGATGAAGGATTTGATCTCTTCAAAGAAGGCCATCGCGGGTTTGCCGCCGCCTGCGGCGAGCTTGCGCCCCACGAGGTCCAGCGCCTGCACTCCGTTCGCGCCCTCGTAGATCATGGTGATGCGGGCATCGCGAGTGAACTGCGACATGCCCCATTCCTCGATATAACCGTGACCGCCGTAAATCTGCTGGGCCAGTACCGTCATGTCATACCCTTGGTCGGTCAGGAAACCTTTGACCACCGGGGTCATCAGCGACACGAGGCCGTCCGCGACCGCGTCGTCGTTGCGGTGCGCCCGGTCGATCAGCGAAGCGGACCAGAGACCAAAGGCGCGCGCGCCCTCCACAAAGCTTTTCTGATCCATGAGAGAGCGGCGGATGTCGGGATGTACGATCAGGGGATCGGCAGGGCCGTCGGGGTTTTTGGCACCTGTCACGGCGCGCCCTTGCAGGCGGTCCTTGGCATAGGTGACGGCGTTCTCATAAGCGACGACCGCCTGGCTCAGCCCCTGCATGCCGACGCCGAGGCGCGCTTCGTTCATCATGGTGAACATGGCGCGCATGCCCTTGTGCTCTTCGCCCAGCAGGTAGCCGGTCGCGCCGTCGTAATCCATCACGCAGGTCGCGTTGCCATGGATGCCCTGCTTTTCCTCGATCTTGCCGACGGAGAGCGCATTGCGATCCCCGAGCGAGCCGTCGTCCTTGACGATGAACTTCGGCACGATGAACAGCGACACACCCTTGATGCCCTCGGGGCCGCCGGGAATCTTGGCCAGCACCAAATGGATGACGTTGTCGGACATGTCGTGATCGCCGGCCGAGATGAAGATCTTCTGGCCCGTGATCTTGTAAGACCCATCGTCCTGCGGTTCGGCCTTGGAGCGCATCAGCCCGAGGTCGGTGCCGCAATGCGGCTCCGTCAGGTTCATGGTGCCGGTCCATTCGCAACTCACCATCTTGGGCAGGAACGTCTGCTTTTGCGTGTCGCTGCCATGGGCGTGGATGGCGGAATAGGCACCATGGGTCAGGCCGGGATACATCATGAAGGCCATGTTCGCCGCCGAGAAGATTTCCCCCGTAGCCGTCGACAAAACGTGAGGCAGACCCTGCCCACCGTATTCGGGATCGCAATCCAGACCCGCCCAGCCACCTTCGCGGAACTGATCGAATGCTGCCTTGAAACCGTCGGGAGTATGCACGACGCCGTTTTCCAGACGCACGCCCTGTTGATCGCCGATCGCGTTCAGCGGGGCAAAGACATCCGTTGAGATCTTGCCGGCCTCTTCCAGGATCGCGGCGGTGAAGTCGCGGTCCAGATCGTCGTAGCCGGGCACATCCTGTTCGGAGGCTTTGAGGACCTCGTGCAAGATGAACTGCATATCCTTGACGGGGGCGGTGTAGGTCGGCATGGCTTTCTCCCTGATTTCCGGCGGTCGGGTTATTCGGCCGCGGTCTTGTCCGCAGAGAGAGACGCGATCATGTTGGCGCCCCACTCCATCTGTTCCTTCAAATCCAGGATCGCTGCATCCAGCTCATCCCGGCGCTGTTCCATGTCCGCCAGTCGATCCTCGGCGACCGAATATGTTTTGACCAGTTGCGTGTGCTGCTGGTCGCCCATGTCATACAGGTCGAGAAGCTGGCGGATTTCCTCAAGGCTGAAACCAAAACGCTTGCCGCGCATGATCAGTTTCAACCTGGCCCGGTCGCGCCGGGTGAAAAGCCGCTTCTGGCCTTCGCGGATCGGAAATAGCAACTCCTTTGCTTCGTAGAACCGCAAGGTGCGCGGCGTCACCTCATAGGCGTCGCACATTTCGCGGATCGTCATCAGTCTATCGGTCTCCATGACTCACTCCGTTCAAATTTTTTGATCAGAAGGTCAAAAACCAGATTCCCCTACACTTTACAATGCAAGTTGACGTTAACGTAAGCGATACGCTGCGTCATTTCGTAGGTGACGTAAGATCAGTTAACGTTAAGTGGGAGTCAGCGACATATTCTGACCCTGCGGATGCGGAAAAGCCCGTCGGGTGCCATCAGGTCATCCGGTGTACCGCCCCTCAGGGGCAGACAGATGTGGCGATGTGATTCGGGTATCAGTCCTCGACGATGTCGCGGACCGTCTCGGTCGACTCGCCGTAGGCGTCCAGCGATTCTGCGGTGCGTTGACGCAGATTCGTGAGCTCCGCAATCGTCTCATCCAGCTGATCGCGTTGCGTCTGCAACTCCGCCAGTTGCAGCCCCGAGTTTTCAATCCAAAGCTGTCGCTGCGCCTCGGAGCCCTGCTCGTCATATATATCCAGCCACTGACGGATCGATTCGAGTGAAAAGCCGTATTTCCGCCCGCGCAGGATCAGTTTCATTCTCGCGCGGTCCCGTGAACGGTAAAATCGGGACCGCCCCTGACGCTCGGGGGTCAGCAACTCGATATATTCGTAATAACGCAATGTGCGCGGTGTCACGTCGAACCGGGTGCACATCTCCTTAAAAGTCAGTCGGCTGTCGCTCATGCCGGTCAGGCTCCGCCGGTTGGGAAGGGGCGCGCCAATGTATGACGCCTGGTTAGTTTCACCGTTTCAACGCCGCTTCGCAAGGCATCAGCCTCAGTCAGCGGAGGCAACAGTCGGCGCGGCCCTTGCTACCTCCGGGCATTGGCGATCAGATGAGGGAGAACGGAAAGGGTCGTGCCCATAATTCGCGACCGACGCCGGTAGGGTTAAGAACCGCGCAGAGGTACCAAAAACATGGGAGTAAGGCCATCGCGGCCAAGCCGACGGTGTATCGGGAGGCCGAGTTGGGCAATGTTCGCGTTCCATGTGCCCCGATCGATGATGTGCCAGCGATATTGGCACATTCACATACCAAACAAAGCGATATAATCCTGAGTTACGAAAAGTCCGGGGTTAGGACTCTCCAACGGGTGGCCCAACCGGTTCGGTTCAGTGGGCGCCGCCTAAGCACCGAGCTGCCGCCACCTTATCTGGGTGACAGGGGAATCGCGTTTGGAACTGAAGGCGTGAACGGTCGGTCTTGCCTGTGAGGGCGAGATGGATTCTGAAGTGGGGATTGCGTTCACGGAGTCCTCATCATCATGCACATTTTTCTATCCGCCTTC
>Ga0209345_10000071_pt1 | contig 152188 bp, 148 predicted proteins | sample Cruoilmetagenom7_FD_187294 | JGI IMG/M metagenome (GOLD analysis project Ga0209345, IMG submission 187294) | Oil polluted marine microbial communities from Coal Oil Point, Santa Barbara, California, USA - Sample 7 (SPAdes) (version 2) | ecosystem: Environmental > Aquatic > Marine > Oil seeps ... | reverse complement strand
ACATCCCAGACAATGCGATCATCCGGGGTATTGAACATATAGTGCAAGGCAACAGTAAGCTCTACTGTACCCAGGCCAGCCGCAAAGTGGCCGCCACATTGGCTGATAGTGTCTATGAGATACTGACGCAACTCGTCGGCAACTTCAGTCAGCTGAGATTTTTCTAACTGTCTGAGGTCATTGGGCGAGTCAATGTGCATTAATAAAGGGTATTTTTCAGAGCTCATAGGGTTTTGCGGCAATTAAGCGTTACGATTGACTATATAATTCGCCAACTCGGCGAGGGAGTCGGTATTGTACGGCAACTTAGCCAGTGCTTGTAGGGATAAATCCAATAAATCGGCTAATTTTTGCTTGGAACCATCAAGGCCAAGCAAGGCCGGATAGGTATTTTTATCCTTGGCTAAATCGGAGCCTTGTGGCTTGCCGAGGGTGGTGGTGTCGGACTCAATATCCAGAATGTCGTCTTTGACCTGAAAGGCCAGACCAATGGCATCGGCGTATAGTTCAAGCGCATCTTGTTCCTGTTTATTGAGCTTGCCTGCGCACAATGCACCGAGTAGTACGCTGGCTTTAATCAAGGCACCTGTTTTCATGCGATGCATGCGCTCAAGCGTGGGCAAGTCTATGATCTTTGAGGTCGATTCTAAATCAATGGCCTGACCTCCGCCCATACCAAGCGAACCGCTGGCTTGAGCCAGTAATTGAATCATCTGCAGTTGCTGCGGCTTGGCTTTGTCTGAAAATGGGTAGCTGGCAAGCTCTTCAAAGGCTTGAGTATGTAATGCATCGCCAGCCAGTATTGCGGTTGCTTCACCAAACTGAATATGACAGGTCGGTTTGCCTCGGCGTAAGTCATCGTCATCCATAGCCGGCAAGTCGTCATGCACCAGCGAGTAGCAATGAATTAGCTCAACAGCCAGTGCGGGACAGTCTAAATCACTCAGATCTGCACCTAGAGACTGACCAGTCATATAGACTAGTGTCGGGCGTATACGTTTGCCACCATTCAGCGCGCCATAGCGCATGGCCTGATGCAAACTTTGCGGGCTGCTATCGTTATTGGGCAGACGGGTCGTTAACAAGCTACAGATCCGGTCTTGCCAGTGTTCAAGTTGTTGGTAAATGGTCATTGAGGGTAGAACTTATTCGTCGTCGACTTCGAAGGTTTGTTCCTGATTGTCCATCAGTATGGTTACTTTTTGTTCCGCTTCAGCCAGTAGCTGCTGGCACTGACGAGACAACTTAACACCTTTTTCAAATACTTTGAGGGCATCATCAAGGGGCAGTTCGCCACCTTCAAGTTGCTCAACAATAGACTCCAGCTCTTGTAACTGGTTCTCAAAATTAGCGCCGGTCGTTTTCTTTGCTGGTGCATTCTTTGCAGGCATAAGTATTGGTCAATGTTTGGATGTGATAATTGGCTGTATTGTCCTATATTGGTAATGAAAAGAAAAGCGCCAGCCTCACAGCTTGCTTAGTTGATGTTTTCAGTGAAAAAGTTGTATTTGGCGCGGTTCAAGTGTCGCATTAGCTTGTAAATATCGCTAAAATCCCAACCTATCCTAGACATTTATTTAATTTGCGCACTTTAGCGCCTAATGGCAGATTCATGAGTTCAGCGACTGACAAGACTACAGGCAATGTTACGACTAATGCTACGAGCGGTGCGGAAAAAACGACTCCGACCAACTTTATTCGTAATAAGATTAACGAAGATATTGCCAATAATAAGAATGAAGGGCGAGTGCACACTCGTTTCCCGCCAGAGCCTAACGGTTATCTGCATGTGGGACACGCCAAATCAATTTGCCTGAATTTCGGCATTGCACGGGATTATGACGCGCCTTGTAATTTGCGTTTTGATGACACCAATCCCGAAAAAGAGAGTGAAGAATTTGCTAAAGCGATTCAGGAAGATGTGCGCTGGCTTGGTTTCGATTGGCAAGGTGAAGTCCACCATGCCTCAGATTATTTTGATCAGTTGTATGCTTTTGCAGAAGAATTGATTCAAAAAGGCAAAGCGTATGTGGATGAACAACCTGCTGATCAAATCGCGGAAAATCGCGGTAATTTCCAGACACCGGGCACTGAAAGTCCATACCGTGACCGTCCAGTTGATGAGAGTTTAGCTCAGTTTCGTCGCATGAAAGCTGGCGAATTTGCTGATGGACAAATGGTCTTGCGTGCGAAAATTGATATGTCGCATCCGAATATGTTGATGCGCGATCCGGTGCTGTATCGTATTAAGCGATTCCATCATATTCGTACTGGCGATAAGTGGTGCATATATCCGATGTATGACTTTACGCACTGCATTTCGGATGCGCTAGAAGGTATTACTCATTCTTTGTGTACCTTAGAGTTTGAAGTCAATCGCCCCTTGTATGACTGGGTGCTGGATAACATCACAATTGATTGCCATCCACAGCAAATAGAATTTTCGCGCTTGAATCTGGCTTACACCATTACATCTAAGCGTAAATTGACTCAACTGGTTGAAGACCATCGTGTCGATAGTTGGGATGATCCTCGCATGCCAACGGTTTCGGGAATGCGTCGTCGTGGTTATACGCCGGCTTCGATTCGTAACTTCTGCGATGCGATTGGTATCAGTAAAGTCAATAGCGTTACCGACATGACTCTACTGGAAGATAATGTGCGTGATGACCTGGATAAATCTACTGAACGTCGCATGGCAGTGTTGGATCCGATTAAAGTAATTATTACCAATTACCCAGAAGAAAAAGAAGAAATCTTAACGGGTAATAATCATCCAAAATTTGAAGAAATGGGGACGCGTGAGTTGCCATTCAGTCGCGAGGTTTATATTGACCGTGCAGACTACAGAGAGTCGGCCAATAAAAAGTATAAGCGCTTAGTCAAGGACGGAGAAGTGCGCCTGCGTAATGCCTATGTGATTAAAGCTAATGAAGCAGTACTGGATGAGAACGGTGAAGTGAAGGAACTATACTGTACCTATGATCCCGATACGTTAGGCAAGAACCCAGAAGGGCGCAAAGTGCGTGGTGTGATTCATTGGGTTTCGGCAAAACATGGCAAACCAGCAACTATTCGCTTATACGACCGCTTGTTTAATGTGCCTAATCCTGGTGCGATGGATAATTTTCTGGAAGCACTTAACCCTGATTCTTTAGAAGTAATTACAGCAATGGTTGAGCCAAGTTTGGCGCAGGCGAAACCAGAAGACCGTTTCCAGTTTGAGCGTGAAGGTTATTTTACAGCGGACCGGTATGAGTTTACCGAAGGTAATCTGGTCTTTAACCGTACCGTGACATTACGCGACTCCTGGTCGGATAAAGAAGCTAATTCTTAACTCGATTTGCAAAAATAAAAGCCCATAAATAAAAAGGCCAATCTTTCGATTGGCCTTAACTCTTTTAGGGGGACTAGGTCTGAGGGTTCTGATTTCTAAGATCTAGGTCTAAAAGCTGGTCTAAAAAGTAACTTTCCATGAACTAACAATGACAACTTATCTGTTAAGTTTGTCACTCATTCTTATAAAAAGTTCAAAGTTTTTGCCAAAAGATGCGGGAACTATCAATAATTACTGTTAATCTAATGGTAACCGATTGATTTTTACAGGATTTAGCTATGAAAACTTTACTCAAATGGAGCCTTAGACTTGTTGTCGCGGTAGTAGCGTTATTTATTGTCGCGGTAGTAGCTGCAATGATTTTCTTTAATAGTGACCAAGTCAAATCAACACTGATCAGCCAGGTTAAAGAAAAGACTGGTGCTGAATTGGTCATTGAGCAAGATTTAAGCTTATCATTTTTTCCGTGGCTGGCGATTGAGACTGGCGATATCAGCTTATCGCAACCACCATCCTTCCCACAAAAGGATCCAGCGCTAACAATAGGTGCTGTGTCTGCCAGTATAAAATTAATGCCTTTATTCAGTGGTGATATCGAAGTGGGTGCTGTGTCGGTGAGCGATGCAACTCTCAATATGACTACAGGACCACAGGGTAAATCAAATTTAAAGGCTTTCAACGAAGCTTTGCAGAGGGCTAATACATCAGACAGTAACCAAGAGTCATCATCTGAAACTTTAGATATTACCCTGCAAAAACTGGAGCTAAATAACTTTACGGTCAATCAATTTGATGCCAAGAACACTTTGAGCCAAAGTTTTACTCTGGATCAGTTGATGATTGAAGATTTTCACCCCGGAGCCTTTAGACCGGTCAGTGCTAGCGGCAGGATTTCCACCGAAGTGAATAAGTCGGTTATGAAGTGGACTTTAGAGGGTGATCTGAAAGTTAGCCAAGACTTTAAGAAAGTCAACCTGCAGAATATGGAGGCCAGTGTAGACAATGTTTCAAGTGTGATTCAGACCGTTGCCCTCACTGGAACTTTATCAATTGCGATGGGCGACCAAGGTACCCAGCTTGAACATCAGGGAGTCGTTTCCCTTGATGAGCAAACGGTGCAGCTTAAAGCATCTGCTGGATTGGGTGATATTAACGATATTAAGGTTAGTCTAACGGCAGAAAGTTTAACGCTTGATCGGTTCATGGCGACTGGAGGCGGCAAAGCAACAACCGCTAAAAGTGAAGCCGGAGCTGATTTATCAGCGGTAGCTGACTTCCTTAAGCAATCCCATGTACAGGGTGATCTAGCTATTGGAAACTTGAAGCTGAAAAATGCCCAATTTACTCAAGTTTCAGCGAAGCTCTTTAACAAGGGCGCAACTTTGCATCTTGACCCCTTTAAGGCTCAAGCCTTCCAGGGCGAGCTAGCCACCACTGCCAGTGTCGATTTTGCCAGCAAGCCACTAGCATTGGCGATACAGCCTGATTTAAACAATATTCAAATAGGAGACTTGTTAGCAGCCTTCTTTGGTTTTGAGCGCCTGGCGGGGCTTGGTGCACTGGATCTTGATATGAAGACCAAAGGGGTAGATGTTAAGCAGATGCTACAAAACCTTAATGGAACTGGTCATATCAATTTGTCAGACGGTGCCTTGATGGGGATTGATATCGAAAAACTGATTGCATCAGGTTTAAGCCTGCAGACTCTGAACAGAGAAAGTTATAGCGGCAAAACAGTATTCGCGGGTCTAAAAGGTGACCTGAAAGCTAGCAATGGTGTGATTAACCTATCCAATTTTGCCATTAACTCTCCTGTGTTTGACTTGCTTGGTAAGGCAACAACCGATGCCAACAATGAATCGATTGGTGGTTCATTTCAGTTGGTTCTGAAGGGTGCCTTAAAAGAACAGGTTGAGGCTAAATACCCGAAGTTAGCCGGTAAGAAGCTACCTTTTGAATTAAAAGGGACCTGGGCTGAGCCAAAAGCTAATATCGATTATGAAGCAATCCTCAAAGCAGAATATCAGGAAAAAATTGATGAGAAAAAACAGGAGTTAGAGGATGAAGCCAAAGATAAAGTCGAAGATAAGCTAAAAGACTTACTGCGACGCAAGAAAGAAGATGACCAGTAGTTCTTGTCGCAACAAAGGTAATTACTGGTTAGTCTACGCCCTCGTTTGAGGGCGTTTTTATATAATAATTGATGCTCAACTAAACCCTTTGCCAAGAACGGGCATCCAATAGATGTATTAACAAAATGAGGGTTAACAATGAAAACATTAATTTACACAAGTGCCATCGTGGCTTTATCTGTTTTTGGTACGGCTAGCCAGGCGGAAGAAAGCAAAAGCTTTTCACAAACTTATGGCTTCAGCGCTACTGGCTCGGTTTCCGTTGAAAATATTAACGGTAGTATTGAAGTTAGTGGCTGGGATAAAGATGAAATTGCTTTGGAATATGTGATTACTGCCGACAATCAGAAAGATCTTGAACGTATTAAAGTAATTATTGACCACAGCGACAAGGACTTTGACGTTGACGTGGATTTCAAAAGTTCGGGTATGTTTAATTGGGGCGGTGGTTCTGGAGAAGTGGATTTTGTCTTGAAAGTGCCCAATAAAGCCAAACTGAATTCGATTGATTCGGTCAATGGAGCTATCACTATTGTGGGTATGCATAGTGATGTTCAGGCTGATGCTGTTAATGGCAAGATTACCATTGAAGGCTCTTCCGGCGATGTATCTGCTGATACGGTAAATGGCAAAATCATTATCCGAATGGCGCGCTTAGGTTCTTCGCAAAGAATTAAAGCTGATAGTGTAAATGGTGATATAGCCGTCTATGCCCCATCTGATGCTTCCTTTAGATTGTCTTCAGAAACTTTAAATGGCGATCTGAGTAATGATTTTGGTATTGAAGTAGACGAAGGTGACTATGTTGGTGCCGAGATGAATGGTAGTTACAACGGTGGTGGCGCTAGCTTGTCATTCGATACGGTTAATGGCGATATTGAAATTTTAAAGAACTGAAATTCATAGAATTAACGAGTTAAAAACTTCTTAAATATCCTTTGGGACTCTTTTTGAAGCTCTTTGAAATCTCTTTGAAACCTATTGGGCGGATTCTTAACGGACTCCGCCTTTTTATGCTTTAAAAAGAAGTACTGTATCAGCCCCGATGAGTTTTAAGGTTAAATCCCATTGCTCTGCGATCCAGTGAAAGGTATCGTCAGAGTAGAAGCAGACATGAGTTGGGTCATTTTTATAATGCCAGCGACTAAAAGCGTCATTATCGATCCAGCGTTTGGTCATGATGCCGAGCACTCCTTTAGGTTTGAGCATATTCACTAGCTGTGGAATCACCTTGGAAGGTTGATATAAATGCTCAAAGACCTCGGTGGCGGTAATAAAGTCATATTGCTGCATAAGCAGTTCTGACTGGTTGGCATAAAAAAGATCATAGTTATGCATAACAAAGCCATACTCAGCCATTATCACTGAAAGGGTAGGCCCTGGCCCGCAGCCAAAGTCGAGTCCTTGAGCGTTATCAGGAAGATTTTCCGCTAAGGGTAACAGTAAGCGATTTAAGAATTGACGATAGCCCTCGTCCTCGGGTGAGTTCTGGTGAAGATCGTATTGATATTTTTCATCGTTTGCTGTGAGACGTTGATGTTTTGGCACAAAGACCAGATCGCACACTTCACAGTGTAGATAATCTCGCTGCTTATCGGTATGAAAGTGCGAAGTTTGATGGTTCAAGCAAAGAGGGCAAGTCATCGGCAATCTTTTACGTTAAAATAGCGAAAACACCAAAAGTATCATTTTAATGGCATTAGTAACACTACAACAAGTTGAAGTCAGCTATGGCGGTCCTGCCTTGCTGAATAAAGTCGATTTTACCATGGAACCCGGAGAAAGGGTCTGTCTGATTGGGCGTAATGGCGTCGGCAAATCCACCCTGCTTAAAGTTATCAATCGTGAAATTGTCCCAGATGATGGCGATATTCGCTTTGTGCAAGGGATTAAAGTTGCCAAATTAACTCAAGAGGTGCCGTCTGGCACCAGTGGCAGCGTTTTTGATGTTGTCGCTGAAGGTCTGGGCGAAGCCGGGGCTCTGATTCGAGAGTTTCATCATTTAATTCAATCCACTGATGAAGCATCAATGAATAAATTGGCGCGCGTGCAGGAAAAAATTGAAGAGATTAACGGTTGGGCGATGGATCAGAAAGTCGAAACTGTGATTAATCGACTGAGTCTGGATGCTGAAAAGTCTTTCGATGAACTATCTGGCGGTATGAAAAGGCGTGTGTTGCTGGCAAAAGCATTGGTGGAACAACCGGATATTTTATTGCTGGATGAGCCAACCAACCACTTGGATGTTGAGTCTATCGAGTGGCTTGAAAATTTCCTTAAGGCCTACGAAGGCAGTTTACTGTTTATTACCCACGATCGGCGCTTCTTGAAAAATCTGGCGACTCGAATTGTAGAAGTCGATCGGGGCAAATTAACCTCATGGCCTGGCGATTATGAAAACTTTTTGCGTCGTAAAGCAGAGCAGTTGGCAGCTGAAGAAAAGCAAAATCAGGATTTCGATAAAAAACTCGCTCAGGAAGAAGTCTGGATTCGTCAGGGTATCAAAGCTCGCCGTACTCGTAATGAAGGTCGTGTCCGAAGACTAGAAGCTGCGCGACAAGAGCGTGCGGAGCGCCGCAACCTGATTGGTAACGTGAAGCTGCAAGCACAAGATGTGGAAGCGTCAGGTAAAAAGGTTATCGAAGCTAAAAATATCCATCATGGATACGAGGGACGAACCTTGGTTGATGATTTCTCGACCCTGATTATGCGCGGTGATCGGATTGGTATTATTGGTCCTAACGGTGTCGGGAAAACTACCTTGATTAATATTTTGCTTGGCGAGTTAAAGCCAGATCAGGGCGACGTAAAATTAGGCACCAAATTAGAAATAGCTTATTTCGATCAGCATCGCGCCCAGTTAGATGAGAAGCAATCGGCGATGGACAATGTGTCTGGTGGTAAAGATCTGATGACTATTAATGGTCAGCCACGTCATGTTATCAGCTATTTACAGGATTTCCTGTTTACTCCTGAGCGTGCACGCGCTCCAATCACCGCATTGTCAGGTGGTGAGCGAAATCGACTGCTACTCGCTAAAATTATGGCTAAACCTTCAAATTTATTGATTCTGGATGAGCCTACCAATGATCTGGATATTGAGACTCTAGAATTACTGGAAGAGATGTTGGATAACTATCCCGGTACTTTGATGTTGGTCTCGCACGATCGTGATTTTCTGAATAATGTGGTGACCAGCACAATCGCTTTTGAAGGACATGGTACTGTTAAAGAGTACGTAGGTGGTTATGACGATTGGTTACGACAAAAGCCGACGGATGCTGGGGGCACTTCGAATGCAAAGTTGGCTCAGGAAAAGCAAAAAGATTATGAGCCGAAAACCAAAGCATCAAACAAGGGTCAAAAGAAGCTCAAAAAGTTAAGTTATAAAGATCAACTTGAGCTTGATAAGCTGCCTGAATTGTTGGCAGAACTCGAAGGTAAAATCGAAGCGGTGCATAAGCAAATGAGCGATCCTGAATTTTATCAGAAGGATGGCGATACAATTGCGGATACCAAACAGGCGTTAGAACAGCTGGAAGCAGAGTTAGAGCAAAAGTTCGAGCGCTGGGAAGCTTTGGAAGCAATGAGAAATAGTCTGTAAATATGGCGTTAATTGAGGTGGTGTATGTCACAAGATGATTTTGAGTTATTTAAAAAAGAGTTATCCGACGTTCAGCGCCTTAAAAATGATCGGGTAAATTTACACAAAGCCAATGAAGGCCCCAGCATTGCACAGCAAGCCAGGCGCGAAGCTGCTGTAGGTCGTAAGCCTAATGTGGACCCCAATTATCTGACTACCGACTTTGTTGAGCCGGTATTGCCGAATGATTGGCTTGAATATAAAAAAGACGGTGTGCAAGAGGGCGTCTATAAAAAATTACGCCTTGGAAAATATACCATTGATGCACATATAGACTTGCATCGACGCAGTGTTAATGAAGCGCGTGAAGATGTATTTTATTTTCTAAGTGGTAGCTATAAGCGTGGAAAACGCGCGGTATTAATCACTCACGGCAAAGGCGAGCGTAGCCATCCGCAGGCGGTATTAAAAAGTCATGTTAATCATTGGCTGAAGCAGCATAGTGCTGTGCTAGCATTTCATTCGGCACAGAAGCAACATGGTGGTTTGGGCTCGGTTTATGTTTTGCTTAAGAAAAATGATGAGGAAAAGCAAATCAACCGCGAATTATTTAATAACGGTTTTGGAAAGAGACTGTAATAAAGCAAGAGGCCTAATTACAGCAAGGCGAGGATAATAAGATGGACAAAGATTCTGATAATAAAGATTTAATCGAACTTGATGCTGAGCATGAAGAAAATGAATCGAGTGCAAATAAGGATACCTGGGATAGAACCAGGGAGTTAATCCTTTTGCAAGTCAAATTAGGCATAGACGCTATTCGCGATTTCGTATTAATTCCGGTGGCACTTTTTTGCTATATTTTAGACTTTGGTGAGCGCGATAAGGACCAACCAAGTTATTGGGAGCGATTAATGGCCTGGGGACGTCGTAGTGACCACCATATCAATTTATTTAAACATCGTCGCTCTTATAAAAAAGGCTATATGACGATAGATGATGCAATGAACATCGTCGAAGAAACAATCCGCAAGGAAGTGAAAAATGGGGACTATTCTGAGCAAGTGGTTAATAAGGTTAAAGACAAATTCAAAAACCGAGGTAAGCACTAAAACTTATTATCTCAATAGAAGGATTTAGTATGTCAGCTAATACAATCCAGGCGGCACTTACTACTCTTGCGTTATGGTTTAGCCCGCTATCTACAGCAGCCGATGAGTTGCCTTTTACTGAACAGGAATTAGACACCCCCGATACCTTTGTAACCATTACCATTGAGAATGATCTGTTCGCTGGCCGTGATGGTGGCTATACCAATGGTTTCGGTTTTAGTTGGGGCAGTGGCCCTTATAACACATTGGATGCAACCAATAGCCCTAAGTGGCTGCAATCAATGGCTAAAACTTTCGTCGTTCATGATGATAATGAGCATTTTTATGGGGCTAGTTACAGCGTATTCCAGGGCATTCAGACCCCAGCTGATATCACCAATCCTAACTTTCAACCGAATGACTTACCCTATGCGGGTATCCTGGGTTGGCGTGGAACCGTACATTCCTGGACGGAAAACCGTGCTGAACAATTTAGCCTGATTTTAGGCATGGTTGGCCCCGCATCGCTTGCAGAGCAATCTCAGAAGAGGGTGCATAAAATAACGGGGTCGGATAAACCTATGGGGTGGGATTACCAGTTACATAATGAACCCGTAATTGCACTTCAGGCTCGTCGTAGTTGGCGCCATGAAATCAGCAATGGTGATGGTCATGGGGTTGATTTTATCGGCATTCTGGAAGCAAGTGGCGGTAACTATACTTCTTATGTCGCAGGAACCCATATGGTGCGCTGGGGGTTGAACCTTGAACGTAGCCACCCTGCTATCAGTGTATTGCCAGGGCGTGGAATTAATCCACTGGCAGGTACTAACTCTGAGGAATATTATGTCTTTTTTGGCATTCAACCTCGCTACGTGTTCAACGATATTTTCGTCAATGGTAATACTTTCCGTCATAGCCCATCAGTCACTTTAAAAAACGAACAACTGATTTATTCCACCGGCTTTGTCTGGAACTGGAAAAATTGGGGACTGTTGTTTTCGTTGGCGGAAACGACTAGCACCTTTGAAGAGCGCAAGGGTAATGCGCGATTTGGATCTTTGAGTATTAGTTATCGTCTTTAGTGGAAAATAGAGATTCTTTAGTCTTCATGCGGTGACGGGTATTCAATTCCCATAATCCAGAAAAGCTTTTCACCATCAGGTAACTTTAGTTTGACTTCATCGTCTATCTGCTTTTTTAACAGAGCTCGCGCCATGGGTGAGTCGATGCTGATGTAGTGAGGTTTATGGTCAAACTCATCGGAGCCTACTAGCCGATAAATAATGTCTTGGCCATGTTCATCTTCTAGCGAGACTTGCGCACCAAAAAAGACTTTATTCTTGTCCTGTGGTATATGCTCGATCACACGTAGATTAGCTGTGCGTTTTTGTAAGTAACGTACGCGGCGATCAATTTCTCGTAGTTGTTTTTTCCGGTAAATGTACTCAGCATTTTCGCTTCGATCGCCTTCCGCGGCAGCAGCGTTGATTGCGCGTGTGACTTCAGGTCTGAGTGTCTTCCACAAATAGGCAAGTTCATTGCGCAGACGCACCGCGCCTGCGGCGGTGATTAAATTGGATCGTTGCATAGTTTTAGAGTTCGTTTAAGTTCGGTTGGTCTTCTTGTTCGCCCTCGGTGGCTTCTTTTAGCTGCTGATCAAGGTTCTCAACTCGTTTTTGTACTTCTTGCTCAACTTGCTTAGCTTTATCCAACTGTTGCTTCTTATAGTCTGACAAAAGTTTATCGGACTCTTTTTCTTCGTTCGAGCATGCTGCCAGCGTTAAGGTAATCAGGATCAGTGAAAGCCATTTATACATCGTGATACTCCTATCAATTCGTTAGAGTTTTATGATAGCGCAGATAATGGTAACAAGTCCCTATGCTGTAACTAATTATGCCCCATTAGGGAAATTCCAGGTTATACATTATAATTTACTAATGTATAACCTGGAGTCGTGTATTACGATGCCACATTATAATCAACAAATTATGACACCATTGAGTTGGGGTAGGGGGCTTGCGTTATTACTGCAGATACTTTATCTGTTTTGGCTACAGCAAATGCCCTCACCCGTGGTTTGGATCATTCTGTCGATGCAAACGGCCATACTGTTGCATACTCTCGTTATCAGTCGCACAACTGTCAGTGAGCTGGGTATTTTTGTTGCGCTGCTACTTGATGTGCTGTTACTGATGGCATACGTCTATCTTACAGGCGGTATTGCCAACCCCTTGATTTCACTTTTGCTATTACCGGTCGCTGCCGCTTCTTTGATGCTCAAATCTCGCTATGCATTAAGCTTGTTATTGATCGCTATCGCAGGCTATAGCCTACTGTTAAGTCTGGTTTCGGAACACCAGGCCCATCATAGTTTTACGTCTCACCTAGTAGGCATGTGGCTGGTGTTTATTGCCAGTGCGCTCTTGTTGTATTACCTGGTCAGTCGTCTAGTGCGGGCAACCCGAGGCCAGCAGCTAGAATTGGAACAGCAGAAGCAACGGCAACTCAGAGATGATTATTTACTGGCGCTTGGGGTTTCAGCAGCGGATGCCGCGCACCAATTGAATACCCCCTTATCTAGTTTGGCAGTGATAATTGATGATATGCCTGTGTCGGATGATAAAAAGTTAATGGAGCAACAGATTAGTCGCTGCCAGAAGATTACGCAGAATATTCAGGAGCAGTTTGAGCAGTTAAAGCAACGTCAGTATCAAACGAGCTCGGTACGGGATTTAGTAAGTCAGGTTACTTCCAGTTTCCGCTTGCTGCATCCGACGGTGATATTGGAGATGGATTCTGAATCTGATTGCAATAGCAACCAATATCAGCTGAACAGTCACCTTGGCTTTATCAGCGCCTTACTCAATATTATGGATAATGCAGCAAGGGCTTCGGAGCGTAATCAACAGACGCGCATTAAGTTGTCTTGTGAGATTGTGAGGAATCAGAGTCAACAGCCGTACCTCACTCTGCGAATTTTTGATTATGGTGAGGGAGTGGCTGAGCAACAGGTAGAGAATTATGGTTTTGTACCTAACCTTAATTCACAGCAGGGGATGGGGGCCGGAAGTTTGATATCCAGTGCCAGTATTGAGTTGATGGGGGGCACCATTCAAATAGACAACCACTCCAAAGGAGCCGTAGTGGCAGTAAACTTACCTATTGCTGCGCAAGTGTCAGCGCAAAGCGGGCTTTAGATTATGACTTCTCATTTGCTATTGATTGAGGATGATGCAGTTTTTGCTCGGGTACTGCAAAACTCGCTACAAAAACGGGGAATTAGCTGCACCCATGTCAGTGCTATTGAGCAGACTTCAGATCCTGGGCTACGAAAGGATTTCGACTCGATAGTACTGGATTTGTATCTGGATGGAGAGTCTGGTCTAAGCATTTTGCCACAATTGCGGCAGCGATATCCGCAGGCCAGTATTCTGGTGCTGACCGGTTATGCGAGCATAGCAACCACCGTGCAGGCGATTAAGCTGGGTGCCGACAACTACCTACCAAAGCCTGCTAATGCCACTCAGATACTCACCGCTCTTACACAAGGGTCAGTTGATATTCCTGTAACAGACCAGCAGAGCAAAATAGACCATAAGGAAGAGACTAGGGAAGCTGAACCGCAGCAGAATGTTCTGTCGGTTGAGAGATTGCAGTGGGAGCATATCCAAACTGTTTTAGCTCAGCACCAGGGCAATATTACAGCAACTGCCAGAGCGTTAGGGATGCATAGAAGGACGTTACAGAGAAAATTGTCAAAAAAACCTAAAAACAAATAAGAATGGTGTTGATAACTATTCTCATTTAGATCTATAATGCGCGCGTTGTTCACTTACAAACACAATACAGGGTATGACAATGCAACCTCGTTTCTCTTTCAGCGCATTAACTGTTGCGATGACAGTGGCGCTTACAGCACCTCAAACAACGCTGGCTGACGACCTTAAAAAAGGCGATCAAGTCGAAACCATTCAAATCATTGGCGATAGTCAAGCCGCACAAAAAGTGCCTGGTTCTGCGCACGTAGTTTCAGAAACTGAGCTAGAAGAATTCAAATATACTGATGTTAATCGTGCCTTACAGCAGGTACCTGGCGTTTATATCCAGCTGGAAGATGGCTTGGGTTTACGTCCTAACATCGGTATTCGTGGAACGGGAACCGGTCGTTCGGGTCGGATCACGTTAATGGAAGATGGTGTTTTAATCGCACCAGCGCCTTATTCAGCCTCATCAGCCTATTATTTCCCAACCTTTGACCGCATTACTGGTATCGAAGTATTGAAAGGCCCAGCGGCTATTAAACACGGTCCTTTCACCGTTGGTGGTGCAGTCAATCTGATTTCGCGTCAAATTCCAGTGGATGCAGAAGGCCAATTGAAACTTGAGATTGGCGAGAATAATGAGCGCCGTGGTTATGTCTATTATGGCGACAGTAGCGACAATTTTGGTTATTTGATCGAAGCTAACAAGCACGTTACTGATGGGTTCAAAACGATTGACCGTCATGGCGACGAAACTGGCTTCGACAAAGACGATTATGTTGCCAAGTTCCGTGTTAACTCAGATTACTCAGCAGATGTTTATCAGCAATTGGATATCAAAATTCAGCATTCCACTGAAGACTCTGATCAGTCTTACTTAGGTTTGACCGATGCAGATTTTGCCGCTAATCCTTATCGCATGTATGGCGTTTCAGCACTGGATAATTTTGACGGCGAGCATGACCAATATGTACTGAGTTACTACGCGGACTTAACCGATAGCTTTGACTTGCGCGTTACAGCGTATCGCAATGAAACGGCACGCAACTGGTATAAAACCGGCGCATTCATTATGGATGACCCATTGAACCCTGGCACTAGCACACGTTACAGCTGGTCGAACATTATCAATGAAATTAATACTGGTGGTAGCAACGCAGCTTACTTCCAGTCGATTCTGGATGGAGCTGATGCACCTAATGATCGCATTGAAATCACTGACAATAATCGTAACTACTTGAGTGAAGGCATTCAGGCAAGTTTCGAGTGGGATTTCACTGTTGGCGAAGCACAGCATGATCTGCAGTTAGGTTTGCGTGTTCACGAAGACGAAGAAGATCGCTTCCAGCGCAATAGCTATTTCATTCAGGAAAATGGCACCTTGGTGTTTGATCAGGCCGATGCCTGGGGCACAGCAGGTAACCGAGTATCTTCAGCAGAAGCAAACTCTTACTATTTAGTTGACACCATTACTTACGGTGACTGGATATTCACGCCGGGGGTTCGCTACGAAGACGTGGATCTAAAGCGTGAAGACTGGGCTAATGCGACCGACCGCAGTGCAGCGCCAAGTGTGCGCACCAACAGTGTTTCAGAAGTGCTACCCGGTTTTGGCGCCTTGTGGTTATTAAGCGATAACACCAGTTTATTGTTTGGTGTGAATAAAGGTTTTGCGCCTCCTGGAAACAGCCCTACGGACAAACCAGAAGAAAGCTGGAACTATGAAATGGGTGTGCGTTTTGCCGGAGAAAGCTATAACAGTGAGCTAATCGCTTTCTACAGTGATTATGACAACTTGTTGGGCGAGTGTACTATGGCCAATAGTGGCTGCAGTATTACCGAAATAGGCGACCGCTTTAACGGTGGTGCAGCTGAAGTTAAAGGTCTTGAGTTGCGAGTTGTGGGCAAGTTTACAGAAAATTGGTTAGGCAGCTTCAGCTATACCTACACCGACACCGAATTTGCTTCGACTTTTGACAGTAATGTCTGGGGCCCAGTTGAAAGTGGTCAGCCGATTCCATACATCCCTGAAAATCAGATGCAATTATCGTTTGGTTATGACAACTCAGAGTGGAATCTTTTCACTAACTTGAACTATGTTGACGGCACCTGTACTAAGCCAGCCTGCGGCGCCTTCGAACAAACCGACGATCGCTTTATCGTTGATTTAGCATCTGAATTTGATATCAACGACAGCACCAGCATCTACGCAACGATTGATAACGTATTAGATGATGACTCGATTGTTGCACGTGAACCTTATGGTGCACGTCCCGATAAACCAAGAACAGCGCGAGTTGGTGTGAAGTTTAACTTCTAAAGATTTAGCTATAGGAAGTTCTAATAACAATAACGATGTTAGTCTCTCCCTGGGCTCACACTTAAACACAGGGTCTGTTGACCTTTGAGGTTCGTTTTTGCAGCAGTTTGTTTGGGTTTTATACAAGGCATCGCGTGTGAGGTGTAGTCATTCTCCATCCACACGGGATAACACAGTTGAAAAGCCAAACAAACGCTGCCTTTCGGGTTCAATCAAAAGCGCGCTGTTCTTTGTTGCTCGCCATTACCTTACGACTGCATGGATGCAGGAAGTAGAGCGACTCAGGAGACAAAGCCGAGAATGACTAGGCTACATGACGAGCGTCGCGATCAGAACGCTTTTGCTTTGAACAAAAATTGAACATCAAAGGTCAACAGACCCTCCGAGTGGTTAATTTGAGCCAAATGATACAAGCCCGCTTCGGTGGGCTTTTTTTATGTCCAGCGTTTTAAAGCCCTGCTTTTTTAAGTAAGAAGCAAACTGGGTTATGATAGTGAGATAAAGGTCACTTTAAATGGCATCTGTAATGGCACTACTAAAACCACACAATAGAAAACCTATTCATTATAGGCATATACAATGCAACGGTTATCTCAGAGAGGATAACTTGTGGGATATCGAAGCACACCTGACTGATGATAAAGGTTATCCTTTTCCAACCTTGCAACGAGGTGTCCTGCAGCCTGGTGAATTGGTCCATGAATTGTGGTTAAGATTAACGCTGGATAATCAGTTGGTGATTCAGGATGTTGAAGCCGCTATGTCGATTACTCCTTTTTCAATCTGTTCACAGATTGAGGATAATTATAAGCGTTTGGTAGGTTTGCAAATTGGCCGTGGTTGGACGCATAAAGCAAAAGAACTGGTGGGTGGTGTAGAAGGTTGCTCGCACTTGTTAGAATTATTAAGACCGATGGCGACCACTGCTATACAGACCATTTACCCTTACCTGAATTTTTCGCAAGATGGACGCTTTCCTATCAGTGATAATGTGCTGAATTCTTGTCATAGTTTTTCAGATAGGAATAAGGTTATTAAGGAGTTCTGGCCTGAAAAATATCAAGGACAGCAACTTGACGTCAAAGAGGTTAATGATGAGTAGTATCGATTGGGTTACTAAGTACATAGAAATATTGGATCGGATTGAAGAGCATATGCTTGAACTGGAGCTCTGGTCTGAATCACACCCCGGCCATCATAAATTGCAGAGCAGCATGCCTTTCTGTGTCGATACCTTGCAGTTGGAAGAATGGATTCAGTTTGTGTTTCTGCCCAAAATGCGTGAGTATGTAGAAGAAGAGCAGCTGCCACCAGGGCCTGCACAAATCACACCCATCGCAGAAGAGACTTATAAAGACCAACCAGAGTTGAGGTCTTTAATAGAACTGCTTAGAAAGTTTGATGAAATTTCTCATTTAAGCCATCTGCACTAAATAGTAGGTGAATCATGATCAACGACAAGAAAACTGCTCATTACCAAGAAGAGTTACTGCTTATCGAAAAAGAGTTGGTAGAAGCTTTGGGTTTGGCGGAAGAAGTTGGTGAGAAAGTGGAGTTAGACCAGGCGCGCTTTGGCCGTGTTTCTCGGGGTACTGCGTTGATGGATCAGGCCATGTCCGAAGCTAGTGTTGAGCGTGATAAAAAACGATTAATTGCAGTGAGAAAAGCACTTAAGCGTATAGAAGAAGAACAGTATGGTTTTTGTCTTGAATGTGATGAACCGATCAGCGAGAAGCGCCTGGAAGTCGCACCAGAAACAGAGTTATGCCTTGATTGCCAATCTTTCAAAGAAGAACACAATCGAAACTAGTCGCAGGCTCATTACTTAAAGAATTCTTCTGCGGCAATATCACTATTATCGTTTGGATGCGGAGACCAGAAACAATCTGCTGCGATTTTACCTTTGACAAACTTTACCCCCTCTTTTTTTAATCGTTTTTCTTGCTCTGAGTAATAAGCGCTATCAGGATGAAAAGCGATTCTTCCGTCCGAGCCAATCACTCGAAACCAAGGAAGGTCTAAATCACTATGCGCTAAACCAAGTGCTTTGCTGACATGTCGAGCGTGACGTGGAAAGCCTGCCAACTTTGCAATTCGACCATAGCTGCTGACTTTACCGGCAGGGATTTGTTTAACCCAAAAATATACCTGCTGCCGAAAGTGCTGCATTCGATCTTGGTTGGGTGACTTTGATTTTTGTTGTGTAATCTTTTTTGAATTGTTTGGCATATCAATAAGTTGACCTGGGTCAGGTGCTTATAACAAGCGTTAAAAGTGGTTTGATTATATCGATTTTCAGGCATATAGTGGAATTTATTAGCTTATGGTTTAATCTCAAAAAGAGAAGGGGAGGAAGCAATGGTATCGCTTATGGGGTTAATTTTTGGCAGTGAAAAAATGCCAGTTGATGAAAGGCCATTGCAGGAAATAGGGGGTAAGCTAAGCTTGCATCAGGAGCAGCTGCATAGAGTGATGGAGCTGTATCTGGAGGCAATGCAAAAAGGATTGCAGGAGAATGTCAGTTACGGAGGGCTGGATGCATTGCTGGACACATTGGCTCGCAACAAGAGTGCAGAGTTCCTAAAATATCCCCACCCAATTATAGAGTCGAGTGCGATTGATAATGGTAACTATGTCCTCGGTCACGTGCTTAAAGAAAAAGATGTTAGCCGCGATTTAGCAACGAATGTTTCGCACCGAACCGGTATTGAACAGGACACCCTCGAAATCTTACTCCCTATAACCGCGACTTTAATGATGGGGCGTTTGGGTTTGTATCTTGATGAAGTCGAAGACGAACTAAAGCGCGACATTATATTGGATGTTCTACAAATCGAAGAGGGAACCAGCTTGAGACTAAAAAGCCCTTGAAAAAAGTAAACAGTTATACGGTGACTAATTTAAATCAATAAGCAGAGGCTTCTAGCAGGTAGAAACCTCTTCGCAGGGTAAAAGGTAACAGTTACTATTTTTATGCAGGCTCTGGTTTAAATCATCCTTTTTAAAACATCAGTGTCAGATCCTTTATCAAACCAGCGGTGCTTAATGGTGCCTGCTAAGTGCAGAATGATCAGCAATAATAAAGAGTAAGCGAACATTTCGTGGAGCTCATGCATCAGGTGTGCAGTATCTTCATTATCGGCAACCAGCCCCGGGATAGGGACCCCAAACCATTCAACTTCAAAGCCTTGATAATCTGATGATAGATATCCAACTATTGGAATCGCAATCATTAATACATAGAACAGGAAGTGGATAATTTTAGTCAGCCATTTTTCCCAGGTTGCAAGACCTTCTGGTAAAGGTGGATTCTTCGAGAAGAGCCTTGCAAAGACTCTTATGATAACTAAGCCCAGTAAAGTTATTCCCATAGACTTATGAACGGGATAGATTTCGTATTTCAGTTCACTTTCTTGCGGTAACCCAGCCATATACCAGCCAACACCAATCATAACGATTATTAGAAGAGCCATTAGCCAGTGTAAGACCCGCAAGGTCAGAGAGTATTTTTGTTGCATAACGTTTTCCCCATTGTGTTATGAAGTGACAATATAAGACGCTTTTTGGGGGAATAGCAAGAGGTAGTAGAGTAAAGCAAGGAGCAGATAAGTTATCGTGCTCCATTATTGTTAAGTTGATGATTATACTATGGGTATACTATTTTTTATAAGCTATTGCTTCGCCCATAATGGTTCTGGCATAAGGCTTCATACCTTTTTCCCATTCAACGGTATCCTTTGGGAAAAGCAGAATGATGGTCGAGCCCAATTTAAAACGCCCCATCTCTTCACCTTTCTTTAAGCTGACCTCTCCTTGTTTGTAATTCCAGTTTTGCACTTGTTTCCGTGTGGGCGGGGTTATGGTGCCATGCCATACGGTTTCAACACTACCGACAATAGTAGCTCCAACTAACACCATTGCCATAGGCCCAAGCTCGGTATTAAATAGGGTCACTACGCGTTCATTACGGGCAAAGAGATTCGGTACGTTTCGTGCTGTTAAAGGATTTACGCTGAATAATTTGCCTGGTACGTGAATCATTTGGGTGAGCTCACCATCAATCGGCATATGCAGGCGATGATAATCTTTTGGGGCAAGATAAACAGTTGCAAACTCACCATTTTGGAAAGGCTTGGCTAATTCAGCATCACCGCCTAACAAAGTTTTAGCAGAGTAGGTGTGGCCTTTTGCCTGAAAAATAGAGCCATTGTCAATTTTACCCAACTGACTAACGGCACCGTCGGCAGGGTGGACAATAGAATTCTTGTCGCTGTCAATAGGTCTAACATCAGGCTTTAATGAGCGAGTAAAAAAATCATTAAATGTTTTATAATCTTCCGGGTTTTCGCGCTCAGCGATGCTCATATCGACGCCGTATTTTTTGATAAACCATTTGATGAAAGTATTTTTAATGGTAGTGTTTTCGCTGTCGGCAATTTTCCCCATCAGCAAAGAAATACCATGCTGAGGGATAAGGTACTGGCCTAAAACTTTTAATGTGTCAGACATGAGTTAAATGATTCCGTTGAAATTGGCCGTATTGTAGCCTAAATATAATGGTTAGACTATTAACGGCTTTGAGCTGCATCATACTGCTAACTGATTGCTTCAATGCTATATATAGGGTTGATCAAAGTGCTGGATCAGATGTTGGTAGTTCTTTAATCGGCTAGCAGCTATGGCGCCACTCTTTGCCGCAGCAAGTACAGCGCAGCCTGGTTCGTTTAGGTGTTTACAGTCTCGGAACTTGCATTGCTCACCGATTTCGGAGATCTCAACAAATCCTTGTTTGATATCATGATCCTCGAGATGCCATAAGCCAAACTCGCGAACGCCGGGTGAATCGACTAGATAAGTTTCCCGACCCGCACCAGAATCAAGGCGATAAAGTCTTGAGGCAGTGGTGGTGTGGGTGCCTAGCCCAGAAGTACTGGAGACTTCACCGGTAGCGATCTCCATATTTGGAAATAAGTAACCAATTAAGGTTGATTTACCCACACCCGACTGACCTGCCAGCAATAATTGTTTGCCTGTTAAGTCATTAACTAAGGCTTCTACCCCTTCGCCAGTTTTTGAACTGATGGGGTAAACCGGGTAACCCAAATCTTGATAGAGCTTTAATCGGTGTGTGATAGCGTCTTTTTGACTATCATCTACCGTGTCCCATTTATTCATAATAATCCAGACCGGTAGTTCACTGGATTGCGCAGCAACCAGATAACGATCAAGTAGCACTTCTGAGAATGCAGGCTCTGGTGCAAGTAACAGCGCGATGAGATCGATATTGGCTGCAACGGGTTTGACACCGTGATGAGGAGTTGGGCGTTTGAGTAGCGAGTGGCGTGGTTCAAGTTCAACCAGAACACCTGTTGGTAATTCTTTTTGACGACGAAACCAGGCCCGATCACCGACGACTGGAACTTCATTCGATTTACGCAAGAAGCACCGAATGGTCTCGAAATTCTCATCAGCAATATCAACCTGCTGACCGAAGCGACTGATCACAATGCCTTGCTCTGGTTCGAGCAGACTTTCCTCATCAATATTTCGGTCAACGGTTTGCTTTACATAGGTAGCTTGCTTGTCTGGTTTTTTACGCCAGCGTTTGGAGGATTTATTTTCAGGTTTAGCCAAGACAAGTTACCTTTTTTAAGTAATATTAAGCAATGATTAGTCGTCTAAAAAGTTCGGACCGAAAGTGCCGTTACTTTCTAAAGCATCAATGTGCGCTGCACAAATCAGGTCATTCATGCAAACACTATTGCCTGCATCATGAGTAGTGTAACGCACCAGGCAGTGACCATAGCTTACTTCAAGATCAGGATGGTGTGCTTGCTTATTTGCTATCCAGGCAACGGCATTGACAAAAGCCATGGTGTGATAATAGTTTTTGAACTTAAATTTTCGGTAAATAGCGCCGGTTTTGTCATCAAACTGCCAGTTACTTAATTGCTCACTCATCAACTGTTGACGTTTGTCGTTATCAATTGGGCTTTTTGCTTCATCATTGTGAACACATTGCTGTTGTGCAAGTTGCATAGTATCTCCTGTTAAATGATTCAAACTATTAGATAAACAAGCCTTATTTGCTTACTAAAATAAACAATAGCACTTGCTTATGCGCTTCCATACCAGCGCAAAAACTGCGACTATAATAGCTGAAAAACTCAGTAGTATGCAGTTAAGCTGAGTATAATGATTATTATTGTAACGATTAGACGTAACGATTAGGAGCTGGTTTTGACAAAAAATGACGATAATTTGATTTGGGTTGATCTGGAAATGACCGGTCTTGACCCAGAAACGGATGTAGTTATCGAGATTGCTACTATTGTCACGGATAAAGATTTGAACGTTCTGGCGGAAGGTCCTGTCATTGCGATTCATCAGTCTGATGAAGTACTCGACAATATGAACGAGTGGTGTGTGGTGCAGCATGGCAAATCGGGTCTCACCGAGCGAGTCCGCCAAAGTACCATTAATGAAGATCAAGCCAGCGAACTGACCCTGGAATTTTTAAAGAAGTGGATTGATGAAGGCAAGTCACCGATGTGTGGCAATAGCATCTGCCAGGATCGTCGCTTTATGGTCAAGTACATGCCAAAACTTGAGTCGTATTTTCATTATCGACATATTGACGTCAGCACCTTGAAAGAATTGGCACGTCGTTGGAAGCCTTCAATTCTGAGTGGCTTAACCAAAGCCGCCACTCATTTAGCTTTGGATGATATTCGTGAGTCGATAGAAGAGTGTCGTTATTACCGAGAACATTTTATCGACTTGAGTGAGTAGTCAGGAGTTTTAAGGACAACTTATGTACCCCGTATTTACAGCAGACAATATAAAAGTGATAGAGCAAGCGGCTGCTAAGGCACAAGGCCTTGCCATGTTTGAGCTGATGCAAAGAGCGGGGCGAGCGGCTTTTGATTGTCTGGAAAGAGAGTGGCCTTTGGCGCATCGAATTGTGGTGGTTACCGGTTCGGGTAATAACGCAGGCGATGGTTTGGTGTTTGCTCGACTGGCAGCCGAAGCGGGGATGCAAGTGACCTTGGTGCCAATAAAGCCACTTAACGACCTGAAGGGTGACGCTGCAACGGCCTGGCAAAAGCTCGAACCGTTCAAGTTGGATCTGCGCGAGCCTGATTCAACACTATTTGAGCAGGCTGACGTGATTGTCGATGCTTTGCTTGGAACTGGGTTCCAGGGGGCGTTGCGAGATGGTTATGCAGATGTTATCCAGCAGATTAATCAGTCGGGAGTACCTGTATTAGCGCTGGATTTACCCAGTGGTGTTTATGCTGATTCAGGACTGTGTGCAGAGTTTCATATCAAAGCTGAGCACACGATCAGTTTTATTTTTTACAAAGTGTGTCAGGTCATCAATGAAGGGCTGGCTGCACAGGGTGAATTACACCTGGTGACTTTAGGTGTGAGTCAGTCGAAGTTTTATCAGCAAAACCCTATTGCCTGGAAGCAGTCATACTCTGATGTGATTGGCGAAATTCCTGAGCGTAGTGCCACAACCTATAAGCAGGCCTGTGGCCATTTATTGTGTGTGGGTGGTGATTTCAATATGGGCGGTGCCATAATGTTGGCAACAGAAACTGCATTACGCAGTGGCGCCGGGCTGGTGACCACCTTTCTGCATCCGGATAATCGAAGTGCAGCTTTGGGTTTTTGCCCAGAAGCCATGTGGCATGGTGTGGCCTTTGAGGAGTTAAGTTTTAATAGTCTGATAGATGCCAATCCTAATCAGTTTAACGCTGTGGTCTTGGGACCAGGGCTGGGTCGTAGCGAGTGGGGAAGGCAGGTTTTTGAACAGTCGTTAGCTTATGTGATTCAGAATGGGCTGCCCTGTTTAATTGACGGTGATGGCCTGTATTGGTTACAGCGATCTCTTGAGCAAGGCAGCGGTTTACCTCACCCACTAATTGTCACACCACACGTTGGTGAGGCAGCACGTTTATTAAGCTGGGATACAGCCAAAGTTTGCGACGATAGAATTAGTGCGGCTCAAGCCATTGCCAATCGCTACCAGTGCATTTGTTTGCTAAAAGGTGCGGGCACAATTTTGGCGGACGGACGACAGGTGGTGATTGCCGCCGGCGCTCATCCTGCTATGGCAACCGCTGGTCTAGGTGATGTGTTAAGTGGCTTGATTGGTTCATTATTGGTGCAGGGGATGTCGCCCTGGAATGCTACAAGAGTAGCTACCTCTATTCACTTTGCAGCAGGTGTCGAGGCTGCAGGCGACAGAGTGAGAGGGATGTTGGCTTCGGAATTAATAGAAAGTATTCATTATTTGGTCAATCGTTAATGTATTGAATACCAGCTTAGGTTTTATTGATGCAAAAAATTACAGTAAATTTAATAGATGAGTTGCAAACGATCCGAATGGGGCAGAAATTGGCTGCTTGCATCAAAGCACCGATGACCATTTATTTTAAAGGTGAGCTTGGTGCTGGGAAGACCACACTGGTGCGCGGTATTTTGCGTGGTTTTGGCTATCAGGGCGCTACCAAAAGCCCTACTTACACTATAGTTGAACCTTATGAACTGGTGGGCATCACCATCTATCACTTCGACTTATATCGTTTGGCAGATCCTGAAGAGTTGGAGTTTATTGGTATTCGGGAGTATCAGCAGCCAGATTCGATCATGTTGATAGAGTGGCCTGATAAAGGCAAGGGCATGATTCCTAAGCCAGATCTACTGATTGAGCTGGATTATAATGACGAAGGGCGAGTAGCCAGTTTATCGTCTGAACGCCCAGAGTTAATGCAAAAACTGGCAAAAAGCTGTGATTTTATGCCAAAATCAGGTTAGTGCCTGGGAAGTGGCATACCAACTGACATAGAAAAGTGACACAAAGATAATATGATGATGAGAAAGTGGCTGACAGTTTTAACAAGCGTGTTTATGCTCGCGCTGAGTATATCGGTTGCTGAGGCATCGATTATAAAAAGTATGCGCTTCTGGCAATCACCAGAATCGACCCGTGTTGTCCTCGATTTATCCAGCCCTGTTACTCATGAAGTGAATATTTTAAAAAATCCTGATCGTATTGTGATTGATATTCCAGATACCCGTGTCAGCGTTGATTTAAACCAACTCGATATTCAAAGTGATCTGGTCAAACGAGTACGCCAAAGCACGCCACCAAGAGATGGTGTTTTGCGTTTAGTACTGGATCTCAACAAAGCAGCTCAGCCGAAAAGCTTTTCGTTAAAACCATACCAAGAATATGGCGATCGTTTGGTCATTGATTTGTTCGATGAAAGTCGCCAAAAAATCGAACCGCCAACTATAGATAGATCGGCAGATCGCGATATTGTGGTGGCAGTAGATGCTGGCCACGGTGGTGAAGACCCCGGAGCCATGGGCGGGCGGGGTACAAAAGAAAAAGACATTGTTTTGGCTTTATCCAAAGAGTTGGTCGCGGAACTTAATAAAACGAAAGGAATAAAAGCCTTTTTAACTCGTACTGGTGACTACTATCTCCCGCATCGTAAGCGAACTGATCTAGCAAGAATGCAACGGGCTGATTTATTTGTGTCGGTTCACGCTGATGGCTTTAAAAGTCCAAAAGCAAAAGGTGCATCGGTCTGGGTATTAAATCTGCATGGAGCTAAGTCAGAAGTAGCGCGCTGGATGCAGATGCAGGAAGAAAAATCTGAGTTGCTTGGTGGCGTTGATAGTTCTGTGGTCTTATCCAATTATGATAATTCAGTTAAATCCGTGTTGCTTGATTTACAGATGGAAAACTCGATCACTGAAAGTACCAAGGTAGCTAAAATTGTACACGGTGCAATGAGTAAAGTGGTGCCGAAGATGCATAAAAAGCACGTTGAAGAAAACTCGCTGTTGGTACTTAAAAACCCGGATATTCCTTCAATTCTGGTCGAGCTAGGATTTATTACCAACCCAGAAGAAGAAGCTTTAATGAAAGCGGCCTCCTATCGAAAAAAATTAGCGAGGGGGGTTGGTGACGGCATCGTTGATTATTTTAAGAAGCATGCTCCTGACGGGACTCTGTTTGCTGCTCTTTATCGAGAGAATATCTATCATGTGCAACGGGGTGATAGCCTGATTAAAGTGGCAAGACGCTTTAATGTATCAGTGCGTGACTTGAAAGATGTCAATAAACTCTCCACAAACGTCGTGAGAATTGGGCAAAAACTTGTTATTCCAGCTACTGAGTAACATTGTTGTTCAGTTTAAGTATTTAAATCCTATCGATTATTTCTATGCCTATTCATAAGCTCTCCCCTTTAGTTGCTAACCAAATTGCTGCCGGCGAAGTAGTCGAGCGCCCAGCATCAGTTGTTAAAGAGTTATTGGAAAATGCGATTGATGCTAAAGCCGATCGCATTCAAATAGATATAGAGCGAGGTGGTACTCGTTTAATTCGAGTAACCGATAACGGTGAAGGAATCAGTCGCGACGAATTGGAGCTGGCACTAGCGCGCCATGCAACCAGTAAGATTGAGCATTCTGATGATCTTAAAGCTATTTTTACATTAGGGTTTCGTGGTGAAGCATTAGCCAGTATTAGCTCAGTAGCCAAGCTTAAACTGAGTTCAAGGCCTCAGGCTCAGGAGATTGGTTGGTCTGCAATTGCCGAAGGGCTTGATATGCAGGTTAAATTACAGCCCCAATCACTGCCTGCGGGGACTATTGTTGAAGTTCGCGATCTATTTTTTAATACTCCCGCCCGTCAAAAGTTCCTCCGCGCCGAGCGCACTGAGTTCGTGCATATTGAAGAAACCGTAAAACGAATTGCTTTAGGCTCACCTCATGTTGCTATCACTTTAAAACATAATAGCAAGGTGGTTAAGCGGGTTCCTGCTGCTCATAACGATGAACAACATCAACAACGCATTGGCTCGATACTTGGAGCCTCTTTTTTGCGCGAAGCAATCAAGTTAGACAGCTCTATTGACTCTACGCGCCTTTATGGTTGGTTATCACCGGTGGACTGGCATCAAAGCTCAAGCCTGGGCCAATATGTGTTTGTAAATGGTCGCGCCGTGCGTGATCGCACCTTAAATCATGCCATTCGCCAGGCTTACCATGACCGATTACCGACAGGGCGTATGCCTGCTTATGTACTGTACCTTAAGCTGGAAGCTTCGCAAGTAGATGTGAATGTTCACCCGACCAAACACGAAGTCCGTTTTTCCAATGGTCGCCAGGTGCATGATTTTATGAGTCGTGCAGTTGAAGAAGCTCTTCTTGAGCAAAGTGAATTGCTTGAACAAAATCATCGGGCGCTGGAAAGTAGTGAAGCGTTGGTTTATATGCGGCCGTCACACACCGTCTCTCAGCCTGCGACTAAAGATGACCCTTATTTCTCGCCACGCTATCAGGCGGGTACCTTCTCTCAACAGAGTGCCGATCACGTTGCCGATAACAGTCCTGCCCCATATCGTCCGCAGGGAGGTCGTCAATGGCCACAAAAGCCGAAAGTGAGTTCTAAATTAGCATTCGGGAATAGCTGGGTATTGCATGATCGTTTACTGCTGCAACAAACAGAGGATGGCATCAAAGCCCTCGATTTAAAAGCTTACTTTTGTCAGCACATTAGTGACTGTCTACACAGTGAATGGCAACAAGCTGAAGTGAAACAACGTCTTATGCTGTTTCCAATCAGATTAGGTATTCCAGCTGACAGTGTCAGTGATGATTTTATCAACCACTGGCAACAAGCTGGCTTTGAAATGACATTGACCGGCCCAAAAACGCTGGTCGTAAGAAAAGTCCCCAGCTGTCTTTCGCATATCGATTTGCAACAGTGGTTGCAAGAAACCGTTTACCAGGCAGTCAGCAAGAACTCATCGGTGGCTGACTGGCAACAACGATTAATAAACAGTTTGCATCAATATTGGTCGCCCAACAGCCAGACTCATTGGCTTGACGAGTTAGCTCATTTGCCTTGGTCCGAATCACTTTTTTGCAAACGCTATACCACTGAGCAGCTATTAGAGCTGTTAGTAAGTCCTCATTAACGGTCTTTGATTGGCTGTACAATTCATTAAGGTGTCTGAATGCATTCTTCCAGTAAATCACCACAAAAACCGTTAGCTTTATTTTTGATGGGCCCCACTGCATCAGGCAAAACCGATCTGGCCATTGAATTGGTTGAGCAGCTTAATGCTGAAATCATCAGTGTTGATTCAGCCATGGTCTATAAAGGCATGGACATTGGGTCAGCAAAACCTTCTGCACAAGAGTTGGCGCGCGCACCTCATCGCTTGATTGATATTTGTGATCCAGCTGACCCCTATTCGGCTGCACGTTTTCGCGATGATGCCTTGCGCGAGATGGCTGATATCTCAAGTCAGGGAAAAATGCCGCTTTTGGTTGGCGGCACTATGCTGTACTACAAAACCTTGTTGGAAGGGATGCATAATCTACCAGACTCTGATCCGACAGTGCGCGCTGGCTTACAGGAGAGGTTGAATGATGAAGGCTTAGCCAAGCTCCATCAGGAGCTAGCAGAAGTTGATCCCGTTTCAGCCAAGCGTATTCATGAGAACGATCCGCAACGCACCTTGCGGGCATTAGAAGTTTTCGCCATTACCGGCAAGCCGCTCAGCCAACTTCACGCTGAGCAAGACAATAATGATTTTCCCTATCGAACCCTGCAAATCGCGTTAGCGCCGCAAGACCGTGCCTACTTGCATCAGCGTATTGAACAGCGATTTCATCAAATGATGGAACAGGGATTTTTACAGGAAGTAGTGTCGCTATATGAGCGTGGTGATCTAAACCCTGACTTACCATCCATTAAGTCAGTTGGTTATCGTCAGATGTGGCAATACCTGGAAGGTGACTTGTCCTTAGAGGAAGCTATTGAGCGAGGAATTATCGCAACCCGTCAATTAGCTAAGCGTCAGTTTACCTGGTTGAGAAGCTGGAAAGACCTGCACTGGCTCGATTCAAAGCACCCCAAAAGTACACTATTTAAAGAAACTGTCCAATTGTTAAATTCTATGTAATGTGACGCTATCCTATTGATATATCTCGATCTGGTTGATTAATTCATGTACACTTTTAGCGAGCTTGAACTTTATAAAGCTTGATTCATCCGATTTGATTTGTAGATATATAAATGAGTTATTGAACAAGGCCTGAGTTAGAAGCGGCCACAATAATGAAAACACATAAAACATACAGGAGAGAGCTATGTCAAAAGGGCAATCACTACAAGACCCTTTCTTGAACGCATTACGTCGTGAGAAAGTGCCTGTCTCAATTTATCTGGTTAATGGTATTAAACTCCAAGGTCAGATCGAATCTTTCGATCAATTTGTGATTTTGTTGAAGAACACCGTTAGCCAAATGGTTTACAAGCACGCAGTTTCAACCGTTGTACCGATTCGTAACGTTCGTAGCCATTATGGGCAAAACGGCGATAACGGCAATGGTGGTCCTGATAACGATCACAACATGGGTCCTCAAGGCGGCGGTATCGGCCCGGGTCCTATGACTGGTGGTGGTTTCGGTAGCGGACCAATGGGCGGGATGTAAGTTTTAATCTCACCAAATACAAGATCTATATAGCTTTACACAAAGCCATCTGTCGATAGTTATCGGCCGGTGGCTTTGTTGTCTTAATTTCTTTATTATTAGGGCTGTTGACCCTGGTCACTAAACCTTTCTATTATTATCGCAGCGAACAGGTTCGCATGTTGAGGTGATTTCTTGTTTGACCGACACAGTGGTGGCGAATCTGCCATCTTGGTACATATCGATTTTCAGCAGTCTGCGAGTCAAGACAAACATCAAGAAGATCTGCAGGAATTTGTTGAGTTAGTCCGTTCCGCTGGATTGGATGTGATGGATATCATTACTGCTAAGCGCTCCAGTCCGGATCCTAAGTATTTTATTGGTAGCGGTAAAATTGACGAAATTAAGAGCGTGAAAGAGGCGACCGAGTCTAATGTCATTATTTTTAATCACAATCTTTCGCCAGCTCAGGAACGTAATATTGAGCGAGCAGTTGAGGCTCGAGTCATTGACCGTATTGGTCTGATCCTGGATATTTTTGCTCAGCGAGCTACTACCTTTGAAGGTAAGCTCCAGGTTGAGTTAGCTCAGTTGCGACATTTATCAACACGCTTGATCCGAGGGTGGACTCACCTGGAACGACAAAAGGGTGGTATTGGTTTGCGTGGCCCAGGTGAAACTCAGCTAGAAACTGATCGACGCTTGTTGCGTGAGCGTATCAAGTATATCGATAAGCGCCTTGAGAAAGTTTCCAAGCAGCGCGAGCAAGGACGACGCTCGAGAAAGCGCTCAAACATTAAAACGGTATCTATTGTGGGTTATACCAACGCCGGAAAATCAACGTTATTCAATTACTTAACAACCGCTGGCGTGTTGGTCGAAGATAAGCTGTTCGCAACTCTTGACCCGACACTGCGCCGTATCAGTTTGCCACAAGGTACAGATGTGATTATTGCCGACACGGTAGGTTTTATTCGGCACTTGCCTCATGAGCTGGTCGCAGCTTTTCGCGCAACTTTGGAAGAGTCGGTTGAGGCAGACGTGTTATTGCATGTGATTGACGCGGCCAGTGAACGCCGCGATGAAAATATGGAGCAGGTAGAAGAGGTGCTGACTGAGATTGGTGCTGAGACGATTCCTCGCCTGGAGGTTTATAATAAAATCGATCTTATTGAAGGTGCCGAGCCGCATATAGACCGAGATGACAAGGGGCGTCCGATTCGCGTCTGGATTTCGGTCATCAAAGAGCAGGGTATTGAGCTGCTACGTCAGGCTCTGGAAGAGTTGGCGCAGGAAGAACAATTCAACGCAGAGCTTCGAATTCCGCCTCAGCAAGGGCGATTGCGCGGCTTACTCTATGAATTACAAGCAGTTGAATCCGAAAACACAGGTGACAATGGCGACATTTTATTGACAGTCAGTTTGCCAAAATCGGACTGGATCCGTTTGGGTCGTCAGCTTGAGAAAGACCTTACACCTTTTGTGGTGAATGTATAAACTCTGCTGATTTGTAACATAATGCCCGATTTGCCTTGAAAGGGGGGCGACTGCTCCCTACAATTCGGGATAGATTTTTTTAATAGTGAACTGGAGATGACTATGGCCTGGAATGAACCGGGTAATAACAACGATCAAGACCCGTGGGGCAAAAAACGTCCTAACAATGAGAGCGACCTCGAGAAATTACTAAGACAAACTGGCGAAAAGTTCGGCGGTATTTTTGGTGGCGGTAAGGGCAATGGCAAAGGCGGCTCAGGTAAAAACAGTAACATTACTTTTATCATTGGTTTTTTGGTACTGGTGGCGATTTATTTATTTAAATCAGCTTATACCGTCGATGAAAAGCAAAATGCTATTGTTTTAACTCTGGGTAAACACACTCGTACTGATACTGCTGGGTTGCATTTTGCTTTCCCTCCGGTTCAACAGGTTTACTTAATTGATGTTGAGAGCATTAAAGATGTTGAAGTCGAAGGGATCATGTTGACCAAAGATGACAACGTAGCAACCGTCAAAGTAAAAGTTCAGTATCGAGTGAATGATCCATTAAATTATAAATTTAATGTGGTGGATCCGGTTGAAACATTGAAGCATGCAACTGAAGCGGCTCTACGTCAGGTGATCGGACACACTCGTCTACAAGATGCACGTACTGACAAGAAAGAAGAGGTTCGTAAGAATGTTGAAACTGAGTTGAAATCAATTCTTAAGCCTTATAATGCCGGTATCGAAATTTTCCGCTTGAACTTGATCGGTAACGTGGATGTCCCTCCTTCTGTAAAACCAGCTTTTGATGATGCCATTAAAGCAGAGGAAGATCAGCGTGCTTATATTGAGCAGGGTGAGGCTTATCGAAGTAAGCAAATTCCGTTAGCGGAAGGTCAGGCTCAACAGTTGATACAGCAAGCGAACTCTTACCGTGCTCGCATTATCGAAAAGGCAGCCGGTGAAGTGGCTCGATTTGAGAAGCTGTTACCTGAATATATGGCTGCTCCAAAAGTGACGCGTCAGCGCTTGTATATTGAAACGATTGAAAGCGTATTGAGCAAGTCCAGCAAAATCATGTTGGATGTAGAGGGTAGTAATAACATGACCTATATCCCGCTCGACAGTATTTTGAAGCGCAATAAGACTTCAAATTCTGAAACTGATAGCCAGAAGCAGTAATAGGAGACGAACATGAATAAGCTAATTTCGTTAATTGTAGTACTTATCATTGCTGCTATCGTAATCATGACATGTACCTTCAAGGTTAAAGAGTGGGAAACGTCGATTGTCTTGCAGTTTGGTGATATTAAGAAGAATGAAGAGGGTGCAGCAAAGCTGTATCAGCGTGGCTTCCACTTTAAATGGCCTGTTGCTGATAAAGTAATCACAATGGATAATCGCATCCAGACTTTTGATGGTGAATCAGATCGTATCGCAACTTCTGAGCAGAAAGATTTGATCGTAGACAGCTATATTAAATGGCGTATTAAAGACTTTGATCATTTCTACCGTCGTACTGGCGCTAATTATCGTGTAGCGGAAAGATTATTGGATAATACCGTTGAGAATGCTTTACGCGAAGAGTTTGGTAAGCGTACTCGTACTCAGGTTGTTTCCGGCGAGCGAGAGGAAGTGATGGGTTTGATGCTGACAGAAACCCAAAAAATTGCACCGGACTTGGGAATTGAAGTTGTGGATATTCGTGTTAAAACGATCAACCTACCGACCGAAGTCAGTGAGTCGATTTATAACCGCATGCGTAACGAGCGTGTCAAAATTGCCAATGCGCACCGAGCAGAAGGTGAGAAAGATCGTCAGATTATTATTGCAGAAACCGATGTTCAGATTCAGCGTATTCTAGCTGGTGCAGATCGTGAGGCTCGTGAGATTCGTGGTCAAGCGGACGCGGAAGCAGCTCAGGTGTATGCACAGACCTATAACAAGAATCCTGAATTTTATTCTTTCTTACGAAGTCTTGATGCTTATAAAGAGTCGTTCAAAAATGCAGATGACGTTATTGTTATCAAGCCTGATAGCGATTTCTTTAAGTACTTTAAAGACGTCGATGGAAAATAATATTATCAGTTAGTTTAAGGCCAGCTCAGCTGGCCTTTTTTAATCCAGGGGTACTCACTTTCCTTGGAATTTGCTGTTGCAGATTGCTAAAGAGGAAATATCAATGTCACAAGAAATCATGATTGCGCTAGGTTTGTTATTAGTTCTGGAAGGTTTTCTACCGGCAGTGATGCCAAAAGCGTGGAAACGTATGATGTGGGAAATCATGAAGCAGCCTGATAATAGCGTTCGAATTGGTGGCTTTTTCAGTATGCTCGCTGGATTGCTGTGGATTATCTGGGTGATATAGCTTCACTGAGCTATCTAAAACCTAGAAACTATCTGACTTTTATGGCTAACCTATTGATATTAAATGCCTCTTCGAGGCTTTTTCGAGTCGAACTCGATTTTTTCAAAAAAAGGGGGATTTTCGTGTTTTTTGACGGTAAAATGCGCGGTTTCCTGTCCTTTTTCGTGGCAATAAACCGATCAATCTACTAAGTAGAGAAAGAGTTAAAAATGGCACAAAGCGTTGTGGTACTAGGCACCCAATGGGGTGACGAAGGTAAAGGTAAAATCGTTGACTTGTTAACCGAGCAGGCGAGCGCAGTGGTGCGCTACCAGGGCGGTCATAATGCAGGTCATACATTGGTCATCAAAGGTGAGAAAACCGTGCTTCATTTGATTCCATCAGGAATCTTGAATGACGGCGTTATGTGTTACATCGGAAACGGTGTGGTGCTTGCTCCGGATGCCTTGCGAAAGGAAATGGATATGTTGCTTGAGCGAAATGTTCCAGTTATGGAACGTTTGCGTGTCAGCCCAGCCTGTCCTTTAATTCTTCCTTACCACGTAGCTTTGGACAATGCGCGTGAAGCATCGCGCGATGCGCAAAAGAAGATCGGTACTACCGGCCGTGGTATCGGTCCTGCCTATGAAGATAAGGTGTCGCGCCGTGGTTTGCGGGTTGAAGATTTGTTTGACCTTCCTCGCCTGGAAGAAAAACTACGCGATATTATGAAGTTGCATAACTTCGTATTAACCGAATACTACAAAGCCGATGCTATCGACTTTGATGAAACATTAGCCTTGTGCAAAGAATACGCTGAATGGTTGAAGCCGATGGTTTCAGACGTGCCAGCAATTCTTGCGGATATGCGTCGCGCAGGTAAAAAGTTAATGTTTGAAGGTGCGCAAGGTACCTTGCTGGATATTGACCACGGTACTTATCCTTTCGTAACTTCATCCAACACTACGGCTGGTGGTGTTGCTACCGGTGCTGGTGTTGGTCCTCGTCATATTGATTATGTATTGGGTATCACCAAAGCCTACACCACGCGTGTTGGTGGCGGCCCATTTCCAACCGAATTGTTCGATGATACTGGCAAGCATTTAGCTAAAGTCGGTAATGAATTTGGTGCAACCACTGGACGTCCACGTCGCTGCGGTTGGTTAGATGCGGTAGCACTAAAGCGTGCGGTTGATATTAACAGTGTGTCCGGTCTTTGCATGACTAAGCTGGATGTACTGGATGGTCTTGAGACGGTTAAAATCGCAGTGGAATATAACTGCCCAGTTAATGGCATTATGTATAATACACCAAGCTGCGCTGAAGACTATGAGCGTTTAAAACCGGTCTATATTGAGCTTCCGGGTTGGTCAGAAACAACCTTTGGCGCTAAGTCATTAGATGACTTACCGAAAAATGCTATCGACTTTATTGCTAAAGTTGAAGAGCTGGTCGGTGTTCCGGTTGATATTATTTCAACCGGCCCAGACCGCGTTGAAACGATAATTAAGCGTCATCCTTTCGAAGCTTAATAAGGAAAAACCTAAAGCGACCCGCGGGTCGCTTTTTTTATGGGCTAATAACTAATAAGAAGAAGGAATCATTATGTTTCTTACTAGCAATGGCAGAATTGAGAGCCTCGATTTAATGCGTGGCGTGGTTATATTGATGATACTGGTCATTAATATTAATTATTTTTCCACCCCCAGTTTATTGCGCTATAACCCATTGGCATTTGCAGAGTTTTCTAGTGTCGACAAATGGGTCTGGCTTTTTGAGTATGCATTCGTAAAGCAACGTTTTATGACTATGCTGGCGATTTTGTACGGTGCTGGCATTGTTTTATTTGCCAATAAATATATTAAGCAGGATGCTTCACCAACCAAGCCATTTATTTTGCGCTCACTGTTGTTGATCATATTTGGTTTGATTCATGCCTACCTTATCTGGGATGGCGATATCCTGGTGGCCTATGCTGTCTGTGGACTTATCGTATATTGGCTGCGCAACCTCAAACCGGTGTTATTGATTAGTGTTGGTTTTATTTTAGCCTTTGGCGCTACCGCACCTGACATGTATGCGGCAGTGATGGCGATTGTTAACCCGCCAGAAACAAGCCCTTATTGGTTTGCAGATGCCGAAACTCAAGAACAAATGTTAACGGCTTATCAGGGCTCCTGGTGGCAGTTAACGCCTGAGCGGGTTGAAAGGGCGATCAGCCGTCAGAGCTGGGACTTTCTATACTTTACGCTTTGGCGCTGTTCGGGCTTAATGATGATCGGTATGGGGCTGATCAAAACTGGATTTTTTGGCGGAGAGCGCAATCATAAGACGATTATGGGGTGGTGTTTGCTGATAGGCGTTCCAATTTCAGCGATAACTGCATGGCTCTATATCGAATCAGGTTTTTCCTATCAATTCTTTATGAGTTATTTATCCGTAAGCTTTTATATCGGCGGGCTGGTGCTGGCAATGGCTTATCTGTGCTTATTTGTTGTTTGGTCACAATCAAGTTTCACTCAGGGCCTGCAAAAATTGATGACACAAGTGGGGCGTATGGCATTCACGCTGTACATTATGCAAAGCATTATTTGCAGTTTTATTTTTTATGGTTATGGGTTGGATATGTATGGCAAAGTATCGCGCAGCGAATTGGTTTTAGTTACCTTAGCAATCTGGGCTGTGCAGATATTGTTTGTAAAGTTATGGTTTAACTATTTTAAGCAAGGCCCGCTGGAAACGCTATGGCGAAAGGGTTACAGCTGGGGGCAAAGTTAATGAGTCAAGATTTACCGAAAGGTACTTATAAGCATTACAAAGGCAAACTCTACGAAGTGTTGGATGTGGCGCGGCATTCGGAAACTCTTGAATATTTCGTAGTCTATAAAACCCTGTATGGTGATTTTGATACCTGGATTCGTCCCTTTGATATGTTTACTGAGACTGTCGAAGTTGCTGGTGTTGAGGTTAAGCGTTTTCAGCTTGTCGAAGAAAAATAACAGCTCAGTATTAAAACCAAATAAAGCAACTCGCCTTTTTGCCCATGACATCAAAGCTGAGTCGCTTGCTTGCTGGTTTCTGCGCCAAGCCATAACAAATGTGCAGTGGTATCAAATGCTCTTCACGAGGATGGCAATAAAGTGCGCCTGGTGCATTTTGCCACTCCATCAAACGTTCAGCACGCTCAAACTCATGCAGCGAAGCGCTCATACAGGTTTCTGTTAACCACTCATCAAAAGATTCATTAAGCAATCGTGATTGCTGGTCAGATGCACCAAAAAAAGCTTTTAAATTGTGGAACGAGAAACCTGAGCCAATGATTAAAACATTGTCGGACAGTAAAGCTCTGAGGGCACGGCCGAGTTTTATGTGATCTGCGGGATCTAACCCATTGATAAGGGATATTTGAATGGTAGGGATATCCGCATCTGGGTACATGATTTTCAATGGTACAAACACGCCGTGATCTAACCCTCGATTATCTTCCATATGGCAGGCTACTTTCTTTGCTTCCAGCAACGATTGAATTCTTGCCGCCAGTTTTGGATTTCCTGGTACGGGGTACTGAATATGGTAGGACTCTTCTGGAAAACCATAGTAATCATAATAAAGTGAAGGTATCTGGCTCGATGTGATACTAACTTCTGATGCCTCCCAGTGAGCACTGAAAACAATAATAGCTTCCGGTTTAGGCAACTCTTTGGCTAATGACTGCAAGCTCTCTAGCATTTGCTGGTGCGCAGCGTCACCGAGTAGCGGTAAAGGGCCACCACCATGAGAAAGAAATGTAATTGTCGCTTTTTGCTCAGTCATTTTATTACCACTAAACTAGAGTAGGTTAATGGTAGCTGATAAAAGGGAGGAGGGACTATAACCCAACGCACATAGTCACTGTGCGCTAATGTTATAACTGAAGATGTTTATGAATGAGTTGTGACATAGTTTGAGGTTGTGTTTGGAGAAGCATGTGAGTGGCTTCAACTACTTCAACCTGCAAATTGCTGCATAAATCTTCAAAGGCCTTGAGGTTATAAGCACTGACCAAGTTATCCATAGTCGCCTGTATATAGACACAGGGCACATCAATAACCTGACTCGGTTTGTGATAAGTACCAATGATCCTGATTCGCTTTTTAAGGTTTGAAAAGTTACCAGCAGCAATCGCTTTACGGAACAGGGCAATCAACTCAACTGAAGACCAGCGATTAAATAGAATATGGGCAATGACTTTGTCGGGAATAATATTCAGCAGACGAACTGGAAGAAAACGCCCGAGCTTGCCAATAAAACTAGGTGGCTGCAGGAAGCAGCCAAAGAAAAAAAATTGTTTGATACGAATCTTATTACGCTTAGCTAACTCGTATGCCAGTAGCCCTGAATATGACTCAACGATCAAAATAACTTCTTCATCGCCGACAGCCTGCTCAATAATCGAAACCTGATTCAAAATGCTCTGATCAGAATCCGTGGTTAGTGGCATCACCTCGACCGAAACATCAGCCTTGAAGGTGTTGACAAAAGGCTTGAATAAAACACCCGTGCCATCTACACCGGGTAGTAGAATGATTTTCATAACGCTTTCTCATTGGAAGAATCACCGGTCATGTAGTGAAGAATTAAGATTAGCATAATTATGGGAAGATTTTTGCTTACTGGGCCAAAAGGGTGCAGCCAGTAGGAGGGCTCTATGATAGTCAGCAGGATGGTATAACTTGTTATAACCACAATTTGAATGACATAACATAGCTTCATTTGTTTGTTACTAAGTATCCAGAATCCTAATCCAATATCTAAAATAGCGCCACTGTAAATCAAAGTGCGAGTGATAGGCTCATTAAAGCCGAAATTAATTAGAAGCTGATATCCCGTTTCGTAATCAAAATAGATAGAAGTTAACCCTGTGAATATCCAGAGAAGGGCTAGCGAGTAACGCGCTAAAGTGAGTAATGTATGAGCCTTCATGTGCTTAATCATACGACTGGGAATGGCTTAAAGACCATAATATAAAGTAACCCTAAAATAGCAAAGAATGCTGGGATACCAAGACTGATCCACCATTTCATATATCGATTAAATTTGACGGTAAGTTGTCCTTGGGACAATGAAAGCTTGGCTTGTGAAAACAGTAGATATTGAATCCGGATGACAGGAACCCAACAAGCTCCGATAAAAGCAAACAGACCAATGACCCAATAGAACCAGGTTGAGGTGTAAGAGTAATTGAGTTTTGCCATCAATAATAAACCGGTCACAAACTGAGCAATTACCGCAGGGAAGGTAAATAGCCAGTCGCCCAAGATAACATTCCTGGCAGTAACTGTTATCGCGCCAATATTGTTGGAGCGATAGGCCATGAACATAAAGAATGCTATTCCTGCGCCAGTGCCCATGACCACTATTGCAGATAGTATGTGCAGTAATCTTAGTAGAAAGTAGCTATCCAATAGTCTGCTCCCTGATTTGAAGTTCTAATTGATTCGCATAGGGGAAAAACTCATCGAGAGTATAAAGCCCCAGGCAAGGCATGGCACCTCGAATTTCCAGCTGATCGTTTATCAATTTTTTTGCAATGATAATAGCAGACAGAGTGGGGATATAAGGGCCAACACCTTTATCAGCGGTAAGAGTCCATTCAAATACTTTAGGCTTTAATCGTAGATCTTTCCCTTCAATGAGGACTCGCATATAACCTCGGTCGGTACCAAATGATTTTAATAAGTTGCTGGTTTTCATGATTGGCTTGGTCAGAGGCGCCCAGTTCTTGATGATCTTCTTTTTTACGAGCCATGCCATAAATACCATAGTTTGGTGTAGCAGCTTAAGCTCAAGGCCAGCCTGAAATTTTACTGTCTCGGTTACTGAATATCTTTTGGGGAAAAGTTCTAAATCGGGCACATCTACATTGGCCAGTGGGCGTATCTCATCGCCATCATTAAAGTTGATTTTGCGTGAGTCCATCCAGCCATAGGCATTTACCCATTGGCTATTTTTAAACACAGGGAAAGGGTGTCCGGTGTAGGAAAGAATGCCGCGAATGGTAGCTTCGCCTCTTTCGGCTTTGTTGCCAGGTGCAATTGCGATATCGATAGTATTGATTTGTGAAAATTGAGAGCGATAATGGTCAAGAATAACCGATGACAAACCCGGTACAGAGCTGGCACCGCTAACAGCTAATACACGGTTATTATTTGCTTTGATATCGAGCTGTGTAATATCACAAACAAATCGACGATCATCAGCTAAGTCAATGTAGTGCGCACCTATATCAATACAGGCTTCAGGTACGCGGTAATCTTGTCCTTGAAATGGCCCGCTGGTATGAATAACTAAGAAAGGTGCTAATGCTTGTAGCTGATTCTGGAAGTTGGTGCTGCTTATATCAATGGCTAAAGGCAATAACTCTGCTTTTGATTGACTCGAAAGCTGGTTTATAAGATGTCGGGCTTTTTGTATATTTCTTCCAGCAACGTAGAGCTCAATATCAGTCAGTTGAGAAAGCTCCTCAACAATGCGCTTACCAAAATTACCATAGCCACCAAGAACAACAATTTTCTTCATTAGAAATCATGAGTATCAAATGTGTAGAGTCATCCTACACTAGTTAAAGCCGGAATAAAAAAGCGCGGAATTAATCCGCGCGGCTCATGAATTTCTTTTCTTCGACGTTGATTTTAACTTTCTCGCCATTGGCGATGTATTCTGGAACCTGAATGGTTAAGCCGGTGGCGAATGTGGCTGGCTTGGTGCGAGCGGTGGCTGAGGCGCCTTTAATCGAAGGATCTGTTTGCTCGATGACCATTTCAACTGACTGCGGAAGTTCGAGGCCAATCACTTTGTCGTTAACCTGTACGACACGCAAGTCTTCGATGTCTTCGGTGATGAAGAGTAACTCGTCTTCAATATCTTCTTTATTGAAGGTGTACTGACTGTAGTCTTCTTTGTCCATGAAGATGACGCTGTCGCCTTCGGTGTAGGAGAAAGTCGCTGGGCGTTTGATCAGCTCGACGGTAGTGATCTGGTCGTCGCCTTTAAAACGTTCTTCAACCTTTAAGCCCGTTTGAACGTCGGTGAAACGCATTTTATACAAGGTTGCAGCGCCACGTGCGCTAGGGCTACTGACTTCAATATTCTTAACAACCAATAGTTTGCCATTGTATTCAACAGCCATATTACGCTTAACATCACTTGCTTTTGCCATGTTGAACTCTCGATTTATAGAGGTTAAAAATTGGGCATATTGTATGAGGATGTCAGGATATTGGGAATAGGGGGATGGAAATAAATGAGCGGTTGGTAGGTAAGGGGCACATCGCTAGCCTATAATTTAATGCTAACTCATCCAGTAAACTTGGTTGTAAAGGTCTGGTAGGGGCCGTTATAGGATGGGTTAGCTCTTTGAGCGTAACCCATCGCTTGATAAATTGATGGGTTACGGCTACCGCCTAACCCATCCTATGAATTTGGAGTGGTAGGGGCGGACCTGTGTGTCCGCCCAATTGTTCTAATTAAAGGATAAGCAGCTTACAGTGACTTCTTAAAAAACTCGGTCAAATCTTTCTTCAACTTGATCAAATCATGCTCACGGATATACATCATATGGCCTGATTCGTAGTAGTACATGTGCACATTGTCTTTGAGCTGTTTTGGTAAGCCCATGTGCGAGAAGGTGTACTCAGTGGCGAAGAAAGGTGTCGCAAAATCATAGTAACCATTGCCGACATAAACCTGCATGTCCGGGTTGCGTAACATGGCGGCAGTTAGCTTGTCGCTGATGTCACGGTTCTGGCGATAAAAATCTTCGTAGTTCCAGCTTTTCACACCGCCGCCGAGAATGTAGTAGGGCAGGTCTGACTTATAATTCAGTTCAGTGGAAAGATAGGTCATCAGGTTTTCGGTGTAAGTGCCGTGAATCGCCATGTAGCTTGGGTCGCGGTAACCCGCTTTATTTAAGGCATCCAACTCAGGGGTTGTGAAGCGGCTGTCCAGACGACCAATGGTCTCGCCTTCTGCGCGTTTAATATTGTGCACAAAGTCATTCAGAGAAATGCGTAAATCTTTCTCCATCACCAGATCAACTGACAGACCGGTGAAATCAGCCACTCGCTCAGCAATGGCGCGCTTCTTGCGCGGTTCAAGATTATCGCCCTGCAATAAGGCCAACGCATATTCGTTTAAGGCAAACTCTTTAGCCTGCTCAATAGCATTTTGCAAATTGGCATCCAGAGGCGCTTTCAGTTTTTTGTGATACCAGGCAGCAGCGGTGTAGCTAGGTAACATGGTCACTGGCGGTAGCAAATCCATCTGATCATTGAAGTCATCCAGCTGGAAATTAAGAACGCTGGAAACCAGCATGATGCCATTGAAATAAACCCCATGGTTCTGCCCCATGTGGTAGGCGATACCGGCAGAACGAGTGGTACCGTAACTTTCACCAATCAAAAACTTTGGCGAGCTCCAACGCTCGTTGCGCGTCATATACAGACGAATAAACTCAGAGACCGTCGAAATGTCTTCCCAGACACCGTGGAAGTCTTCGTTAGTGCCTTTGTCATGCGCGCGGCTGTAGCCAGTGCCAACAGGATCGATAAAGACGATATCGGTTAAATCCAGTAGTGAGTATTCATTGTCCACCATCTCAAACGGTGGCTTTAATGGAAAACCCTCTTTATCCATCACCACGCGTTTCGGGCCAAGCGTTCCCATATGCAACCAGACTGATGCTGAGCCAGGGCCACCGTTGTAGGCAAAGGTAATCGGACGGTTTTTGGATTTGGCGCCTTTCTGGGTGTAGGCCGTGAAGAAAATCGAGCCAATCACTTCATTCTTATCGTTGTAAACAAACGAATTACCGGTCTCGGCCTTGTAGTTGATGGTTTTACCGCCGACTTTAGTCGAATGTTCGGTAATAACGGTTTTCTCTTCAGAATACGGGTTAGGCGCTTCTGACTTTTCTTCAGCCGCAAAAGCAGCAAAGGATAAAGTCATACTCAATAACAGGACTGCGAATTTCATAGTACTTCCCCAAATAAGAATACATAAACACAATTTAACTCAACAGCCTAGCAATATTGGTCAATTGAGCAAGCGGGGATTTGTAAGAAATGTTATCGGTAGGGCAATGTCTTTGAGGAGGCTGAAACCTTTCAATTGCTTAGCTGAAGCAATATACTCAGCAAAAAACGTAATAATTTAAAAATTAACAACATAAAAGGGATAAAGATGAAACCTATTCATTATTTGGGGTTAGCCGTTCGACTTTTTGCAATTTGTTTGATGGTCTATGGAGTTTCTAATTTAATCCAAGTCTTTTTTTCACCTGTATATGGTTTTTCAAATGAAGACTCTTTTATTGTCTATTTATTGGTTTCACTGATACCGATACTGCTATCGATTTTTCTTTGGCTATTTCCATTAACCATTGCTAGAAAAATTCTCGGGCCAGAAGAAAAAGAATTTGAGCCTGTAAATCCCAAAGGCATTCTTGCTGTTCTGATTGCTTCAATCGGCTTATTCTATTTATTTGAGTCAGTAATTGATGGGCTCTACTGGTTAACACTTTACAGGATGATGTCAGAGCCTCCCTATACCATGATGACACTTACTCATTATGATAAAGCCTCTATTGCATCGAGTATTATTGAATGTATTTTAGCTGTTGCGCTACTTTGTTTTTGCAAATCAATAGCGAAGTTAATAGCACGTATTTCCCGATAAATTGTTTAGCGCTCTTAAAGTTAAATATCTCGCTGTTATAAATATAAGAGCAGCGGGATGATAATCATTTTTATTTCGTTTAATTATTTCTAGAATTACTAATAAGTCCTGCCCTTTATCCCTAAATATTTTCGTGCGAATAGTTGCCTGTAAAAATGCCAATCGAATACTTCTTATATTAAAATCTTATGTTATCCTGAGGTGCGATGGTAATGACTGCTTAGGGATATTTCTTGATGGAAGAGTGACTTAAGGTTCATGTATGGACTCGGTAGAGGCGGAATTTTTGACGCTATAGTTATTGCCTATCACTTCATATATGAATTAAAACAGGCCTTTATGGATTCGCTTGATCCAGATCAAGTATTCAATATCGGTCCTTCCTTATGATCACACTGCTAAAACACCCTGAGTTTATGTAAGTCCTTGGTTTATAAGGAAGGTTATGATGAGTGAGCTTAAAAAAGATAATTATAACTATAAGGTCATAAGGCAATTTGCCATTATGTCTGTAGTTTGGGGAATTGTTGGCATGGCGGTTGGGGTTTTAATCGCTGCCCAGTTGATGTTCCCAGCATTGAATTTCGATACCTCCTGGCTGTCTTTTGGCCGTCTCCGTCCTCTGCACACAAACGCCGTTGTTTTTGCGTTCGGTGGTTGTGTGTTGATGGCAACATCACTGCATTGTGTTCAGCGAACCAGTTATGCGCGTCTGATCAGCGATAAGCTGGCGGCGTTTGTGTTCTGGGGCTGGCAGCTGGTGATTGTGTTGGCGGCGATTACATTGCCAATGGGGTTAACCTCTACTAAAGAATACGCTGAGCTTGAGTGGCCAATCGATATCTTAATCGCTATCGTCTGGGTTGCTTATGCCATACTATTCTTCGGCACCGTCATGAAGCGTAAGGTCTCGCACATTTATGTGGCTAACTGGTTCTTTGGCGCATTCATCATCACTATTGCGGTGTTGCACATTGTGAACAGTGCGGCATTGCCGATTGACTGGACTTCATGGAAGTCTTACTCAGTTTACTCGGGTGCGATTGATGCCATGGTTCAGTGGTGGTATGGACATAACGCGGTTGGCTTCTATCTGACAGCAGGTTTCCTCGGCATCATGTACTACTATGTACCGAAGCAGGCAGGCCGTCCGATTTACTCCTACCGTCTGTCGATTGTTCACTTCTGGGCATTGATTGCGATTTATATGTGGGCCGGTCCTCACCACTTGCATTACAGCTCATTGCCTGACTGGGCTCAGTCTTTAGGTATGGTCTTCTCCTTGATTCTGCTTGCTCCATCATGGGGTGGCATGATCAACGGTATCATGACCTTATCCGGCGCATGGCATAAGCTTCGCACGGATCCAATCATCAAGTTCCTGATCGTTTCTCTATCTTTCTATGGCATGTCGACTTTCGAAGGTCCAATGATGTCCATCAAGACAGTGAATGCTTTATCGCATAACACTGACTGGACTGTCGGCCACGTCCACGCTGGTGCATTAGGCTGGGTTGCGATGGTATCGATTGGTGCACTCTACGCGATGATTCCTTCCATCTTTGGTAAAGAGAAGATGCATAGCACCAGCTTGATCAATATGCACTTCTGGTTGTCGACTATCGGTGTGGTTCTTTATATCGCAGCAATGTGGATTGCGGGTGTGACTCAAGGTTTGATGTGGCGTGCAACTAACTCTGACGGTACTTTAACGTATTCATTCGTGCAGAGTTTAGAAGCGACCTATCCTTACTATGGTATTCGTTTACTCGGCGGCATTATCTTCCTGGCCGGTATGTTCGTCATGGCATACAACGTGATGAAGACTATTTCTGGCGCTAAAAATGCGGATACTCGTATCCCACAGCCAGCGCATTAGGAGGGCACACAGATGAATCATGAAAAAGTCGAAAAGAATGTTGGTTTAATGGGTATTTTAATTGTGGTTGCCATCAGTTTTGGTGGCCTTGCCGAAATCGTGCCCTTATTCTTCCTTAAGGATACTACGCAACCTATTTCAACGTTGCGACCTTATACTGCGCTTGAGCTGGAAGGCCGTGATATTTATATCCGTGAAGGGTGCCACGTATGTCATACCCAGATGGTACGTCCGTTCCGCGCAGAAACGGAACGTTATGGTCACTACTCTGTAGCGGGTGAAGACGTCTATGAATTCCCGTTCCTGTGGGGCTCAAAACGTACGGGTCCCGATTTGGCACGAGTTGGTGGTCGCTATTCGGATGAATGGCATTACGTTCACCTGATGAATCCTCGCGATCCAGTTCCTGAGTCGAACATGCCATCTTTTCCATGGCTAGATGAAAATATTCTAGATGGTGAGAAGACCGCTGCCAAGATGAAAACCATGCGCAAGTTAGGCGTTCCCTATACTGACGAAGAAATTGCTAACGCAAAAGATCAGGTTGCAGGTGAAAAAGAAATCACTGCCTTGATTGCGTATTTGCAATCACTTGGTCATGAGCATGGCACAGTACAAGATTCAGGAGGTGAGTGATGGATATTAATATTTTTCGTGGCGTTATGACCCTGATTATTATGCTGCTGTTTATCGGCCTCTGTATTTGGGTTTACTCAAAAAAACGTAAGCCAATGTATGAAGATGCAGCGCGTATGGCTTTGGATGAAGATGATAGAGGTTCTAGCTCATCCAGCAATCGTAAAGAGGCGGTGACTCATGAGTAATGCACTAAGTTTTTATATTATTCTGATCGTTGCCATCAATATTCTTGGTTGTGTAGCACTACTATTTTTCACTCGTAAGAAGAAGCAAAGTGGCGAACAGGGAAAAACAACCGGGCATGTATACGATGGTATCGAAGAGTATGACAACCCCATGCCGCGTTGGTGGTTATGGTTGTTCTATATCACTATTGTGTTTGCAGTAATCTATCTAATTTTGTACCCCGGCTTAGGTAAGTTCCAGGGCGTATTAGGTTGGTCGCAAATCGGTCAATATGAAGAGGAAGTGGCGGAAGCAGACGCTAAGTATATGCCTCTCTTTGAAAAGTATGCAGCTATGCCTGTGGAAGCTTTGCAGGATGAGCCTGAAGCGTTGCAAATGGGGCAGTCAATCTTTGCTAACACCTGTTTCGGTTGTCATGGCGCGGATGGCCGCGGTGGTATCGGTTTCCCTAATCTGACTGATGATGACTGGTTATATGGTGGCACACCTGATGACATTATGTATTCAATTATGGAAGGTCGTAAAGGTGCGATGCCTGCCTGGGGTGGTGCTTTAGGTGAAGAAGGTGTTTCGCAGGTCGTTCACTATATTTTGAGCGAAAACGAAGTGGAGCGTACTTTCAAGCCAAATTTAGTGGATGAAGGTAAAGCGATATATGAAGCTATGTGTGCTGTTTGCCACGGCAAAGACCTGACCGGTAATACGGCGATGGGTGCTCCTAACCTGAAAGATACAACCTGGCTGCATGGCGGCTCCATTAGTATGATTAAAGATGTGATTGAGAATGGTATTCAGGCCAATATGCCAGCTCATGATAAAATCTTAGGTAAACAAAAAGCGCACCTGGTTACTGCCTATGTGTATAGCTTGTCTCATGCAGACGATGAGCAAAACCAACAGTAAAAAAAGGTAATATTGATCCAAACATTAATGCAGGTTTGAGCAATGAGCGAACAACAAGATACTTACGTCGTCGGTGACGAGCAAGACCTCTACGAAAAACGTAAAAAAGTTTTTTCGAAGAGAGTGTCGGGGCGTTTTAATAACCTCCGGGTCTTGTCTGTATGGTTGTTGCTTGGCCTGTATTATGGTCTACCCTGGTTAAGTTGGAACGGTCAGCAGGCCGTTCTATTTGATCTCCCTGCGCGAAAATTTCATTTGTTCGGGCTAACGTTTTTCCCACAAGATTTTATTTTCCTGACGTTGCTATTAATCATCGCCGCCATGGCGCTGTTCTTTTTTACCACAGTGGCTGGTCGTTTATGGTGCGGTTATGCCTGCCCACAGACGGTCTGGACTGAAGTCTTTATCTGGATGGAGCGTTTAGCGGAAGGCGATAGAAACAAGCAACTTAAGCTTGATAAGCAGGCGTGGAATTTTGAAAAAATTCGTAAGCGACTATTCAAGCATACTTTATGGATAGTCTTTGCACTCTTTACTGGTTATACCTTCGTTGGCTATTTCACGCCAATCACAGAGCTCACCGATAAAATACTGACCCTGAGTACAGGGCCTTGGGAAACTTTCTGGGTTCTGTTTTACAGCTTTGCAACCTGGGGCAATGCTGGCATGTTGCGCGAACAGGTTTGTATTTATATGTGTCCTTATGCGCGCTTCCAAAGCTCGATGTTTGATAAAGACACGCTGATCATTGCCTATGATGAAGAGCGCGGTGAAGACCGTGGGCCACGTAAAAAAGATATGCCCAAGGAAGAATATGAAGCGAAAGGGCTAGGCGATTGTATTGACTGCTTGCAATGTGTTCATGTTTGTCCAACCGGTATCGATATCCGTGATGGCTTGCAGTACGAATGTATCGCTTGTGCTGCCTGTATTGATGCCTGTGATGAAGTGATGGATAAGATGGGCTATGAGCCGGGACTGATTCGTTACACCACGGAAAATCGCGATAACGGTAAAGAGGTTAAGTTAATACGCGGTAAGACCATTGGTTATGGAGCCGTGCTACTGTTAATGAGCTTGATTTTTGTTTTGTCAGTATGGTTGCGTACACCGTTAGAACTCGACATCATTAAAGACCGTAACCGATTATATTTAACAACTGCTGAAGGCTTCATCGAGAATATTTACAATCTAAGAATCGTTAATAAAGATCAAGCAGAACACACTTTTACTATTGATATTACCGGTCATTCTGAGCTGGTGTATCAGGGGCCAAAAACAGTTACTGTGGCTGCTGGCGCTGCCATGACAGTTCCGGTGCGTGTATCGATTGACCCATTTAATTTAACTGGTACTACTGAGAAGCTGACAGTTCGTATGCAAAGCGTGGATGACGAGTCCATAGCAATTAATCAATCGACCAATTTTATTGGCCCTGTTAAAAGACGCTAATCGCGCGGAACCTACATGAATCAAGTGCAAGAACAAGACACTAAACCCTGGTATAAACAATTTTGGCCCTGGTTTGTTATTGCCATTCCCGCCAGCTCGGTGGTGACTGGAATATTGTTAGTTACGATTGCCGTCAACAATCCAGCAAGTATGGTCAAAGATGATTATTACAAACAGGGTTTGGCGATAAATCAGGTTCTGGAAAAGCGTCAGCTGGCAAAAGAGATGGGAATTCGTGCCGATATCGATCTGACTGGGCGACGCTTAGAAATCCAATTAGCATCAAATCAACCAATCGGTGATAGTCTGTTTTTAGATTTCCGCCATGCAACTTTAGAAGAGCGTGATTTTTCTCTGGCATTAAAACAAAATGCTAATGGTGTTTACTTTGCAGAGTTAACCAATGATGGGTCAGAAAAAGATACGCAAGGTAAATGGCATGTCACTTTACGCCCGTACGGAGATGAATGGGAACTGGAACAAATATGGATATTACCCACTAAGCGTGAATTAACACTGGGTTATTGATATGGACGCAAAAGTCCGTGGCGAGTGTTTTCATTGTGGTCTGCCTATTCCGGCAAATTATCATCAGACACTTGAAGTGCTTAATAAAGAGCGAGAGTTTTGTTGTGCTGGCTGTTATTCGGTGGCAGAAACTATCGTTGATAATGGCCTAACCGATTATTATCAGTTTAGAACCGAGCAGGCTATTCGTCCTGACCAGGAGTTACCCCCCGAACTAATCGCCTTTGACGAAGAAGATATTCAGGCTGAGTATCTAATAACTCAAAAAGAAAATTCTGCAACTGACCAGTCTTCCTCCATCATTTTATTATCCGAATCGATTCGTTGTAGTGCCTGTGCCTGGCTGATTGAGCGAACCTTAAGAAAGTTGTCGGGAGTGACTGGTGTGCAAGTCAATGTGGCGGCTCAAACCATTAATCTTCAATGGCAGCCTGAAACGATCGAGCTAAGCAGTATTTTAAAACGTCTGCATCAACTTGGTTATGCGGCGTTGCCTTATAAGCCTGAACAAGCTTTGGCCATCAATATCAAACAGCAGAAAAGCTGGTTACGTCGTTTAGGCATGGCCGGTCTGGGCATGATGCAGGTCATGATGTATGCGGTAGGTTTATATCTTGGCGCATGGGATGAGGTTAATCAGCAGCATGGTCACTTCTTGCGTTGGGTAAGCTTTTTTATTGCCACCCCAGTTTTATTCTATGCTGGATTCCCTTTTTATTTTAGCGCTATCCAATCATTGAGACAGTTCCGTCTGAACATGGATGTGCCGATTACCTTGGCATTGTTTCTAGCATACGGGGCGAGCATCTGGGCAGTGATTACGCAAACCGGTGAAGTCTATTTTGATTCGGTAACCATGTTTGTCTTCTTCCTACTGATTGGGCGCTACCTGGAGTTTAGAGCACGTCAGCAGGTCAGCGAAAAAGTCTATAAAGGTCAAAACAGTTTGCCGGTCTATGCCGAAAAAATTGAAGGAAGTGTGGCTGAGGGCAAGATGGTTTCGCTAAAGAAGTTAGTACAGGGTGATGAGATTCTGATTCGTCCCGGTGCAACCGTTCCTATTGATGGGGAACTAATTACCGAGCAGGCTGAAGTCAACGAAGCCATGCTCAACGGCGAATTTCTGCCACGTAATAAACACCAAGGGCAGATGGTGATGGCCGGTAGCGTCAATACGCATCAGGCTATTCGTATTAAAGTTTCTGGCAACACCAGCAACAGTTATTGGGCAAAGCTACTGAGTATGCAGGAAGCGGCGCTGCTGGAAAAACCTAAAATTGGCTTGCTGGCCGATACGGTTGCACGTTATTTCGTACTATTTATTTTGTTGCTCGCCGCGGTAGTAGCCTTGTATTGGCTGCGTCATGAACCGCAGGAAGCGCTGTGGATTACGCTTTCAGTGTTAGTTGTAAGTTGTCCGTGCGCGCTTGGTTTAGCTACTCCGATTGCCATGACCTGTGGTGCTTTGGCCCACAATCAGCGGAACGTACTCATTAAAGGACAGCACTTTTTACAAAATACCAGCCATATTACCGATGTTATTTTTGATAAGACTGGAACCCTGACCGAAGGGACTTTTACCGTTGATAAAGTCGAGTTGTTAGCTGACTGTTCCAAGGAGCAGGTATTAGCAAACATTGCAGCACTGGAAGCACAATCTGAACATCCTATCGCTCTAGCTTTTTATCAATACCAGTCTAAAGATACTGTTGCCAATGATATCGAACATCATTCCTTTGCCGGAGTGTCCGGAAAAATTAATGGGCAAAATTATTGGTTTGGAAACCGGCAGTTTATCGAGTCTTGTGGGGCTACTATTGAGTTACCTTCTGATAGTGGTTTGTGGCTCTATGATGGACAAAAGCTAGTAGCACATATTGTGTTAACCGATAAAATTCGGGAGCAGGCCAAGTCCATGATTGAGCAACTAAAAGCAAAAGGATATCGACTGCACATTCTAAGTGGCGATCCCAGCGAACAAACTGAAAAGGTCGCTAAGCAGTTGGGGATTGAGCTTTGGAGTCATGCGATGCTTCCCGAGCAGAAGTTATCGTATGTAAAGTCGTTGCAGACAAATGGAGCACGTGTATTGATGGTTGGCGATGGGCTGAATGATGCACCAGTGATGTCCGCTGCAGATTCGTCGATCGCTATGGCCAAAGCTTCAGACTTAACACGCACCACAGCCGATGCTTATTTATTATCGGAAAATTTATTGGATATTCCTTTTGTTTTGAAGAAAAGCCGTCAAACCCAGTCAGTGATCAAACAGAACATTAGCTGGGCATTGGCTTATAATGCGGTCATGATCCCGTTCGCGGCAATGGGCTATATTCCACCTTACCTGGCCGCCATTGGTATGTCTCTCAGCTCGATTGTAGTGGTGCTCAATTCATTGAAGCTTAAACGTGAAAGCAAACAGGTCATGAGTTAATTATGGATGCGATTTATTTATTAATACCACTCACCTTAGTGCTGTTAGCTGTCGCCATAGGTATCTTTTTCTGGGCCGTAAATTCTGATCAATATTCCGATCTGGATAAAGAAGCGAGTCGCATTCTCTTTGAAGAAAAAGGGTTAGAAGAGAAGGTTGAAGAAAGCGGTGATGAGAATTCCAGTTCTGATCAATCGACGGAGAAAGGCGATAAGCACATAGAGGACAAGTCATGATCAGCGAACAGGTTTTAACTGCTCTGGTTTCAGCCTTCGCCATGGGCTTTTTAGGATCCACTCACTGCATTGGTATGTGTGGAGGCTTAACCGTTGCACTGAATACCGGTATTGATAAAGACAAGTCACTTCGCCTGTCATTCACCTATCAAATTTTTCGTGTATTCAGTTACGGTATCCTCGGTGCTTTGGCTGGTGGTTTTGGTTACTTGTTTAGCAAGTGGACTAACTTTCCTGTATTAATCGTGCTGGGTGGCATCATGTTGATCATGATGGGCTTTTATCTATTAAGTTGGCAGAATCTCTTGATTTACTTTGAGACGATTGGTCGCAAGTTGTGGAAAAAAGTTTCGCCGGTACAAAGCCGTTTTCTACCCATCAAGAAATTTCACCAAGCCGCGGTAGTAGGCTTGTTATGGGGACTGCTACCTTGCGGACTGGTCTACAGTGCTCTGGCCATGGCCAGCACCTCTGGCACTGCCCTGGGGGGCCTCAGCAGCATGGTGGCCTTTGGCCTAGGGACTTTGCCAGCCATGTTTGCAGTAGGTGTGTTTAGCAACAAGCTGGTCAATGTCTTCCGTAACCCAAAGGTACGTGCTGTCTTTGGTTTGCTATTCATTCTCTGGGGTAGCTTCTATATTTATCAAGCAGTTACTAAAATGTCGAACGGACAGGCTGGCCATCAGCATCATCAGATGCAAACAGAAATGGATCATTCGCAACACTAGCTTCGGAAAAGTGGCTTTAAAAGACTGACATTTATCAATAGCAGATCGATCCTGAGGAAAAAACGCCCAATAAGAGTCTTTCAAGTTATCCCTTCAGGACATAAAAAGTAACCCGAAGCAGCCCCAAGCATTAGAAAAAGCATAAAAAATACATCTTTATAACCAATTGAATTACAAATAAATAAGCTGACTCAAATCCGGTTGATCTAGATCAATCCTCTTGCTTATTAAATTGCCTATCCTGTATCCATCGTAAAGCAAAACAGGTGCAGGCCATGCCTAAATCGTCAATCTGGAACCGCGAACTTGTTGAAAAGTACAACATCGCAGGCCCTCGTTACACGTCCTATCCAACCGCATTGCAATTTAGCGATGATTTTGGCGTTGAGGATTTTAAAGAGACATTAAAAACATCCAATGTTGGCAAGCCATTGTCGCTCTATTTGCACATTCCGTTTTGTGAAAATATCTGTTACTACTGCGCCTGTAATAAAGTGATTACTAAGGATAAATCAAAAGCGGATCGCTATCTGAAAGCTCTGGTTAAAGAAGCTGAAATGATTGCGCCTTATGTTAAAGGTCGTAAAGTGACTCAGATCCATTGGGGCGGTGGCACACCAACCTTCCTGTCGAATGAGCAGATTGAAGGCTTGGTCAGTAAATTAAGAGAGCTGTTTGAGTTTGACGATGACAATGGCGAATTCTCTATTGAGATTGACCCACGCAGTGTGGACAACAAAACTATGGCTAGTTTGGCTCATGCTGGTTTCAATCGTTTAAGCATGGGTGTTCAGGATTTCAATCCGGAAGTGCAAAAAGCCGTGAACCGTATTCAGCCAGAAGAAGACACTCGCCATTTATTATTACAGGCACGCCGTCATGGCTTTAATTCGATCAATATCGATTTGATTTATGGTTTGCCTCATCAGACAGTTGAGAGCTTTAATGAAACGATCGATAAAATAATAACCATGGCTCCTGACCGTTTGTCAGTCTTTAACTATGCGCATTTGCCACATCGTTTTAAGCCACAACGCAGAATCAATTCTTATGACTTGCCATCTGCTTCAGAAAAATTGCGTATCCTTGAGTCCTGCATTAAAAAGCTAACCGAAGCAGGTTATGTGTATATCGGTATGGATCACTTTGCATTGCCACATGACGAATTGACTCAGGCTCAAGAAGAAGGCGATTTGCACCGTAATTTTCAAGGCTATACCACCCACGCAGAATGTGATTTAGTCGGTTTAGGCGTGTCTTCCATCGGTCAGGTTGGCAATAGCTATAGTCAAAGCATGCGCGGCCTTGATGAGTATTACGAGAAAGTTGAAGCTGGTGAGTTGCCGGTGTGGCGCGGTTGTTACCTGACGGATGATGATGTGCTGCGCCGTGAAGTTATTATGCAACTGATTTGCCATTTTAAACTGGACTTTAGCCAGATCGAAAAAGCCTTTAATATCAACTTCAAAGAGTACTTTGCTGAAGAGCTGGAATCGCTGGTGCGCTTTGAAGAAGACGGACTGCTCAATGTGAACGAGGATAGCATTCAGGTTAATGATGCCGGTCGTTTGCTTATTCGCAACATTTGCATGGTTTTTGACGCCTATTTTAAGGAAGTTAACCTCATTCAGAGCTTTTCTAAGGCAATCTGATTGCACCTAAATTGATTTAAAAAATGGGCAGAATGTAATACACTGGGGAAAATATTTAAGGTGTGTGAATCTTATGGCATTGCCATCAATTAAGTGTCAAAGTTGTAGTATCAACCAGTTATGTTTGCCGGTGATGCTGGCCGAGTCAGAAGTTGAACATCTGGACAGCATCATTCAGCGTAAGAAGCCGCTCACTAAGAATGAGATGCTTTTTCGTTCCGGTGAAGAATTCCATGCTATTTATGCGGTTCGTTCGGGCTGCATCAAATCTTATACTATTTCCGAAAGTGGCGAAGAACAGATCACGGGTTTTCACCTTGCGGGTGAAATTATTGGTCTTGATGCTATTAGTTCCGGCAAGCATCCAAGCATGGCAAAAGCATTGGAAACCTCAATGGTTTGTACCATTCCTTATCCCAAGCTTGAAATGCTCTCGGGAGAAATTCCTGGTTTAAGACAACAGCTGGTTCGCGTTATGAGTCGAGAGATTCACGATGATCAGGAGTTGATGCTGTTATTGAACAAGAAAAGCGCCGATGAGCGTTTGGCTGCTTTCTTGCTTAACCTTTCCAGCCGTTTCGGCAAACGTGGATTATCGCGCACTTGTTTCAACTTGGTCATGACGCGAGGTGACATTGCTAATTATTTGGGTTTAGCAGTCGAAACTGTTAGCCGTCTCTTCACAAAACTACAACAGAACGGCTTGATTGCCATAAAAGATAAAGAAGTGACTATAACCGATTTAAGTAAATTAAGTGTCCTCGCCGGAGGGAAGTGTCATCACTAACACGGCTATAAATTCTCAATAAACCGGAAAGGACAATTAAAGGGGCAGGGCAATGAAAAATCGTTTTAACGTGCTTTACAATCCAGTAAAAACTTGGGAGCAACTGAAAGAAGAAAAGTTTACCGTTAAGCAGGTCTATCTAAGAATGCTTATCTGGATGGCATTATTGCCACCGGCATTTGCATTTATTGGAGCGGTTTATAGCGGCTGGCGAATTGGATATGAAGAGCCAGTAAAGCTGACTTGGCAAAGTGCCTTTGTGATTTCTGTTGCCGCCTATATAGCCATTTTAGTCGGACTCTATATTTTCGCCCGCTTAGTGCACTGGATGGCCCAAACCTACGACTCCAAAGCCACTATTGATGATAGTTTTACCTTGATAGCCTATTCCTGCATGCCTTTATTCTTAATCAGTATTAGTAGCGCTTATCCGTTGTTGTGGTTGAATACTTTATTGACCCTATTGGCAGTGGCTTTAGCGCTTCGAATATTGTTTGCGGGAACACCGGTCATGATGAACATTGATAAAGATCGAGGTATGTTGTTCACTAACTCGATCCTTACGGTAGCGCTGGTTTTAGTGGTTGCTGTGCTCGCCATCAGCGTAATTTTCTGGGCGAATGGTATGGGCCCGGTATTCACCCGTTAATCCCTATCCAAGGGCCACAACTGGCCCTCTGGTAACACCAGTTTCTAAAATCTACACCTGTAGGGACAACTCATGAGTTGTCCCTACTAATAAGCGCAAACTCCCCACAGTAATACTTTTTGAAATTCGTCACATTCCACGGTATTCTAAGCCTTGTCGACTCTGCAACCGAATCATGCTAAATCGACGCTTCCAGAGGAAAAGGAGTGGGGTATACGATGGATTCTGTATATAAAGGATATAATTTCTCTTCAAATGCCGAAAATTATCGGCGCTATCGTCCGGACTACCCGGATCAGCTGTTCCACTATCTCGCCATGTTAAGCGATAACCATGAGAATGCGTGGGATGTAGCGACAGGCAACGGACAGGCTGCAATCGGTTTAGCCCAACACTACACTAAAGTTTATGCTTCCGACACTAGCACTCGACAGCTCGAAAATGCACATCAACGTAAGAACATTAAGTATTTTGTCGGTAGTGCCGAGCAGTGTAAATTTCCCGATGAAAGTATGGATATCATAACCGTTGCGCAGGCGCTGCACTGGTTTGATATCGATAAATTTTTTGCTGAGGCGAAAAGAATTTTACGCCCTGGCGGAGTGTTAGCAGTTTGGAATTATCAGCTGTTAGAAATTAACCTGGAAGTGGACGCAGTTGTTCGGCATTTATATGATCAGATTTTAGGTAATTATTGGCCAATCCAACGCAAGGATTTGGAAAATCATTTTTCAGATTATCAATTCCCATTTGCAACCGTACCTACACCAGACTTTAACGTTGAAAAGACCTGGTCATTCGATCAGGTTATAGGTTATCTCAACAGTTGGTCTGCAACACAAAATTATATTCAACAGGAACAACGCAATCCGATTAGTCAGTTATCGCAAAAACTCATCTTCGCCTGGTGTGACACCAACCACATGAAAAAAATAAAGTGGCCAATCAAACTCACTGTGTGCCGAAAGCCAGAGAGTTAAATGTTTGCAGGGACTGTGTAGGGGCAACTCATGAGTACCCCATGGGGTAGGCTCTTGTCCGTACGACAAAGTTCAGGCTGTGATGTAATGATACACCTCACACTGCCTTCGCCCACCAATCCCCACGAGCTCGTCATTGTCGGACTTGACCCGACAATCCAGTGCCTTTAAAAAGAGCAGGAGACACTAATTTTGCATATCCTCTTTGAAAATTACCTCATCAGGCTTTCCCAAAAACTCCAACTTGTGAGAGTCGGCACCATCGAAATATATTGCCCAAGGACTTAAGGTATCGAAATCATACCCTGAAAAAATCACTCCATTGACTACATGATATATGTTGTAGAAAGGTTTCTGGTAACTTGCCAATTTGGTTAATCTGGTGGAGTTATCTTTTACTTTTAATTCATACAGAATGGTTCTTACAACGTGAATACCTTCTTCATGAGATAAAATGTAATCTTTATTCTTAATTTTGAAGTGCTGAATAATTCTTGCATCAAGAAGGTGTTTGGCAGCTATTGAATCAGTAAATAAACCACTCTTGATATCACCATTCTCACGTAGTGAACCGCCAAAAAATGATAAACCATCAACTGTAAATTTTATGCAGCTGAGTTTGTCATTTATATAGGGTTCCTCTATGTCAGCTGGGCACCAGTCTATGGCGTCAGTTTCTGGAACTTGGATAGAAAGTTCGCCAAATTGAAATTTATTATGCTCTGCTTCAGCTGAAGAAAGCGCCCCAACTGCACAATATAGCAACAAACTTAAAACTGATTTCATGACGTGTCTCATTTTGAGATAACAGCACCTGCAAGCAAGTGCAGCCTCGAAGGAACTATGGTGATTTCGAGGTTCTGTTAAAGATACCTCGATTACGCCTAGGCTAATTCCCTAAAGGGATTCCTAAAGTCACAGGCTACGAACAGTAAACTACCCCCGCGCCTTTTCTATTATCTTCGTAGTAGAAACCCCATCCACAAAATCCAGAATAATCACTTGGCCGCCGTTCTTCATGACGGCGTCACCGCCAGCGATTTGTTCGGGTTTGTAGTCGCCGCCTTTGACGAGAATGTCCGGTAGGCATTCGCCGATTAATCGTGCTGGGGTGTCTTCACTGAACTCTACAACCCAGTCGACGCTGGCGAGGCCTGCGAGGACTTCCATTCTTTGATCTACTGGATTAACGGGTCTGCCTTCGCCTTTAAGTCTGCGCACTGAGTCGTCGCCATTGACTGCTATTATTAGGCGGTCGCCGAGGGCTGCTGCTTGTTTAAGGTAGCTGACATGGCCAGCGTGCAGGATATCGAAGCAGCCGTTGGTTATGACGATGGTTTCGCCGGTGGCTTTAGAGTGTTGAATCAATTCGATAAGTTCAGCTTCAGTGACCACGCCTTGCGAAAGCGGTTGATGCTGTAGCATGACGTTGAGCAGTTCCTGACGGGTGGCGGTGGCTGTTCCCAGTTTGGCGACTACGATGCCAGCTGCAAGATTGGCAATCTGAGTTGCGGTTTTGAGATCAAGCCCGCTGGCGATACTGGTTGCCAGCGCGGCGACAACGGTATCACCGGCACCTGTTACATCAAATACTTCTCGTGCCTGAGTCGGTTGCAGGAAGGGTTCGTGAGCTTGCTCAAACAGAGCCATGCCTTTTTCGCTACGAGTGACCAGCAGGGCATCAAGCTTTAAACTCTTTCTTAGTTGCTGACCTTTATTAAGAAATTCTTCTTCATCGGCGCTTTTACCCGCAACAATATCAAATTCAGACTGATTCGGCGTAATGACGGTGGCGTTCTGGTATTTAGAGAAGTCTGAACCTTTTGGATCAACAATAACTGATTTTCCAGCTTTTTTGGCTGCTTCAATAATGGCCTGCGGTTCCTGCAAGGTTCCTTTGCCGTAATCGGATAAAACCACTAAATCATGTTGTGCTATCAGTTCGGAAACCAAGTCCAGATTGACACCTGATTGTAATGAAAAGTCTTTCTCAAAGTCGAGGCGGATCAACTGCTGATGGCGACTGATGACTCGAAGTTTGGTGATAGTATTTTGATGGGGTCTTTGATCAAAAGCGCACTGAACATTATGGCTGTTGAGTAACTTAGATAAACTGTCTGCTGCTTCGTCTTGCCCTGTGATACCGCACAAAGTCACCTTGCTGCCTAATGCAGAGATATTTAACGCAACGTTCCCTGCGCCTCCTGCTCGATCCTCTGCTTCGAGAACATTGACCACAGGTACTGGTGCTTCAGGTGAAATACGCGAGGTACCGCCATGCCAATAGCGATCCAGCATAATATCGCCAATCACCAGAATCTTTGCTTGAGAAAAATCAGGTAGAGTTACTTTCAAAAGACGAACCATATTCGTTACTTGATGTAGCGCTAATAATACCCATTTGTGGGCAGGCATGTAAGAGTTAATCAGAAAATTGTGAAGGAAGTATTAGCAGTAAAGCACAGTTAGCCTATAGTAAAACTGTCTTGATAATTGGAGAACAGCGATGAACATAGTCATAAAATTTATAATACTGTCGTTTGCCTGCGGTTTATTGGCGGCTTGTGCTGGGGCACCAAAGCAGCAAAGTGCAGAAACTTGTCGCAAAGCACTTGATGTGGCTTATAAAGAGCTCAGTTTTGCTGAAAGCCAAGGCTTTGCAGGAACTGTGAACTATACAAAAGCCGCTAGTTTGCTTACGGCTGCGAAAACCAGTCAAACAGTCGAGGCTTACGACTCATGTGTTAGCAATGCCGACAAAGCGCGATACTATATTGCTGAGTCGAAGAAAGGTTAGTTCATAGGCATTATCCTGTTCTAGGCGGCTATTAGTCGCCTTTTTTCTATCTTGATATATTACGTGGATTGATTGGCCTTAGATTGGATAACCGTTACAATGACTCAGAGCTATTATTTGATGGCTCTGCAACTAGGAATACTATATGTCAAAAAGAAAGAATCAGGATCCACAGGCTGAGTTAGAATCTCAACGCTACAACAACCCCATCGCAAGTCGCCAGTTTATCCTGCAACAGTTGGAAGAAGCCGGCGAGCCAGTATCGCTGGACCAGCTAGCTAAGCGATTGGAGATGAAGGAACCTGAACAAATTGAAGCATTACAGAAACGCCTTAACGCCATGGAGCGGGATGGGCAGTTACTCTGTAACCGTAAAGGTCGCTTCTGTTTAGTGGATGCTACCGATCTGGTGCGCGGTAAGGTGTTAGCACACAGAGACGGCTATGGCTATTTAGCGCTGGAAAAGGGTGGTGACGATTGGTATTTATCACCACGAGAAATGCACTCTGTTTTTCATGGTGACAAGGTTCTGGCGCGAGTCAGAAATATTGACCGTCGAGGACGCACTGAAGGCGCTATTGTTGAAATTCTCGATGGTTCGACCTCACATATAGTGGGCCGATTGCACGAAGAGAACGGCCTGCGTTTTGTGACGTCCGAAGATCCCAGAATTCTACATGATTTAATGATTTCGCCAGATGACAGCATGAATGCTGAAGTTGGCCAGGTGGTGGTCGCACAGATTGTTCAGCGTCCAAAACGGAATCAACATGCTCGCGGCATCATCACTGAAGTATTGGGTGATTATCTGTCTGCTGGCATGGAAATTGAAATAGCGATTCGTAATCATCAGATTCCGCATGAATGGCCAGACGATGTTCTGTCTGAAGTGGGAGAATTGCCGGTCGATGTCACTGAAAAAGACTGGCAGGGGCGCGTTGATTTGCGCAAGTTGCCGCTAGTAACGATAGATGGTGAAGACGCACGCGATTTTGATGATGCAGTTTATTGCCGTCGTAAAGCCAAAGGTGGCTGGACCCTATGGGTTGCCATCGCAGATGTCAGTCATTATGTGCGTCCGGGTACTGCATTGGATGACGAAGCTATTGAACGTGGTAATTCAGTCTATTTCCCAGAATTTGTAGTTCCGATGCTACCAGAACTGTTGTCAAACGGTCTCTGCTCATTAAAACCCAAAGTTGACCGCTTGTGTATGGTTGCTGAAATGTCGCTATCGGCAACAGGACAAGTCACAGCGACAAAATTTTATCCGGCAGTGATGCACTCACACGCACGATTTACCTATGAGAAAGTGTGGGGAATATTAAGTGGCGACGAAGCATTACAAAAAGAGTATGCGCCATTAGTTGGTGACCTCAAAGAGTTGCACGAGTTATTTAAAGCTCGCCTGAAATTGAAAGAAGGGCGTGGTGCCATCGAGTTCGAAACCACTGAAACGCAAATCATTTTTGATGAAAATAAAAAGATTGAAAAAATTGTTGGTCGAGTGCGTAACGATGCCCACAAAATCATTGAAGAGTGCATGATCTGTGCCAATGTGGCGGCGGCTGAGTTTATTGAAAAATATGAAAAGCCTGGCGTCTACCGTGTCCACGAAGGGCCTTCAGAAGAGCGACTGGAAAAATTCAGAGCTTTCCTTGGTGAGCTGGGTATTTTCCTGTTTGGTGGCTCGAATCCGGAACCGAAACACTATCGCGAACTGCATGATGCTATTGCTGAGCGCCCGGATCAGGAGTTGATCCAGACCATGATGTTACGTTCCATGATGCAGGCTGTTTATAGTCCAGACAATCAGGGGCACTTTGGATTAGCTTTCGATTCTTACACCCACTTTACGTCGCCTATTCGTCGCTATCCGGATTTACTGGTACACCGAATCATTAAGGCGATTCTTGCGCGTGAATTCGATGCGCCGGGAACCGATGGTGGTGTCGATTATCAAGAGAAAGAGTTAGTAGCCTATTCCGAACACAGCTCAATGACTGAACGTCGTGCCGATTTGGCCACACGGGATGTGGTTGACTGGCTCAAATGTGAATACATGTTAACGCGAGTTGGTGAAGAGTATTGGGGCACGATTTCAAGTGTCACCAGTTTCGGTATCTTTGTTGCGTTAGACGAATTGTTTGTAGAGGGACTTATCCATATCAGTGAGCTGGGTGATGATTACTATCACTTTGATGCCCTGAAAATGCGATTAATTGGCGAGCATAAAAGACAATCTTATCGTGTTGGTGACCGCGTTAAAATTAAAGTTGCCAATGTCGATATGGACCAGCGCAACATCGATTTTGCATTACTGGATCGTGAGCATGTTAAACGTGAAGAACCAAAAGGTATTGAACGCAAAAAACTGTACGCAAAAGCTAAAAAGTCGGGCTCGCTAAGTGGTGATGGCAAGAAAGGCAAAGACGGTAAAAAGCGTCGTGATTACAGAAAGGGCTCCAGCAAGGGCGCCAAACCTGAGTCCGGTAGTGCTAAGAAAGGCGCGAAAAATGCCAAGCCAAAACGCGGCAAGAATGGTAAGAAAAAAAGTAAATAGCAGTTTTAAACCAATTAAAAAGAGTTACTCATGTCAGAATTAGTGTATGGACTTCATGCTGTTGAAGTCCTATTAAAGCGTAGCAGTGATCGAGTCGAACGGTTATACATTCAAAGCAACCGTCATGACCAACGGTCACACAAAGTTGTGAAACTTGCGCAAGATAAGAATATTGAAATTATTCAGAAAGAGCGCCAAGAACTTGATGAGATGACCGATCAGCGTCATCAGGGTGTGATTGCTGTTTGTCGTCCAGAAAAGAAAAAAAACTTTCATGAGAAGCACATTCCTGAATTACTTAGCCAAATTGATGAAGCCCCACTTATCCTAATCCTGGATGGTGTAACTGATCCCCATAATCTTGGTGCCTGCTTGCGCAGTGCCGATGCAGCAGGTGTGCATATGGTTATAGCGCCGAAAGACAATGCCGCCAGTATTACTGATGTGGTGCGTAAAGTTGCTTGCGGTGCTGCTGAAACAGTCCCTTTTATACCGGTAACCAATTTGGTTCGCACTATGAAGCAGCTGCAAGAAGCCGGAGTCTGGATCGCTGGAACTGCGGGCGAGGCTAAGCAAGACATTTATCAAGCCAACCTGAAAGGACCGCTAGCGATTGTCATGGGTGCCGAAGGAGAGGGTATGCGTCGCCTGACACGTGAAAACTGTGACTACCTGATTAAAATACCTATGGCTGGAGAGGTGTCCAGCTTGAATGTATCTGTGGCAACAGGTGTAACCCTATTTGAGGCTGTGCGACAAAGAAGTTATTAAAAAAAAATAAAAAAAAAGGAGATGGTTTTGAAGAGGTTAGTATTTGGGGTTGTATTCGTTGCTTCATTTTTTCATCATTCATTGATGGCTGAGGTTAAGGTTAAGCTTAAAATTGCGCTTAAAGAATACCCAGCACCTGAGTTCCATTACCCATATTTTGATGAAATGAATGGTTATCAGGATTTCGTGAAAGTACTTTTTAAAATTGACAAGGAAGGGTACGTTGAAGAGTATTCTATTCAGAATCAATATGTTGAAAAAGATCTTCGTCAGTCTATCAGAAGCTATTTGTTTTCTAAGCAAACCAGGTTTAAAGATAAACCAAACCGCTTTGGTTTTTTAAGCATTAAGTACCGTTTCTCTGAAAACATTGATTATCATAACCTCATTAGAAGTTATCATGATTTTTTTGACAAAGGCAACTACAAGTCGGCTTATCAAAGTATTATTGAAGGCATGAAGTTAGAACCTAATAACCCCGCCTCTCATTACTTGCTGGCTATGGTATTAAAGAAACTGGATCGAATAGAAGACAGCAAGCCGCACTACCAAAAAGCAATAGATTTATCCCCTGATAATCCTTTGCCCTATTATTCTTTAGCCTTTATTTATAAAAAAGAAGGTAGCACAGAGCTAGCAGAGCAATACCTCGATAGTTCTATAAAGATAGCTCCAGATTTCTGGGAGAATTATTGGTTAAAATCTGACATTGCCCAGTCACAAGGTCGTTACCTTGATGCTATGAATCATTTGGCTTATGCCATGGAATTAAACCCAGAAAGTGAATACCTTCACTCCGAGAAAGGATGGTTATTGCTCGATCAAGACGCCTACTTGCTGGCAAAGAAAAGCTTTGAGAAAGCGTTAGAGTATAATTCAGAGTATCAAATTGCTTTGTCAGGCCTCTCCAGGAGTCTGTACGATCTGGAATTATATGAGCAAGCCAAAGAATATAGTTTAAAAGCGTTAGCGCTCTCGCCAGAGGATGCTTACGATTTATTTCAGGCTGGATTAATTTTTGATGAGCTAAAAGAGTACGACAAAGCTGAGCAATACCTCTCTAAATTAATATCTATCAATAAAGCATACCCTAGTGCTCTAAATAATTTAGGTTATCTTTACATTAAAATGGGAGAGTTGGAAAAAGCGGAGAAGATTCTGTTACAGGCACTGGAATTAACACCGAATGCATCAAGAGTGATCAATAATTTGGGTACCGTAAAATTTCAACAGGGAGACTGTTCAAATGCTAACGAATATTTCAACCGGATTGAGGCTATATATCCTGGTCATGAAAACTCGTTCTCAGACGTCTATCTTGCCCGCTGTGCTATTCAATTAAATGATCTCGAACAGGCATATGCATTGTTGATGGGCGTAGTTGATGAAAACCCTGATTACTTTGACGCGCTTTATATCGACCAGTTTGGTAGTGGTAATCACCTCAAAGTTGCGATTGACGAATATGTTGAGCGCGTGGGTTCGGGCAACACCAATGCCAAGACATTAATTAATGCCTATAAGGAAACTAATAATGATTAAATTAATGACGCTCATGTTCGCTTTAATTATAAGTGGCTGTGCAACAGTACATAACGATAATCATAATGTATTTCATGTTACTCATGAAGTTGAGCAAGGACACTACAACGAATTTCTGTTGCATGCTTATGATGATGAATCCATAGTGCAACAAACAGTGAGTATTCACAAATATAATTTAGGGAAATGGATCCCCAGTGTTGCTCACCGATTGTATAACCAGGACCTGTCATCCTTTATTGAGTTTAGAATAAGCTTTTCAGATCAGGTAACTTATAGTAGCTATAAGTATTTCACTAAAGACAAAGAAGGCAAATACTCACTCCAAATTGAGGAGTCAAAAAATATCAATAGCCTAGATAACACTTTTAAAATTTCTATAGTAAAAGATAAAGGGGCCGCTACTTTGTATATAAACCAAGTGCCTATTATGACTGGCCCCATGCTTCATGAAGTTAAATATGTAGGCATTTTGTATGTCAGTATGGATGTGAGTTTCGATACCATTCAAGAGTAGGCTAAGATATTCTGACTGTTTCAATTGCTAATGATATGGCAACTCAAGATGACGCGGTTTAATAGAGAGTATAATAATGGTGGTAACTGAAGGAAGGGAAATAAGAATGAATAAAGTTGTTTATGTTTTATTGGTTTTATCTTTAGCAGCTAATGGTTATTTCTTGGTAAATAGCGACTCGCAAAAAGAAAGGGTGGTAGTTAAAGAAGTAACCACACAAAAAGCTGAGGTTAAATCGCAGGTTGAAGAAAAAACCGTTAAACAGGAAGTCTCCAAGGAGAGTGAAGGTCAGGACAAAGAGCAGTTGTATCTTGATAAAATTGCTGAACTTGAAAATGAGATTGCTTTACTTCAAAAACAAATAGCTGGCAAAAGTCAGACTGAAAATTTACAAGATAACCAGGTGGAGTCAGTCACAATATCCAGCACAAGAGAAGTCGATGAAAAGATTCTGGAAGAGTTTAACCGATATAATCCAAAGGAAATGTTCGAATCACAACCAGTTGATCCTGAGTGGGCTTTTGAAAGACAGGATGGTATTTACGAATTGATTACAAATTCTGATCTTATGAGCCAACTAAACGTGTCAGATGTAGAATGCAAGACCAGTGTTTGTAAAGTGTCGCTTAAAACATTTGATGATAAACACTCTGCAAAAATGATGGCAATGATGGATACCTCTGAGCTATTGCGAAAAAGTGAGTTGTTGAGCGGATTAAGCAGTCAGACTTCGCTTAAGCCAGGGACGAATGAACTTTATATGTACTTTTATAAAGAAGATGAAGAAGCCTCTGAGGAATAATAATGAAAATAGTTTATATAGTATTGCTATTGTCGTCCTTGACTCTTAATGGTTTTCTATTATTGGGCCAATCAGAGGTTGAGCCTGATGAGTATTTAAATGCTAGCTCACAAAGTAACATTGATGAAAGCTCGCAGACAGAAAAGTCAGATTTAAAAAATGAGATTGCTCGTTTGAAAAATAGGTTAGCACTAGCTGAAAAGGAAGCTGAAACTTTGGGGTATGAGTCTGTACAAGAGGATGATAATCCTGAATCTACCCTGGTTAACTCTAATGAGAACTTAAAAAGCCACAACAAGGAAGTGTATCCATACGAAGATATCGATCAGAAGAACCTTGCAAAAGCTAAGCAGTATCAGGCGGAGGAGGTTAATCCTAGCTGGGCCTATGATTCTGAAGAGGATATCACCAGCATGATTACCAGTTCTGATTTGATTTCTGAGTTTAGTTTGCAAGGAGTTTCCTGCAAAACAAGTATGTGTAAGCTGACAATAACACCCTATAAGGATACTGATCAGGAAGCTATTTCAATTCTTATGGGAATAAGCATCCTAGTCTTCGACTCACCGAGGTTTAGAGATTATCACACAAGATCGATTCCAAACGAGAATACAGGTGAACTCGATATTTATTTTTATCCCGCAGAAGAAGAGTCAGAGTAAGGGATTTGCATGAAATCAATTTATATTGCACTTTTGCTGTATTTTGTTGCTTTTGATACTGAGAGTAAAGATAAAGAATCATTGGGCAAACCAGTTTTTGAGTTTAGAAGTGAAAATAATATTGATCCAGAACATGAACGAAAAGATCGGTTAAAAAGAACTCAGTTTAATAAAGAAGATGTTAATTTAAAGTGGGCAAGTGAGTCTGAAGCAGAAATAGTCAATCGAATTACTGGATATACTTCAGAGTACAGTTTACATAATATTTTATGTAAAACCACTATGTGTAAGATTACTATTAAGACTTTTAAAGATAATGAAGTTGGAAGGCTCTCAGCATTAATGAACATTAGTTTACTGGCTTTTAGTTCTGAGCATTTTTATGATTATCAGAGTCGCTCTATTCATAATAAAGAAACAGGTGGACTCGATATTTATTTTTATCCCGCAGAAGAAGAGTCTGATTAGTTATTCAGTAAACGATTGATAAAGTCATTTTTTTGACTTAACAAGTTTAGCGCATCGATTAAATCTATCTCCTGAAAGCTAATCGAGTCATTAGCTTTCAGTTGTCCTATTACTGGTAAGTCTGCTGTTATGACCTGCCCAACTCTTGGATAGCCGCCAGTTGTTTGACCGTCAGCCAAAGTGATTATCGGCTGGCCATCTGTAGGCATCTGGATAGTGCCGGGCGTGATGGGTGCTGTGGTCATTGATAATGGCTTTTCTGTTTTAAGAGCAGAGCCTTTCAGGCGCATTCCCATGCGATTGCTTTGGCTGGTGACCTGGTAGGCGGTTTGAAGAAATTGTTGCTGCATATCTTTAGAAAAGCATGACCATTCTCTGCCTTGTATAAATCGTATTTGATAATTATCACCAAACTGAAGTTGTAATTCTTTTGGCGTTTCTTTGGCTTCTGGCATGAAGAAATTGTTTAAGTTTAGCGTGTCATTATTATTAAAAGCTCTTCCCTCAAAGCCTCCAAAATTAGCCATTAAGTTTGTTGAGAAACTGTTCATGATTATGGGTAAATCAGGTTCTGCAGAAAAAGCAAGATAAGCTCTGGCGCCATTAACCAACTTGCCAAAAGTTAATTGTTCGCCTTTGTTCACCAATAGCGTTTGATGCATATCGACTGGAATATCATCAATCGAAAGTTCAAAGTGAGCACCAGTCACGGCTATGGCCATGTCCTGAGTGAATTCGATAACTGGGCCAACCTGGGTTATTTCAAGACAAGCAGAGTTCAAAGGCTTGCTGACTAGCCAATTTGCGATTTGTAGACTGACTGGATCAAGCGCACCATTGTTGGGAATGCCGTAACGCCTGAATCGCGCGCGGCCAAGATCTTGTAAACTTGTTTGCAAACCAGCTTTGATGAATCGAATACTCATGCAGTTGCCTCACTGAGCTTTTTGAATTCTTCATAGCTGATAGGAACAAAACGAATGTTATCTAACGGATTGGCAATAGAGGGTGGTGACTGTTCAATATCTAACATAGTTGTTGGGGTACGCCCAATAATTTGCCAGCCGCCAGGGCTAGCAATTGGATAGATACCTGTTTGGCTACCGCCAATACCAACAGAACCCGCTTCAATTTTGGTTCGTGGGTTGTCGCGGCGAGGGCAGTGCAGTCGCTCATCCAGACCACCTAAATAAAGAAATCCAGGCAAAAATCCAAGCATATAAACAGTGTAGTTTTGACTGCTGTGGGCTTCAATTAACTCCTCAACAGTCATGCCACAGTAATCCGCAACATAGTCGATATCGTGAGCAACTCTTACGTCATAGCACACCGGAATTTCAATGGTTCGACTGCTACCGGCGCTTACCGGTTTTGCCTGCTCGATAGTAGTTTTAATCTGTGATAAAGCCTGTTCCGGTTGAAACTCAAGGGGTTCAAATACAACCAACAAACTGTTGTAAGCTGGAACCAACTCGATAAAACCAGTAGGAGGTTTGTTGTGAATTGATTCGGCTGCGCCCAGAATGTAACGCAAAAGGTCTTCTGAAATATCACCTTCAAATTCAATAAGTATTGAATGATCACTGTTAATAAAGAGTTGGTAATTAAATGGCATCCGTAAAACCAATTAGTTGATCTCAATTTCGTGTTCACGCAGCAATTGATAGAGTCGCTGTGCTATATCTCTGGCACTGGGGTTGTCGCCGTGCAGGCAAATGGTATCAACTTTCAATGTCAGTGGCGTGCCTTCAATCGAGCTGATGGCTAGCCCTTTTGCCAAGCTAAGCGCTTGGCTGAGACTTTCTTCAAGCGATTTATGCATTGCCTGTGTGTGGCCTCTGGCAACCAGATGAGTATTGGCATGGTAGTTCCTGTCCATGAAGCCTTCGTGTAAAAAGTCTAACCCCAGCTCTTGTGCCGCGGTAAATAGGTTGGACTGAGCAAGCCCCATCAGCTTGATATTAGCATCAAACTTTTTAACTTCATCAGCAATGATATAAGCCAATTCTTTGTTGGCGGCTGCATCATTGTATAAAGCACCATGCGGTTTGATATGGTGCAAATCGGTATTTTGTCGCTGACATTCCTCTGCAATCGATTCTATTTGCTGACGCAAAGTCTGTCTTAATTCCTGCTCTCCAACTGTCATAGTGACACGGCCAAAGTTGTCTTTATCCGGGTAGGAGGGATGGGCGCCAATTTTCAATTGATTGTGAATCGCATTGGCAACTGTGACTTTGATACTTTGAGGATTACCGGCATGACCACCGCAGGCAATGTTGCAGGAAGAAATGTAGGGCATCAGGTGCGAATCAGCTTCCCATTGTTGTGGGTTGATGCTTTCGCCCAGATCGCAGTTAATGTCGATGGATTTTTTGGTCGTCATAGTCGGCTATTTTAGCACACCCCTGTGGGATCTTGTTGTTGTCCCCAGCTTTAATTGAGAAGCCCGAAAGCTGACATCAGACTGCGCGCGCTAAGCATTAAGGTTACCAGAACTACGAGACCACCACGTAAATTTTGAAATAAAGAATTCTTGTATTTACCCAAAAAAGACTGATTCATGGTCCATAACAAGAAAATCGCAACTACCGGAAGCAAGATGCCATTAGCGATTTGTGCAAACCAGATAATCGAAATTGGCTTAAAGCCAATTGAAGCAAGGATGACGCCGGTGATCAAAATACTGATCCAGACGGCCCTAAACTTAACAGAGCGCATATCATTACCAAGCTTCATCAAACCAGCTAGCGCATAAGCTGAGGCCAGTGGAGCAGTAATCGCTGAAGTGATACCGGCTGAGAACAAACCCAGAGCCATCAGGTATTTGGCACTCGCCCCAAATAAGGGCTCAAGGCTCAGCGCCATATCGGCTGCTGAGTTGATCTCAATTTGTTTAGCGAAGAATGCGCTGGCTGCGGTAGAGATAATGGCCATGGTAATCAGACCGCCAAGTGGAATCGATATCATTAAGTCACGCCTAGCTTCAGGTAAATCCCGCTCATCGTGCCATTTCTTTTTGGCGCTGCTGGCGTGTAGAAATAAATTGTAGGGAACTACGGTGGTGCCGATTAGGGCTATAACCGTTAGTGTTGCGCCATCGGGCAAGGTCAGAATAAATAAGCCAGATAAGAGTTGGCCTAAGTCTGGCTTGGTAATAATAAAAGTTAGAATAAAGGAAACGCTCATCAACAATACGATAGCAATTAAAAAGCGCTCAATAAGTTTATAACTTCCGGTCCAGAGTAAGGTGAACGCAATGATACCGATCAGCAAGGCCCAACCATTCAGGGTGCCAGCCAGAAACCACTCGCCAAAGACCGCATCAATACCGAGAGTTGCCCCGGCAATATTGCCTCCTTCGTAAGCAGCATTACCAACTACAACGGCGCTAATGACCAAGATAACGGCAACTGCTTTAGCGATTGGGTTAGTAAACTGCTCTCGGATTGATTCGCCAAGACCTTTGCGACCAACCACTCCCAGACGCGCAGTCATCTCCTGCAGAATCATGGTCGCGATAACTGAAAACACCAGCGCCCATAGCAATACAAAACCAAAACTTGCGCCAGCCTTGGTTGCAACCGTAACTGTACCGGGCCCAATAAAAGCAGCCGTGACCAGGGTCGCGGGTCCAAAAGAAAATTTACGTTTGTTCACAGGGGGGCGGTGTTAGTAAGAATCATTTGAGCCTACTGATTTATAAGTGTTTAAGCAAGTCAGAGTCAATTTTGGTAAATGTAACGATCCAATATTGTCTTGGGCAGGCACACAGGCACTGCCCCTACCGTGAAATGTGAGACTTAACGTAGGGACAACTCATGAGTTGTCCCTACAGCTGGTTGGCGCTTCGCTGATCCAACCTACGGCCGGCAGGCAGGCAGGCACATAGGCACTGCCCCTACCAGGACATGCTCACAGCAAATCAAGTGCCATTTCATCAGGCCATACACTGAATTGAACCTGCCCAATATGGGACTTCATCAATAACAGCATGGCCAGGCGTGACTGGCCGATGCCACCGCCAATGGTTAGTGGTAATTGATCCTGCACCAGTTTCTGATGCCAGGGCATATGCAGCCTATATTCGCATTGGCGTAGTGTGAGCTGTCGTAAAAGTGCATCCTTACAAACCCGAATGCCCATAGACGAAAGTTCGAATGCATCCTGAAGTATCGGGTTCCAAACCAGAATATCGCCGTTCAGTCCATGCAATCCTTCGCTGGTTTGAGTGCTCCAGTCATCATAGTCGGGCGCGCGACCATCGTGGATACTGCCATCGGCTAACTGTCCACCAATCCCGATCAGGAAAACAGCGCCGTATTCCTTACAAATTTCATGTTCGCGCTGTTTGGCGGTGAGCTCAGGGTAGCGCTGGCGTAAAGTTTCACTATGAATGAAAGTAATTTTCTCAGGCAAAATCGGTTCGCGTCCCATCTGTTGCGCGATAGCTAAATCGATTGAGCGCATGGCGGCATAAATCTGTTTAACGGTTTGTTGTAAATAGTTGATGGTTCTGTCTGACGCAGTAATCACTTTTTCCCAGTCCCATTGATCGACATACAAAGAATGGCGTTCACTTAATGATTCCTCGTCAGGGCGCAGGGCACGCATCTGAGCGACAATGCCATGACCTGGCTGGAAGCCACCTCGCGCTAATAACAGTCGTTTCCACTTAGCCAGAGATTGCACCACTTCCAGTTGTTTATTGAGTGTTTTGCTCGATACCGAGACAGGACGCTCGATGCCGTTTAAATCGTCCTGCACGCCATCGCCCTTAATAGTCAGAATCGGTGCCTGAACCTCAATCAATGATAGAGCCTCGCAAAGAGTCTCAGTGAATCGGCTTTTAATGGCTTGAATAAGCTTTTGATCTTGAACAAAAGCCTGGTGTGGTAACTGTTGCATGATGAACCCCTTTTCTTATGATTGGTTGTTATAAAGCCAACTAATTTGCTTGTTGAGCTATATTTATCTAATTTATAGGGCTAATATGCAACATCTGTCTAATAAAAGTCTGCTTTAGCAATATAATGAATAATTTATTGGGCTTTTGTTGAGTGATGTCGAAATAAGGGGCTGAAAAGTGCAAAAAAATTATCAAATCGACAATCTGGATAAATCGATACTGTCAGAGCTGCTACTCGAAGCGCGTACTCCTTATGCCAAAATTGCTGAGCAACTGGATGTTAGCGCAGGAACGATCCATGTTCGAATCGAGAAAATGCGCCAGGCGGGGATCATTAAAGGCACCAAAGTGCGGATTGAACCTAAAGCGTTAGGCTTTGATGTATGCTGTTTTGTCGGAATTTTCCTGAAAAGCGCGAAAGACTATCAGCCGGTAGCAGCATTGTTGGAGCAAATTCCAGAAGTAATTGAAGCTTATTACACCACGGGTCAATACAGTATTTTGACCAAAGTGATCACACCTAATATCGAGACTTTTCAGGACGTGTTGATTAATAAACTGCAGGCGATTGAACAAGTACGTTCGACGGAAACGATGATATCCCTACAGAATCCAATCCATAGGGATATTGATGGGCTTTTAAAATAAGCCGGCTTGAAAGTTTAGCGACAACTAGATGGAAGGTACTTGGCTTCGATATTGGTTTTGTTCTCACCAGCCGCACTCATACCTTCGGGCGGCTCATCGCCACCACAAACCCAGGAAATAGGGCTATCAGGACTGGCGGTAACATAAATCGGCCTAATGCTTAATATTTTGCCATCCAATGGGGCATTAACTTTATTACCCAGGGTTACATGAATCGCACCATCTTCAACTTGAATGCCTGTCACAAAATTACCCAGTAAATGCTCAGGCTTGGGCGCGCCTGCTTCTAGATTATCTTCAGGGAATTTAGTGTGGTATTGGTAGTATTCCTTAACTGTGCTTTGCACTTCGCTAGCCAGTGAGATGCTTTCAGCGATTTTGGCACGAACGATATAGTCCTGATAAGCCGGTAAGGAAATAGCGGCCAGAATACCAATAATGGCAACAACCACCATTAACTCAATTAAGGTAAATGCTTTGATTGGATGTTTCATAATTTAGAATCCTGTTCCAAGTTGGAAAATAGGTAAATAAATCGATAGGACGATTTGGAAAACAATAAAAATCAAGAAAAGATGCAGCAGGGTAGCGATTATGCCAGTCTTTTGGTGCACTGATTCGATGGCTTGAGTTTCCACCGAGTTTAATAAATTAGGGCTTTCCTGCTCGAAGGTTTGTAACCCAAACAGTGCAAGCAGTTGTTCTTTTTCTTGTGGGTTGAACAACTTGTCAAAAGTGAAACGCTCCGAGTTACTAAAGAAAGGCGAATTTAAGGCACTTAATCGCTTGGCTTTATTTTCAGGTAAACCTCGGTGGAAAGCTTTCAGGTTATGAACAAAGTGTATTCGACTGAGTTGAAGCATAATCCCTTTCATAATAGGGAGTCGGGTTAAAAATTTCCCTTGAGTGAAGGATTCAGCTGATTTAAAGCTGGCTACAGCAAACAACGCGATAATGAGCAGCGGAGGCAAATACAGTAGCAGTGACCACCAGGACTGCATGCGTAATACATCCATACGAGCAACAAAATCACTGGAATGTAGCTGCCCATCGAGCAACACAGAACTATAGGCCGGTAATAAGTAAAGGTTAAAAGCTGTCAGCACGATCAAAGCAATAACGCTCAACAAAGCGCAGTAACTTAGAATTCGCAATAAGCGACTTTTGATAATTTGTGCAATTTGCAGTTCGCTGTTATTGGCCTCAACGCAGTTTTGTAGCACATCTACCTCAGGCAGTCCCAGCTCTTTGCCACGTCTGAGTTGCTCAGTGATAGATGAAGCACTTTTGATGCTTAACTTTTCAAAGGCTCTTTCCAGACTTTGGGTGGCTTCGTAAATGGTATGCGCCTGCTGCCAGTTATCCAGTTGGCTTTTGGGAACCTCGTTGACCAAAATATTAAAAGCGGTACGAGGCTCTTCGCCTTTGGCCAACAAATGCACAAACTGGCGTAGATAGAAAAGTTGATTATCATTTTTCATAATAGTTTATCTTGCATATATAAGGCATGAGGTGAAAAGTTTCATTCTGTTCAATGTGACAGATCGGGCGAATCACTGAGTTATTGGTATCGTCCAGTGTAATGGTTAATTGGCCTTCAGGGTAGAGATAGTAAGGCTCCAAAATAAGAATCGTTTGACCATTCGAGCTGATCGACTCCTTAAACCGAGGAAGCTGCTCGGGGCTGACAAGGGTGTCGCTGGTGTACTCAGTCTCCTCAAAGCGCCCATGCCAAGCGTAATATTCCTGCTGACGCTCTCTGGGCTCCAGTAAGTGGTACGAGAGGCTTTCTACAAATGCCACTTTATAAAAGTAATCAGGTAAGGTTTTGACCGATACAAAAATTAACACACCAATAATGGCGAGTGAGGCGGTAATATCCAAAGACAGCCAAGAGAGGGTCTTAAAAAAACTCTTACCAAGCAAAGAAGGGTACTTGTTGCGCAAAGAATCCAAAGCTATTGTTCTAATCTCCATGTTTCGAATGATACTAATACAGTAGGTTGATAAGGTCAATTTACCTTGACCAAAACCTCTAAAATCCTTAAAATACGCGCCCTTAGTGGCATTCCACTAATTTTTTGACAATCTGGTTTACTCCTTGTTGCCTTTAACTTTTAGATAAATCAAAGAGTTACTGGTGGCTGGAAACCGAAAGGAGACTTTAATGAGACACTACGAAATCGTATTCCTAGTGCATCCTGACCAATCGGATCAGGTGCCTGGCATGATCGAACGTTACACAAAGATGATCACAGATGGCGCTGGCACAGTTCACCGCTTAGAAGACTGGGGTCGTCGTCAACTAGCCTACCCAATCAACAAACTTCATAAAGCGCACTACGTTTTAATGAACGTTGAAACTACTGGCGAAATTATCGAAGAGCTTGAAGATGCATTCCGCTTCAATGACGCAATCTTGCGTAATATGGTAATGCGTCGTAAAGAAGCTGTTACCGAAGCCTCTCCTATGGCCGCTGCAAAGAAAGATGAGAGCGATGAAAAGCCTCGCAGAGAAGCCAAAGAAGAGAAATCTGAATCAACTGAAGAAGCTTCGGCTGAGTAATAAGGAGACATATCATGGCACGTTTTAATCGTCGTCGTAAGTTCTGCCGTTTCTCGGCTGAAGGTGTTGTTGAGATCGATTACAAAGATACCGCAACATTGAAAAACTACATCACTGAAACAGGCAAAATTGTACCTAGCCGTATCACAGGCACAAGCGCAAAATACCAACGTCAATTGGCGTCTGCTGTTAAACGCGCTCGTTTCTTGGCTTTGTTGCCTTACACTGACAGCCACGAATAAGCGGCATTTTTAAGAGGAAATAACGATGAACGTCATTCTACTTGAAAAAATCCGCAATCTTGGTGACTTAGGTGATAGCGTAACTGTAGCCGCTGGCTATGGTCGTAACTTCCTGATTCCACAAGGTAAAGCGGTTCCTGCAACTAAGGATAATCTTAAACATTTCGAAGAGCGTCGTGCTGAACTACAAGCTGCCGCTGATGAGAAATTTGCTAAAGCACAAGCGCGTGCAGACCAACTTGCTGGCCTAACTGTGACTGTCACAGCAAACGCTGGTGACGAAGGTAAATTGTTCGGTTCTGTTGGCACAGCTGATATCGCCGATGCAGTTACAGCGCAAGGCGTTGAACTTCAGAAGAAAGAAGTTCGTATGCCAGAAGGCGCGATTCGTCAAACTGGCGAATTCACTTTTGAAGTGCACTTGCACCCAGAAGTTGAAGCTAACATCAAAGTTATCGTTGTTGGCGAAGCGCAAGCTTAAGTTTAAGCTTGTAAGTAATACAAGAAAGGCACCTTCGGGTGCCTTTTCTTTTTTCTGACGTTTGATCGTTGCCAATGCTTCGTTAAAATTCTTTTCGAAATGCTCATGGACACAAAAGTCCACTCCGCTTTCTCAAATCATTTTGCCTCGCCTTGGCTTAGCTCAAACGCCAGAAACACATGATACTTTGTTAAAACGCAAAGGATTGTTAAAACATTACTTCTTATCTTTTACTTCTTCGATATCACCATCAACAATCCGCCACAAGCCCAGTGAGGTAGCTATATAAAGTGGGTAGTCATAACTCAGACTGGTAAAGACATGAACCGGAGAAGGGATTTCATCAACAATATGAGTCATCATAAGCGCGTGTACATCTTCCCCCTGGGGTTGTAAATGCATACAACTTTTCGAGTAAGACTCTTGCTCTAAAACTGTCATGCCATCTCGTGATACTAAAATTCGTTGAGCTCCACCAATCGGAATAACGCCGGGCTCTGTCGGCGGTGTTAAAAAGAAAACATTCCAGCCAGCATCATCTTCTACTACTACGCTGTTAAGGTTTTCAGAGCAAGCTTCGGTAATACTGTTTCCAGCGCTAGAAAGTGCTTTAAGCATGGTCTTTTCTTCTTCTGTAACCGTTCGCTTGGGATAGGCTTCAAAGCCAGAAATTTCATAGCTGTCATTATAGAATACATCGGCGAATGACAGGATTTGTCCGTTTCTAGTGGAACGATAAAAACTGACTCGATGGTTTCCTTCAGGATCAAGATGTACAAGCCAGCCTTGTGGGTTTTCAATGGTACTAAGATCCAACTCTTCACGTACTTTGTCAGTTGCGGTCCAGGCAAGGGAGTCTTTAATCCAGATGAGATACCCTGCCTGTTCGCTGAATTGAATTTTTTGAATTTGCTCAGGTGTATAGAACAATGGCTTTTGCGACTCCCCAGATGCAGTGTCATTATCCATGCTATCAGTAGCTTGCTTTGAGTTTGTTTGGCAGCCAGATATTGCAAGTACAAGCACAGTTAGTAAAAGTTTTTTCATAGTACGATCCTTATTAAAATTTATTTTTCAGGAAGAGCAGCAAATCGCTTGGTGTTTGATAATTTATCTTCCCAGCTTGCCCTATCATCGCAGAAGATATGAGCTGTCGGATTGATCGTTGGAGAGGTATCCAAACTTCCCGCTGGAACAATGACAAACTTTTCTTTGATTTCGGTAGGTACTGGCGAGCCGCACTCTGAGCAAAAGCTTTTGGTAAAGCGTGTGTCTGGCAAATTATATCTTTTTACCAGTTGCTTACCTTGGAGCCAGTTTAAAGTAGCTTTAGTATTAAATAAGTTTGCCCCGTGAACAGTTCCAGTTGCTTTTCTACATCTGGAGCAATGGCAAAGATAAAAGCTTTCAAAATTATCACTGATATCAAACTGAACTTCGCCGCAAAGACATGAACCGGTAATTTGCATAGTAACCTCTTAGACTAAGTGCCTGACTTCCTGCCTTACAAAAATACTCTAGGTTGATTAACTTTTGAAGTGCTTGTTAGTAAGTAATAAAGGGATTAACAATAGGGCTAAAACAGCCCCGTTTAGATAAAAATGCGCAAAAACATTATTAGCGATGGAAAAGGCTGTGTCTATAACACTCCAAATTAGAACCGCGCTAACTAAGAACCACCAGTCTTTTCTCGTTCTGCTTTCAAAGGCTTTCCCAATCGCGTAGAAAAATAACAAGCCCCAGCTAGCGACGGTTGGGCCAAAGACGCCAATCAAAAATCTTAGCGATTCAGGGTTGCTGTCAGGGAAGGCGCTTTGTAGGTGGGTAAAGTAGGGCGTAGCAAGCGATGTATAAACCATAACGGGTAACAGTAAGCCGCCAATGATATGAATAACGGCCAAGGTCTGCAGCCAACGTCTTGCCAATGAAATGCTCATCATAGAAAACGATCCATAATCTCTTTACTCGGAATCATGCAGTAATTGTGTTTACCAAAAAGCTTGTAGCGGTTGAGGGCAATTCGGTCGTAACACCAGTCACGAAATTGTAGAGGGAAAATACGTAAAATCCTCACCCAGGGCCAAGGCTTTTTAAGTTGTTTAATAATTTCGAAAAAAGCTTCTGAGCGGAAGTAAGCCTCACCATCCACAATCAAAACCATAGTCTCGAAGTTATCGGTATCAAGCCTATGCATTGATAACAGCTCTTGTCCTTTGGGTGACTGAACTGAGCAGAACCTAAAAACCGCATCAGGGTCACGCTTAATCACAAAAGGCACCCATGCAGAGCAGAGCTTGCATTCACCGTCGAAGAGTATGATTGGGTGGGTTGGCATTAGCTACTCTTTGAGTTTGTTATAGATGGCTTTGCTTTGAGCTTCTTTATAGCGACGAATGTTTTCATTAACATTATCGGTTTTCTCAAAGTTAAAAAGCGTTGGAGGTACTAAATTAATTTCACTCTTATCAACTGGTTTTATTGGAAAGTACTGTTTAATAAAGTAAATAATGAAAAATGTAATGATAAATGTTGGCGCAGCAGTATATAAAACGGAGATTCCGAAATAGAAATCTAATAAAATCAGCGTTAAATAGATTATCACTCCCCATAAGAAGAATAAAAGTTCCATAATTTTGGAATGAGCGAAAACTAAGTCACACGAATGACAAAGCATATATGGGTGAGAGAAGAATGGCTTGTAATACAGCTCTTTCTTATTACAGGATGGACATATTCGTTTCATTTATAATACCGTATTATTATTTGCAAAGACCCCATTTGTACCATTAGTTCACTATTGATATGGTCGGAAATAAACACCAGTATCAAGATCTTGCCATAACGCGGTGATTGTTATATCCCCAGAAAAGTCATAACTAATCCAAAGTTGACTCCTATAGTTATCATGGCCATTTAAAAACCAAATATCAGCCATTGAACGTTCAGCATGTGGTTCTCCCATAATCTTTCTAACATCATTACGGGTCATGCCTTTCTTTAGTTTGTTAAATTTTTCAGTTAAGTCAGATTTAAATTTATCTGGTATATCGTTATAGCTGATATATTCGGTTTTATTATATTCAACAGTTATAGGCTGCTTCTCGCCTTTTGTATTTGTATATATCCAAGTGTCCTTGTGTTTAAATCTACTTTCTTCTTTATTGGTGGACGAACAACCCAATATTCCTGTAACAAGTAATAAAATAATTATTTTTTTCATAGTGTGTAACATTTAATTATACGAATTTATGCGTAAGACTTTATTAGCATTGGTCTTTTGATACAAGTGAGGATTTTGTGGATGGTTATAAGAAATAAAGAGTTGAGCAGTGCACCAAGGTAGCACCCTACAAAATTGGACGTGACCAACTGACGTCATTCACCAAGGGGACTTCCTACGGTCGCCCGCGAAGGCGGGAGAAATGCCCAGGGGTAAATCCATTCTTCTAATTATTTTATAGATTCCCGCGTCCGCGGGAATGACAAGATTAAGAAATGTTTTTAGACACAACACTTATCCACAACTTATCCTCAAGTCATCCAAAGCTTTATTGTATTGCTGTTGATTGCATAAGAGTTAAAATGGCTTACGTGGTAAACTCTTGTGGTTTATGAATGGGTTCGTGTTCTGTATGTTGAATGCGGCCATAACTTATTGTTAACGCTAGAACCTTAAAATGCTTACAGCCAATCAATCAGATAATAAAATCAAAGACTTAAAGATTCCTCCGCATTCTATCGAGGCCGAGCAGTCGGTGTTGGGCGGTGTGATGCTGGATAATGAAGTGTGGGAGATGGTGTCTGAGATGCTGTTGTCCACGGACTTTTATGTGAAAAACCATCGTGAGATTTTCAAGGCGATGGAGGAGTTGGCCAATACGGCGAAGCCGATGGATGTGATTACGCTGTCGGAGCATCTGGAACATAAAGGCGACAGTGATATTAGCATGGCATTTCTGGGTGATTTAGCTCAAAACACGCCAAGTATCGCTAATATTCGTGCTTATGCTGAGATCGTTCGTGAAAAGGCGATTATGCGCCAATTGATCTCAGCGTCGAATGAGATTGCTGATGCCAGCTTTAACCCAAAAGGGCGCGGCTTGGCTGAACTGATGGATATGGCTGAGCGTAAGGTATTCGCCATTTCGCAGGCTCGCGAAGCTAGCGGCGAAGGTCCCAGCAAAGTTGAAGATATCCTGAAAAGTACCATTCAGCGGATTGAGACCATTCAAAAGACCAAGGGCGGTATTACGGGTTTGGCGACCGGATTTACGGATCTGGATAGAATGACCTCTGGTTTGCAGGCGGGGGATCTGGTGATTGTGGCGGCACGTCCGTCGATGGGTAAAACCACTTTTGCCATGAACATCGTTGAAAATGTTGCCCTGAATCAGGAAAAGCCCGTTTTAGTATTCAGTCTTGAGATGCCGAGCGAGTCGATCATTATGCGTTCGATTTCGTCTTTGGGTCGTCTTGAGCAAAACAAGATTCGTTCCGGTCAGATTCAATCGAGCGAAGACTGGGATAAGTTCAATAGTGGTGTTCTACAGTTAAAAAATCACACCAAATTGTTAATTGATGATGCAGGCGGTTTGTCGCCGGCGGAAATGCGTTCGCGCTCGCGTCGTGTTGCTCGCGAATATGGCAGCGTTGGCTTGATTATGGTCGACTACCTGCAGCTAATGACGGTTCCGGGCATGAGCGATAACCGTACCCTTGAGGTCAGTGAGATTTCACGATCTTTGAAAGCGCTGGCTAAAGAACTGGAAGTTCCTGTGATTGCGTTATCACAGCTTAACCGCTCCCTTGAGCAACGAAGCGACCGTCGTCCGGTGATGTCGGACTTGCGTGAGTCGGGTGCGATTGAGCAGGATGCGGATTTGATTCTGTTTATTTATCGCGATGAAGTTTACCATCCAGAAACAGAACGCAAAGGCATCGCCGAAATCAAAATTGGCAAGCAACGTAACGGTCCTATTGGAAGCGTTGAACTCAGTTTCCAGGGCCAATTCTGTCGATTTGATAATCTCGCGCATCAAGATTACGAAGCGCAAGGTTATTAACAGAGAGGCATTTTTATGCGCTCAACCAAAGCGATTATCGATCTGGCGGCACTGCGCCATAACCTGAATACGATTAAAACGATTGCCAGTGGTAGTCGTGTGATGGCGGTGGTCAAAGCCGACGCTTATGGGCATGGCCTGGTACAAGTTGCTAAGGCGCTGACGGATGGTGCTGACATGTTTGCGGTAGCAACCGTACAAGAAGCTCTGTTGCTGCGCAAAGCAGAGATTAAGACACCGATTCTGTTACTCGAAGGCATATTCAATGCCAAAGATTTAGAGTTGGTGGTGGAGCATGATTTACAAGTTGTGTTGCATCATTGGCCACAAATCGAAGCTCTACAAAACTTCAGCACTGACAAAAAAATCCAAGTCTGGGTTAAGCTGGATTCGGGCATGAATCGCCTGGGTTTTGCTTTGCAGGACTTGGCGTTAATTGAATCGACTTTATCCAAGATTCCTTCATTGGCAAACCCGATTCGATTAATGTCGCATTTCGCTTCAGCAGACGATCCAGAAGATGAATTTTCGACCACTCAATTAGAAGCTTTTGATCAAGCCACTAAGAATATTGCCACTGAAAAATCGATGGCCAATTCGGCCGGTATCTTAACGCAGAAAGGCGCCCATTATGACTGGGTACGTCCGGGCTTATTGCTTTACGGGTGTTCGCCATTGATTGATAACGATGCATCGGAATATGGCTTAAAACCCGTGATGTCGTTGGAGTCGCAAGTTTTGGCTATTAAGCCAATAAAGAAAGGTGAGTCCACAGGTTATGGCCGTCATTGGTTTGCAGATCGAGACACCAATTTAGGACTTGTAGCAATTGGCTATGGAGATGGGTATCCGCGTCATGCCAGAAACAGTACACCGGTTTGGTTAAATGGCCGCATTGTGCCTTTGGTGGGGCGAGTGTCGATGGATATGTTGGCGGTGGATTTGGGGCCAGATTGTCAGGATGCTGTGGGTGACCGGGTTGTGCTTTGGGGTAAAGAATTACCTGCTGAAAGCGTTGCACCGTTTGCCGATACTATTCCCTACACTCTATTTTGCGGGGTAACGCGACGAGTGCGCTTTTACTACAAAAATAAATCAAACGAAATGTAATATGAGCTTTTCAGAAACCTTAATCGTTAAAACACAGGGGCAGGGCCTGCAAGAATTTACTCCTGAACTAGGGCAACTGGTGAGTAAATCTGGCAAGACAGTGGGTATCTGTCATATTTTTGTGCGCCATACTTCATGCAGTTTAATTATTCAGGAAAATGCGGACCCGAGCGCCAAACGCGATTTAGAACATTGGCTTAATCGGCTGGTTCCTGAAAATGATCCTCTTTATACTCACATCTACGAAGGCGCGGACGATATGCCTGCGCACATCAAAGCAGCGTTAACCGCTACGACTTTAAGTATTCCAATTGTTGATGGAAAACTTGCACTTGGAACCTGGCAGGGTACTTATCTTTGGGAACACAGACACGGTAGTCATAATCGACAGCTGGTTATCCATATCAGTGATTAAATTTCTTCTTTAAAAGTGATTCATTATGAAACCGATTGTTTTCTTCCGTAAATTCCATAAATGGCTTGGTTTGATTATTGGTATCCAGGTATTGTTCTGGGCCGCTGGTGGCTTCGTTATGACGTTCTTCGATATCGAAGAAGTGCGTGGCGAGCATACTATGGCAAAACCCGCTGCCTTCAGTTTGAACGAGCGAGTAACCATTACTGCCAATCAGGCACTACAACAAATAGATTTCGCGCCTGAAAGCATCACTTTAAAGGGGTTATTGGGGAAACCGGTGTGGGTTGCAACCAATCAAGAACAGCAAGCGATTGTTGACGCAACCACCGGGCAGAAACTTTCGCCGTTGGATGAGTCTCTGGCTCGACAAGTAGCGCTGGCAGACTTTAGCGGCGAAGGTGAGCTGGCGGAGCTTACCTTATTGTCTGAGGAGCTTGGCGAGGTGCGTGGTAAAGGCTTACCCATCTGGCAGGCTCAATTCAATGACAGCGATAATACCCGTGTTTATATCTCGCCACAAAACGGAGAAGTGGTTGCCCGTCGCAATGATACCTGGCGAGTGTTCGATTTCTTCTGGATGCTGCACATCATGGATTACAAAAACCGCACTGACTTCAATCATCCATTGGTAGTGTTCGCTGCTTTATTAGCCTTGTTTATGACCTTAAGTGGCCTGTATCTGGTCATTAAGATGGTGTTCTTAAAGCCGAAACGAGCTAATCCTCGTAAGGCCTGAAACGAGCATATGGCAAAACTCAAACCAAACAGTAAACTGATTATAGTCATTATTGTCATAGCCTTAGGCTTATATTGGCTGATTAAATTATTGATCTTTAATTACTTGTTATAGGCTTATACTTAGTTACAAATTTAATGGTTTGCTGACTCGAAATTGACTTGTAGATTGGCACAAAACCCCAATATAGTAGTCATTAGTGCGTGCTCAATTTGAGCGGTATGACTTTACGGAGAAACACATGTTACGAATTGGTTTATTTATTTTAACTAACTTTGCCGTCTTGATATTGGCAGGTGTGGTGCTAAACCTCATCGGCTTTAACAGTCTTATGGCTGAGAACGGTGTCGATCTTAATCTGACAGCATTATTAATTTTCTGCGGTATTTTCGGTGTTGGCGGTTCTTTTGTTTCCCTGCTAATGTCGAAGTGGATGGCCAAGCGTTTCATGCATGTGAAAGTGATTGATAAGCCTACTAATGAAACTGAGCAATGGCTAATCAATACGGTCTCCAATTTGGCGCGTGATGCTAAAGTCGGTATGCCTGAAGTTGGGATTTTCCCTTCTCCGCAGTCGAATGCTTTTGCTACCGGCTGGAACAAAAACAAAGCCTTGGTTGCCGTCAGTCAGGGTTTGATGCAACGCATGAACCGTGATGAAGTGCGAGCGGTGTTAGCTCATGAAATTGGCCACGTTGCCAATGGCGACATGATTACATTGACCTTGATTCAAGGTGTGGTGAATACCTTTGTTTTGTTCTTCTCACGAGTGATTGGTCATTTTGTTGATCGCGTGATTTTGAAGAATGAACGTGGATTTGGTATTGGCTATTTCATATCAGTGATGGTGGCACAAATTATTTTGACCATTTTGGCCAGCACCATTGTGATGTGGTTCTCGCGTCGTCGTGAGTTCCGAGCGGATGAAGCGGGTGCGCAATTGGCGGGTACCGGCGCCATGATTTCAGCGCTAGAAAAGCTTAAAGTTGAATATGATATGCCATCGGATATGGGTGAAACTTTCACTGCATTCGGTTTGAAAAATGGTCGTACAGGTTCGTTCCAGGAAAAGTTCGGCAGCTTATTCTTGTCGCATCCGCCATTAGATAAGCGAATCGAAGCTTTACGAAATCGTTTTTAAGTTTTTTTCTCTGTCATACCGCGGTATGACGTGTTTTATTTGAACTTCTGAATGTTCTGAAGAAGAGTGATAGGTATTGTTGGTGTGGCGAAATATCTAGTGCTATAGGTTGGGTTAGAAGCTTGCTTCGTAACCCAACAAGTTTGCTCGATTGATGGGTTACGAACTTGGCTGGGTCTCTGCCCCGTTGGGTATAACCCATCCTATATTTCTCAATAAAAAAGCCCCTTGCTATCTGATAGAAAGGGGCTTTTTGTATTCTGCCATACCGCGGTATGACAAGGATGAGAGTCAAATCACCGATACATATCTAACAAGTAATTGACGCGGCTGATCTGGTTATTGGTATCCTTTATTTCATCATCGATGTCATCCAGCTCTAGATTCAAACGCTCTTTTTCTTTTTCATCTTCAATTCGACGAATGGCCTGGCGCAAGATTTCATGTTCACGCATCAGCTCATCAAGCTGTACTTGTAAATTTTCGTGGCGAGAGAAGAGTCCATCTTTATAGCTTCCGGTATATTCTGGAAATCTGGCGCTACAGTTTTGATTGGAGTAGTTGCCGTTAACGCCATGCTGGAATCCGTTGTGGGGCGTACAATAAACTTCCAGTCCTTTTTGGCGACCTTGCTCATACTGGTCACGATTCAGGCGAACGCCGTATTCAATACAGGCTGATTCATGATTAAGCACATAGTCGGAATCACGTCCAAATTTACCGTCCTGATAGCCGACTTGATACCAGTTGCCCGAAGCGCACTCTGTTTCGGACAGTGTGGCACAGCCGTTAAGAATGATGGCGAAAAGCGCCAACAAAGATAATCGTTTTGTAATCATAGTCTTGTCTCCCACACTCCAAAAGGGAGTGCCTCCTCTTTAAACTTTAACCGATATTAAAATATGCTCAAACCCAATACCAACAAAATCCTAAGAAAATACTGCCCAAAACTAGGGTCTGAAAGCAAAGGATCATATAATAGCGCCCCAAAGCGCAAACGCCTAATAGTAATCGAATCGTGGAAAAAGCATTAGACCGTAAAATCTGTATCGCCCCCATGTTGGACTGGACCGATCGTCATCAGCGACGATTCATGCGTCTGATTACCCAACATGCGGTCTTGTATACCGAAATGATTACCACAGGTGCCATTATTCATGGCGGAGCTGAACGTCACCTGAAATTCAATCAGGAAGAGCATCCTGTCGCGGTACAGTTGGGGGGTAGCGATCCGAAAGACCTGGCTCATTGCGCTAAAATCTGTGAAGACTTTGGTTACGATGAAATTAATCTGAATGTCGGCTGCCCCAGCGACCGCGTCCAAAATGGTCGTTTTGGAGCTTGCCTGATGGCGGAGCCAGAACTGGTGGCTGACTGCATGTCATCTATGGCTAACGTGGTCAATGTACCGGTAACCGTCAAGAGTCGTATTGGTATTGATGAGCTGGATTCCTATGAACACCTGCATCATTTCATCAGCACGGTACGATCTGCCGGAGTAAAAACCTTTATCATCCACGCACGCAAAGCCTGGCTCAGCGGATTAAGTCCTAAGCAAAACCGCGAAATTCCCCCACTAAGATATGACATTGCTTATCAAGTTAAAAAAGATTTTCCTGAGCTGGAAATCATCGTAAATGGTGGCGTCAATACGCTTGAGCAAGCTGAAGATCATATGCAGCACGCTGACGGTGTCATGATTGGCCGCGAGGCTTACCATAATCCCTATTTCTTAGCCGAAGCCGATAATCGGTTTTACGGAACACACTACGACATCCCCACGCGCTTTGAAATCGCTCGTGAATATATGGGTTATATACAAAGCCAGCTAGACCAAGATGTCTATCTAGGACACATGACCCGCCATATTCTAGGCCTGTTTTTTGCCCAACCCAAAGGCAAATTGTGGCGACGATATTTAAGTGAAAACGCCTACAAAAAAGGGGCAGGACTCGAAGTGCTTGAAGGAGCTTTAGCAATTTATGAAGAAGATCTTAATACTGTTAGTTAGTCTGCTAGTCATTATTTCAATAGTATATTTTTGGCAACAATCAGATCCAACACCACAAAAGAAGAAAGAAGCATTTCAGGAGCCTGCTCAAGAGGTTACGCAAGAAGTTGCAAGTGCAAGTGATTTAACAGTTTCGGTAGAGAAGGGTGCTGCTAAAGAAGAAAAACCAGTTACAGAGAAGAAGCAGGTTACAAATATTTACCCAGCTTTCAGGGATTGCTCTGAGCAGGTCGATCAACAATACCCTGGGATGAATATTGAATTATATAAAGTCATGTCAAAGGTTTATTCCGATGGCGAAATGGCTGCCGGTATTAGTCCCTATCAAACCATGCCAGCGGCGAGTTTAAAGTCTCTGGCGGAAGCTAATGACGTTGATGCCTTGTTTGTTCTTGGTACCGAAACAATGTGGTTAGCTTCAACTGGTTTACCGATCAATAATCATAGCGATGTTCCAAGACTAAGTAGTGAAGAAAGAGGTGAAATAACAAAAAATCACAAGCTTGATTTCGAACTTTTAGAGCAAGGCGAAGAGTACTTGTTTCGTGCCGCCACTCTTGGAAGATTAGGAGGTTTAGCTGAGTATGCGTCTATGGCGAGTGTTGGAATGAGTCGATTAAGTGAAGACGCTGATGAAAAGAAAGTGCAGAAACTTATCGCAAAAATTTTGGCCTACTCTGAACTGGCTCGCGAAGTTCACCGTGAAGATGGAATCATGCAAGAAATCATGAAAAGTCAACTGGAGTCTGTGGAGCGCAGAGCTTTTGAGCCCTTTGTTGAAAATGATGACTTCAAAATATTTAAGGCCAATGTTCAGGAAAGAGCTGATTACGAGTTTGAAGAGTTATTTAGGCGCTGGAAAGAGCGACGTAACTATCATGGTTTACCCGTTCATCCAAAATTCATCACAGGTGATTTGGTTGAATATAGCGAAGCAATGGAAGCCTGTCATAAGCTATTGAATTGATGGGCAGGGGATATAGCGAAGGTTAGGATTGTTATGAAAAAGACGCTGGTGCTCTTGTTTGGTTTGTTTTCAGCTTTCTTATTATTGTACTGGATGAAGGGCGAGCCTGATATTCAACCAGCTGAACTCGATCAAACTTCTCAAGTTACATATCCTAAATCGCTGGCAAATGCTCAAACTCAAAATGAGCAAATTTCAGAAGGTGTTTCAGATAATGGGGGTACAGTCGAGCTCCAAGAAACTAAAGAAAAACTTCCATCAAATGTGTGTAAAGAGCAACTCGCGGAACAATACCCAGAGCTTGATAAACAGTTTAATCAAACAATTCAGGATTTTTATCTTAGTGAAGATGAGCTTGCAGGGGAGGGCGTTTATCAAGGAATGCCCTTTGAAACGCTAAAAGTATTGGCAGATTCCAATGACTCCAAGGCTATGATCATTTACGGTTCGGAGAAAATTTGGTATTCGGCTTTAGGGGTTAGACTTTCAGGACCAGATAGTCGCTATCGCAGTTCGGAGCAAACCAAAGATATTGTGAATAGCCATAAAGTTGATCTTGATGGCATTAATGAAGGAGAGAGTTATCTTTATAAAGCTGCGATCTTTGGCAAGGTCGGTGCTATTTTTGAGATGACTTTGCTGCTTGATATGGCAGCAAAGCGATTGGATGCAAATTCCGGTGACGAAGCTGTTATTCGGGAGCTGATTGCAAAAAGCTTAGCCTATGAAAAGTTACAGATGGATATTCATCAGAGCGATCCTACTTTAGAAAGTATGTTTTTAGATTCTGTAGGTTGGAGAGATAGCATCCAAAGACTCTATGCTGACCGTGAAGACTATGCTGAGATTAGAGCACAAATTGAATCTGACGCGGAGAATATGTATCTGGAGCTTAAGGTGCGTTGGGAGCATGATCGCGAGTACTATGGCTTCGAAATCTATCCTGATTACCTTCGAGGCGAACTGGAAGAATATGGGAATGCCTATTTAGAATGCCACCTGTAGGAAGAACAATCAGCGCACATCTGTTCGCCAAAACGTGAACTGCATCACTAAATTTGCAAATTTGCATTGATATGAGCTAAAGTAGAAACTCTCCCTGAATGTTGGAGGTTCTATGAAGTTCCTAAAATGGTTACTAATCATTATCGCGGTTCTTGCCGCTGTTCTGGTTGTGGTTGGTTTCCTCCTACCTCAAACGCGACACGTCGAGCGGTCAATTACTGTAGAAGCGACCAAAGATACCGTATTCAATCAAGTTAACAACCTACAAAACTTCAATAACTGGTCTCCATGGGCTGAAATTGATCCTAACGCTACTTATACTTTCACGGGTCCGAAAAGTGGAATGGGTGCCACTATGGCTTGGGACAGTCAGATGAAAGAAGTGGGCTCTGGTACTTATAAGGTTGTAGAGAGTAACTATCCGAACCTGGTTAAGTTTGAGATGAAGTTTGGTCAGGAGCAAATGCCAGCTGAGAGCTCGTTTATTATAGATGAGATATCCTACCAGGAGACTCGTGTGACCTGGACTCTTGATGTTGATTTTGGTAATGATCTGATAGGGCGTTATGTGGGTTACTTCCTGATGGAGGGTGCTGTGGGCCCTCAATATGAAAAAGGTTTGCAAAATCTCAAGAAAGTCGTGGAGAGGTAGTCAATAAGTTAGATGGGTAGCCTCGTTAAGAGGTTACCTGTTTAGCTTATTGTCATGGTTTCCACTTCTCATAACTATTCATGCCGTCTTCATTTTAATCTGCTACAATTTTCAGCAATCTAACTCTACTACTTTGTGATGCTATGAAGTCTAAGACTTTATTTTTAGTTTGCGCGATATTCTTAATATTAAGTCCTGTTGCTGGCTTTGCTGCAAATGAGGAGCAGCAGGAGCTCAATTCTGTAGAAAAAGAAGAGGCGACTACAGACAAAAGGGATATTTTTGATCATTCAAAAGAAACTTTGCAGAGTGTGCGAGAGGATTATGATCGATGTGTCTTGCAAGAATTTGACAAGCGCGATAAAGAAACTCCGATATCGGAAATACAGGCATATTGTTCTAAAGACAGCAATTTAGCGATTTATCGTCCCAGCAAAGAGTTGCTTCCTGACGATAGTTTCACAAAAGGAAGTCAAAACGACTCAACAAAACCTGAAACAGAAGACTCTGATGTCATTAAGAAACGATTAAGACTCGAGTACCGCGCCAGTGATAATCGTTTTGCAATCTTGCCCCACAAACCAAACTATTTGTTGCCAGTGACGTTTAATAATAGACCTAACCAGGCGAGTTTGGATGCAATTGGGGAAGGTCGAGAGGTCGATAATATCGAGGTGAAATTTCAAGTAAGTTTCAAAACCCCTATATGGGAAGAGGTTTTTGGGGAAAATAGTGCCTTGTTCTTTGCTTATACCGGACAATCCTATTGGCAGGCATACAATTCCGATGTGTCCAGCCCGTTCCGCGAAACTAATCATGAGCCGGAAGTATTTGCTTCCTGGGCTACCGATTGGAAAGTTGGAGGCTGGCAAATCCCAATATTCTCAACAGGTGTGTCCCACCAGTCCAATGGTCAAAGCGGATTAAAATCACGTAGCTGGAATCGACTGTATGCTCGAATAGCTTTTGAAAAAGACCGCTGGGTTGTACTGTTTAATCCTTGGTGGCGAATTCCGGAAGAGCGTAAAGATGACCCCTTACAACCTGATGGCGATGATAACCCCGATATAGACGATTACATGGGTTATTTCGAGCTGTATTCCGCTTATAAATGGGACGAGCAAAACTTTGGGATTATGATCAGGAATAACCTGCGCAGCGATAACAAAGGCTCTGTACAGTTAGACTGGACTTTCCCGTTAGATGACGACGGAAAGCTACGTGGCTACGTTCAGTATTTCAATGGGTATGGAGAAAGTTTAATTGACTACAATCGGCATGTGAACCGTTTAGGGGTTGGGTTTGTGCTGACGGATTGGTTGTAGGGGTTTTAGTGGTGCAGTCGTTACTTAGTATGTCATTTAAAGTAAAATTTGCCCCAACAGATTCTTTCAAATTAAAAAAGCTTCAACCTCGAAGTCGCAAGGCTTCTTCGAGGCTACATCCGGCTGATCACTTCCGCTTATAATGATCAACAATCACTTGCGGCACGCAGGTGGTTAATTTCTTGGCAAATGGTATGTGAAGAAACTCATTCGGGCCATGCGCATTCGAATTAGGGCCTAATACTCCAGTAATCATGAATTGTGCTTTGGGGAACTTTTCGCCTAACATTCCCATGAATGGAATGGTGCCACCTTCGCCCATGTACATGGCTGGTTTGCCATAAACCTTTTCAGAACCGCGCTCTAAGGATTCTGCTAACCAGGGTGCGACATCTGGTGCATTCCAGCCATCGCCATCCTGATCCGATTCAAAACTTACTTTGGCACCGCTCGGTGGGTTCTCGGTTAGAATTTTAGTCAAGGCTTCAGTGGCTTTTTTGCTATTGGCTGTGGGCGGCAATCGCAACGATAGTTTTATTGAGGTGGTTGGGCGCAAGACATTACCAGCATTCTCAATTTCTGGCATTCCTGCAATACCGGTATAAGACAGCGCTGGCCGCCAGTTACGATTAAGTAAACGCTCAAAGTTATTCTCCGCCATTGGTTCAACGCCTTCGACAAAAGGGTAGGCTTCGACAATGCCATCACCTAACACTTCGGCAACTTTAAGGGTCTGCTCTAAACGTTGATGTGGGATGTCTGCATAAAATTCTTTGGGCAAAAGGCGACCGCTTTTATCATCTTCAAGACGGTTAAGTAGTTGGCGGATAATTCTGAATGAGGAAGGGACGATACCGCTGCCCATACCTGAGTGAATACCTTCTTTTAGCACATCGACTTTCAAAGTGCCGCTGGTCATTCCGCGCAAACTCATGGTGCACCATAACTGTTCATAGTTACCGGCGCCAGAATCTAAGCAAATCACTAGTGATGGCTCTCCAATGCGGTCACGAAGCTGATCGATGTAGTAAGGCAAATCGTAACTTCCCGACTCTTCACAAGCTTCAATAATGACCACGGTTCGAGCGTGGGGTAATCCCTGTTTTTGAATCGCCATTAAAGCAGTTAAGGATGCGTAAGCAGCATAGCCATCATCGGCACCGCCACGACCATATAATTTGTTATCGCGAATAACTGGAATCCATGGGCCTAAACCTTCTTCCCAACCAGACATCTCAGGCTGTTTATCCAAGTGGCCATACATCAAAATCGTGTCATCATTTGGGTTATTGGTGCCGTCGCTGGCCGCGATTTCCATGAATATAATCGGGGTTCTGCCCTTTATGCGCACAATTTCCAGTGTCTTGTTCGGAATATCCTGAGCATCGCACCAGTTGGCGATCTGTTGAACCGCCTGCTCCATGTAACCGTGCTCATCCCATTTAGGGTCGAAATGCGGAGATTTGTTAGGGATTTTGATGTATTCAACCAATTCAGGAACAATCTCGTCGTCCCATTTCTTATCGATAAACGCTTGTGCTAATTGGGTATCCATAAAAGTCTCTTAGTGTTTGTTGGGTCTATTCACAATTATTTTACATAAGTTTCAGTTAAACTGTAGAGCGCGAATGTAAACAAATATGGGGTAAGACTATGTTAAAAGGATCTATGCTAAAGAAAACAATCTCAACACTCAGCCTGGCACTCATTTTCAGTGGACAGGTGTTTGCTCATGCTGACGGTCGACCAGAAGTTGAAATTAAGGCGCAGAAGTTAACGGATGGCATTTATGTCCTATTTGGTCAGGGCGGCAATATCGGCCTGTCGGTTGGTAACGATGGTGTCTATATGATTGATGATCAGTTCGCACCGCTTTCTGACAAAATTAAAGCAACGGTTGCTGAGATTACCGACCAGCCCGTAGGTTATTTAATTAATACCCATTGGCACGGCGATCATATAGGCGGCAATGAAAACTTCGCCAAAAGCGGTACTGTAATAGTGGCGCACGATAATGTCAGACAGCGCATGAGTACTGGATTAGAAATGTCGTCACTTGGACGTAAAGTTGAACCATCACCTGAAGGCGCTTTGCCAGTTATCACCTTTGATAGCGAGTTAAGCCTGCATCTGAACAATGATGAAATGCGCGTGTATCACGTAGCCAATGCTCATACCGATGGCGATGCCATTATCTATTTTGCTAACGACAATGTTCTACACATGGGCGACACCTACTTCAATATTGGTTATCCCTTTATCGATGTCAGCAGTGGTGGAACCATTGATGGTTACATTGCAGCGGTAGAGAAGGGGTTGTCTTTAGCCAATGAACAGACGCAAATTATTCCCGGTCATGGACCCATGTCGAATAAAAAAGAGATGGCTGAATTTGTCGCCATGCTGAAAGACTTGCGTCACACAGTCGTCAAGTTGAAAGAAAAAGGCATGAGTGTTGAGCAAGTATTAGCTGCAAAACCAAGCGCTAAATATGACGAAGAGAATGGCAAGAATTTCATAAAGCCTGATCAGATCGTCACCTTTATTTATCAGACGTTGTGATGTGGTGATCATCTCGAGGTAGGAGTGTGTTTTTTGGATGTCTCCTGTTGAGCTTTTGAAGGCTAAGAGCAGATCACCTAAAGGTACTTCCTATGGTCGTCTGAATTAAATTCAGAATGACATGTCTTTTATGGTTTTCTAGCTTGTAATTATCCAAGTACTTTCAAAGAAAGAACGATACTTAGAGTTATACCCAAAGAAATGGCACCAACCTACAGGTTTGTCATTCTGAATTTAATTCAGAATCTGCTCTTCGTCTTTTTAAAAAAGGGCGGTTCATGAACCGCCCCTACAAACGAATCCAAGCTGCGTTAACCCATTAAACAACCGTAAACGCTAACTTCAATCGATTCAGCATTTCAGCTTGTACCAGCTGTCCTTTCTGGATGGGGCCTACACCTTCTGGCGTGCCAGTAAAAATCAAATCACCAGGTTGTAGTGCTATGTGGTTTGACAGTTCGCTGATGATTTCTGAAACCGACCAAATCATATCGCTGATATCTGCAGATTGTTTCACATCATTATCAACTGACAAGGAAATCGCGCCGGAGGTGATTAGCCCCAATTCTTCTTTCAGAATAATGGAGCTAATCGGAGCGCACTGATCAAAACCTTTCGCTAATTCCCACGGCAGTCCTTTCTTCTTGGCCTCTGTCTGTAAATCACGTTTGGTCAGGTCAATGCCTAGCGCATAACCTAAAATACACTGTTCAGCCTGCTCGGCAGTTACCGATTCCGCAGGCTCACCAATGGCAACCACTAATTCCACTTCGTGATGAAGGTCATTAGTCATTTTAGGGTAGGCCAGTCTTTTCGGATTAACAACAATCGAGTCTGCGGGTTTGCTGAAGAAAAAGGGCGGTTCTCTGTCATCAAACCCCATTTCGCGTGCATGAGCAGCGTAATTGCGGCCAACGCAATAGATTCTTCTAACCGGAAATTGACTGTCATAAATCGGCTCTGAACCAGTCGAGAAGCCCTCATCGCTGTCAGAATCGATGACATTGATCACTGGAATCATCGGAATTGGAGCGGGATCGATAATGTTCTTCATAAGTTGGTCATAGAGTTAGAAAGAGTTTGTCAGTACAATACTCGTATCGCGTCAAATTTTCCAATTTAAGCAGAAATATGAATTCTTTAAAGATCCTATCGTTATTAGCATTACTCACTCTGGCCATCTTATCGGGATGTTCACCTAAGCCTGATATTGAAATTCAAGACCCGTGGTTACGCCTTATGCCGGAAGGTGTTAAAAGCACCGCTGGATTTGTGACCATTAAAAACAATACGGACTCGCCGATTGTGTTAGAAGATGTGTCTTTAGACTGGGCCAAACATGCCATGCTGCATGAGTCGAAAGTAGTCGATGGCATGGCCAAAATGCAGCATCTGGACGAGCTGGTGATTGAGGATGAGCTGATTTTTCAACCGGGAGCCAAACACATCATGATTATGGGTGTAAAAGAACCGTTAGTTGGCGGTCAAAGCTATAATATTCGTTTACATTTCAGGGATAGGGAGCCTATTGAGGTTGCCTTTAAAGTTCGTCAAGCTAAGTAACAGTATTTTAAAGGGAAGTGTTAAGTATGAGCGAATCTAATAGTAAGTTCGACGAATTCAGCGGCAACCACGGTGGCCGCAAAAAATGGTCAGTAATTCTAGCCACCATTATTGTATTGTTGATACTGATGTTGGTGTTTATTTTTATTTGGAGCTCAGAACCAGAGCCGGTGAATGTTAATGCTATTGAGCAAAGCTATGTGGGAGAAATGCCGCGTGGCTATGTAACGGTAGAAACGACAGCACAAATTGTCGAAAACCTACTCAATAAAAGCGGTGGCTTTTTAAGCAATGACATTATGCCGCCGAGCGTTTTTATGGATAATATGCCAGCTTTTGAGTTTGGTGCTCTGGTTCAGATTCGAGATATTACTCAAGTGCTTCGTAATGATATCAGTCGCTCTCAATCCCAATCACTTGAGGATGAAGCACTAAAATTCGCCGAACCGGCTTTTAACATTGACCATAGAAAGTGGATGTTTCCGCGCGCGGAACGCGAATATCGCAAAGGTGTTAAATTACTAAGAGCTTACCGAGATCGGTTGGCTGACCCTCAGGATAGCAACACCCAGTTCTATGCTCGCTCTGACAATCTTCGCTCCTGGTTATATCTAGTCAGTAAAAGACTGGGCGGTTTATCACAAAGGCTAAGCGCCAGCGTGGGACGTTCCAGAATCAACACGGATTTGTCGAATGATGCTTCAGCAGAACAATCTACTCCTGCCAGTTCTATCATTACGGTAACAACCCCGTGGATGCAGATTGATGATGTGTTCTGGGAAGCTCGGGGTGCAACCTGGGCGCAGATTCAATTACTTAAAGCGATTGAAAAAGATTTTGCGCATGTATTGGAAGACAAGAATGCTCGCACCAGTTTCCAGCAAATCATCATGGAACTGGAAGCGACTCAGGAGCCTATCTGGAGCCCAATGATTCTGAATGGCGATGAGTTTGGTTTTTTCTCTAACCATTCCCTGGTGATGTCTTCTTATATTTCGCGTGCCAATGCCGCAACGATTGATCTGATTGATCTTTTGAAAGGTGGTTAGAGATAGAAGATAGATTTAAATTATTGCCTAAAGCTATTAGGCATATAAAAACAATTAATTTTATTAACCATCGATAAAATCGCATAATAACTCCTGAAACGAGCAAATACCTAGTGTTTCAGGAGTTGCCCTCCTATCACTCCGGAAGCCTTGTATTGCTTAGGTTTTACCCCCTGTAGAAAGTGAAGTCATTCTCTAAGCCAGAGAATATGACATCCCCATTTAGGCCCTTCCCCAAGGGCCTTTTTTTATTCTTACTTTATTATACATAACTAGTGCCAATAGACTGATAAAGGCAACGACTTGCACCAAATACCCCATTAAAAGTTAGCCGAAGTATCCAAAATTATAGAAATATAGGATGGGTTTACCCAAAGGGGCAGACCCGCCGTAGACGTAACCCATCAATCCACCCCGTCTATAGTACAGCGATGGGTTACACTGGCGTTGCACCCAGAGGGCAGGATCCGCTCGGTCTGCCCCCTTGGGTAAACCCATCCTATGTTTAGAGCTAATACTATTTTGGATTTGCTGCATATTAATAGGCCGTGACTAAACCCTTTTGCTAAACTGGGCGTCTAATGGTTAAACACAGCGATAATCATAACCTTGCAAGCACAGCCCATAGAACAACAGGACGCAGATAATCAAGCCGAACTGGTCGCTTTAGCGAAGCAGGGAGATATGCAGGCGTTTGAGAGTTTATATCGGTTGTTCAACCACAAGATTTATTTGCTGTGTGTGCGGATGACAGGACGTCCAGCTTTGGCTGAAGAGCATATGCAGGATGCGTTTATCAAAGCCTGGCAGGCGCTGCCGAGTTTTGAAGGCAATAGCAAGTTCAGCACCTGGGTTTACCGCATTGCCGTCAATGTGGTGCTCAATGAGCAGCGCAAGAACCATATAGAGATTTATGCGGACCAGGACTGGCAACAGGCTTTTGAGGATGAGCTGTCGCAAACGCACCATCCGCAACAGATTGATTTGGAAAAGGCGATTGTGAAATTGCCAGCTCAAGCCAGGAATGTGTTATTGCTGCATGATCTTATGGGCATGACCCACGAAGAAGTAGGCGATACACTAGGCATCGCCAGCGGAACCTGCAAGGCGCATTTAAGCCGCGCACGAGTTTTGCTCAAAGAACAGTTAGAACGATAGTGGGTCAGTGATTCGCTCATCTGGTTAAGCAGTCTGAATAGGTAATTTAAAATAGGTAATGGTATGACAGACAAACAATTAACAGAGCAAGAGACTAAAGCGCTTGTCGAGCGCTTGCAGCAATTGCCTGATGCCATTGAAGCGCCTGACCGCTGGAGCCAGATCAGGGCAAAACTTGAAGCCGAGGCTACTGCTCAGTCTTCAACAACAGCAGACAATGAGCAGGCAAAACAAACAACGCATCAAAAGTTCTGGCAACCCATGGCGGTTGCAGCAGCTTTAGTGTTAGCGGTGACCTTCTATACCATTTCTCCATGGCAACAGAATCAATCATCTTTAACAACGATTGCCAATAATTCTACTGTTTCGCAATCGAGCACAAACCATGTTGCAAGCTTCGGCATGACTCTGGCTAGCCTTGAATTGGCTAACAGTCAATACTACGCCAAGCTGGGATATCAACTCGAACAGTCACAAGCTGGACTCGACCCCGCAGTACGTCAATCCCTAAAAGACCTGCGAAATGCACAACAACAATATGTCGTAGCACTTGAGCAACAGCCGAACGACTTACAGCTGCAACAGCAGTTAATCGAGATGTACCAGAAAGAAAGGCATCTTCTACAAAAGATTATTGCTTGATGGTTCCGTTTGTATAATTTTTTAATTGTATAGTACTTAACACTTAAGGACTCTAATAAAGTATTAAAAATCATTCCTATTATAGTGTGTTTCGCCCCTCGGCGAGTTACTTTTACGGAATACATCCCTGTATTCCGCTAAAGCCAGCGTCATTTCACTCCGCTGTTCAAATTTGTTCCAGACAAATTTGTCTTGCTCTAAGTAACCACAAAATCGTCAGGAACGATTTTGAATAGCGGAGCTAGCCCGCAGGGTGAAGTACAGGAGGTACTTCATAAAAGAAGACCACCCCGATATTGAGGCCACACTTCGTGTGACTTCCTGCGCCACTCCCAAAATACTTAACGCACCAGAATTTACATCACATTCCTGTGCTGAAAATTCTTATCAAAATCATCTCCCTAAAGGGATTTCCTTCGGTCACAGATTTTGATTGCTGTATTTTGTACGTGACTTAGCTCAATATAAGGGGATTATTGGTGCTATATTCAACCAATCAGTATTACTCTGGGCTACTTAGTCATCTTTTAAAGAAAGTTGTTGTTTAGTGGTTTCAGAAATAAAAAAGCCTGCTTAAAGCAGGCTTTTTTATGGAACTTGAAAAGGGATTAGCTGTTTTTAAAAGCTTCAATGCCTTCAAGGATTTCTTGCTTGGCGGCTTCTGAGCCTGCCCAGCCATCAATTTTAACCCATTTTCCTGGTTCAAGATCTTTGTAATGTTCGAAGAAGTGTTCGATCTGGTTGCGTAACAACTCTGGAATTTCTTCAATTTCGTGAATGCCTTGATACATTGAGCTGAGTTTACCCGTTGGGATGGCAACAAGTTTGGCATCTTCACCAGATTCGTCACTCATTTTCAAAACGCCAACTGGGCGACATGAAATCACACAACCTGGAAGTAATGGGAAAGGTGTTGGTACCAATACGTCAACCGGGTCGCCATCTTTTGATAAGGTTTTGTTTACATAACCGTAGTTGGTCGGATAGTGCATACAAGTTGCCATGAAGCGGTCAACAAACAAAGCGCCGGTTTCTTTATCGACTTCGTATTTGATCGGGTCGCTGTGTGCTGGAATTTCGATAATGACGTTAATTTCATCCGGAGCGTTTTTACCCGGGCCTACATTGTCCAAGCTCATTGTATTACCTTTCAGTGTTAGGAGTTTTACCCAAAAGAACGATGCGCCAAAGCGGCATTCAGACCGTTCAATGTTCGAAGGGCGCGTATTATAACGGCCTTTGTTCACAAAATAAATTGAATAATCGGTGAACATCTTGCGTAAAAATTGTACAAACCGAAAAACTGCTATAGACTGAATTTGAGGTTTATAAAAAACCGATAACAATCAAAGATATAAACAGTAATCAATACACGCATGGGGGATGTATGACAGACAACATGATATTGCCACCACTATTAGGCTTAATAGGTTTGGCTTTTGCATTTATCATTTATTTCGTCGTTAAAAGATATCCAGAAGGTGACGACAAGATTAAGAAAATCGGCAACGCCATTCATTCTGGCGCCATGGTTTTCATGCACCGAGAATACCGAATGCTCGCACTGTTTGCGGGCATTTTGTTTATTATATTATGGCTTTCTCCGCTAGGAGGTAATACTGCATTAGCCTTTGCTGTAGGAGCTGTATCATCAGCACTGGCAGGCTATATCGGCATGTATACCGCCACCAAAGCCAACGTTAGAACCACTACCGCGGCACACACCAAAGGCGCTGCTGAAGCATTAAGCGTAGCCTTTTTCGGTGGTTCCATTATGGGGCTGTGCGTAGCCTCGCTGGGCTTGATGGGGTTAGGTGGTCTTTACTGGTATTTCGGCGGTGACCCAGAAACTGCTCACTATATTCATGGCTTCGGTATGGGCGCTTCGTCTGTGGCACTGTTCAGTCGTGTTGGTGGTGGTATTTTCACTAAGTCAGCCGATGTTGGTGCAGACTTGGTCGGCAAAATTGAAGCTGGCATCCCGGAAGACGATCCGCGTAATCCAGGAGTCATTGCTGATAATGTGGGTGATAACGTAGGTGATGTGGCCGGCATGGGCTCGGATATTTTCGAATCCTACTGTGGCGCCATGATCGCGTCGATAGCGATTGCGGCCACCATGGCGACTTCTGATTTGGGTGCGCAAAATGTGTTAATGGCAGCGCCGTTGGCATTAGCGTCAGTTGGCTTGATCTGCTCCATTTTAGGAATCATGTTGGTCAAGTTAATGTCCAGCAACAAGCCCGAAGTAGCACTTCGAGTGGGCACGATTGGCGCGGCTGTGTTGTTTGTTATCGCTGCCTATTTCTTACTGCAAAACATGGAAATCTCTAATAATGTTTGGCTGGCGGTGGTTTGTGGAGCCGTAGGCGGAATCATTATTGGTCTGGTCACTGAATATTACACTTCAGGTGCGCCAATTCGTCATATCGCTAAATCAGGCGAAACCGGTCCCGCTACTGTCATGATTTCAGGTCTTGCAGTAGGTATGCAGTCTGTAGTGGTGCCAGTATTAACTTTGGCAGCCATTATTTTTATCTCCACTGAGCTGGCCGGAGTCTATGGTGTCGGTATTGCGGCAGTTGGTATGTTGGCAACGGTTGGTATTACCATGGCCATTGATGCCTACGGCCCCGTAGCTGATAACGCCGGCGGAATCGCTGAAATGGGTGGCTTAGGCAAAGAAACCCGTGATATCACCGACTCACTAGACGAACTGGGCAATACCACAGCAGCCATCGGTAAAGGCTTTGCCATCGGTGCAGCAGCATTGGCGGCTTTGGCGATTATCGTAGCATTCGTTGAAACCGTGAACGCCAAATACGGAGCAGAAGACTTTGTCCTACACTTAGGTGATCCCCAAGTTCTGATGGGCCTATTTATCGGTGGTTTGATTCCATTCCTGATAGCGTCCATTACCATGACCGCAGTGGGTGATGCAGCCTTTGAGATGATTCATGAAATCCGCAGACAGTTCAGAGAAATCACCGGTCTGCTGGAAGGCAAGGCAGAACCAGACACCGAAAAATGTGTCGCCATTGCAACCGATGCCGCACTCAAGAAAATGATTCTACCGGGTGTTATCGCTGTAGCAGCCCCACCATTGGTAGGCTTCCTACTGGGTGCCGAAGCGCTAGGTGGCATGCTTGGTGGCGCCCTAGTTAGTGCAGTCTTATTAGCACTGATGATGGCCAACGCCGGTGGTGCATGGGACAACGCCAAGAAATATGTGGAAAAAGGTAACCTTGGCGGTAAAGGATCGGATGTTCACTCAGCAACAGTCGTCGGTGATACCGTAGGCGATCCCTTCAAGGATACCTCAGGGCCATCGATGAACATTTTGATTAATGTTATGGCGATTGTGTCTCTAGTCATCGCCCCATTATTGTAGGAAGCGTCTAAATTCACCTCTGGCTTTGACAATGCCCCCGCACTAACTATGTGTGAGGGACGGTAGGGGCAGACCAATGTGTCTGCCCGATTTCTTCTGTGACATACTCCGGATGCTGATTCACTGATCCTCGATGTCCCATCGAGGCTACGGCTATTTTCTTCATGTTAGGATCGGTGCTTTATCAGTTACTTTCGTCATTCACTAACTTGTGAAATCCTCAACTACCCCGTTCACTTGCCGCGCCTGAGGCGAATTATTTCACTTCTTTCACATTCTGCATTACTACAACCATTAAAACCCTAAGCGCTAACTATGTGAAGGGACGGTAGGGGCAGACCAATGTGTCTGCCCGATTTCTTCTGTGACATACTCCGGATGCTGATTCACTGATCCTCGATGTTTCATCGAGGCTACGGCTATTTTCTTTATTGTAAGTTTGGCACTCGTCCAGAGTTGGTCATCCTGACGAAAGTCAGGATCTGCTCTTGGCTTTATATAGGGCAGAGACATCGGTCTGGCCCTACCTGGTATTTTGGGATTGCTATGCCCTTACAAACTACAATTCGATACACGCAGAAAATTCATATTTGCCTAAACCTTTGCTAAAGTGCTAAACGCGTCTCAAAAATAATCATAATAATCACATTATTCTTATAAATTGATGTTCAAGGACTGGCTATGAACTGTAAATATCACCCACATAAAAAAGCTCTATGGCATTGTAATCACTGCGATACCCCTTTCTGTATTGACTGTTGCGATGTTGAGCCCGGCATGCACTCACCGCGCTGTTTATTGTGTCGTAATAATATGGATTCTTATGGTATTAGCGACCATGTCGAACCGTTCTGGAATAAACTCGGACTTTTTAACGGCTATCCTTTTCAAAAAAACGCTATGAGCTTTTTGGGAATCTTCATGGCAATTGCCTTTGTGGTAGGAATTATTAATAGCGTTATTCCTATCTGGTTGATTAACGTAATACTCAAGGTAATGTTGTTTTCTGTAGGGATCACATATGTATTCAGTGTCCTAACCAAGGTGGCCCGAGGTGAATTTGATGCGCCGAGTCAAGAGGAGGTGACGCTCAACAACTCTAATGACATGACCGGTAAGGTATTAGGTCTTTATCTAACGCTGATTGGTATGGGTTTTTTGATTACCATGTCTGCGGGAGGTACGGGGTTATTAATATTTGTGGCAGCTTTAGGCTTCTTCTTTCCGGCCATGATGATTAATCTGGGAATGGCAAAAGACATCGGCGCAGCTATCAATCCATCTGATCTATTTAGGACTGTCACAGGAATTGGTTGGCCATATTTACTATTGGTTCTGTTTGTTTATCTGATTAGTGCTGGTTTGGAGTTTGCACAAAGCACTATCTATTTTTGGCTACCTGAGTTCATTTCTTATCCACTGATTTACGGTGCTTTAGCATTCTTCTATCTTATGATGTTCAGTATGTTTGGTTACGTGGTTTACCAATATCACGCTGAGCTAGGCTACGGTATTGATGCCGAGCAGATTATGAATAATGAAAACGTTCAGCAGGTTGCTGAACTTCGAAAGTTGGCACATGCCGATGTGTATATTCAGGAAGGACGCTTTGATGATGCCGAAGCGGCCTTGTATGAGACCGCTGAAAATCCTCAATACAGTTCACAAGCATTAGAACGTTTAATTAAATTAAACATAGCTCGAAACAATCCGGTAGCAACGGTTAAAGCGGCGCGTGCTTACTACGATCAGAACGATTTATTTAGACATGCACCGAAAGCTTTGGCTTTGTATCAGGAAATTGATTCTTTTGAACCACGTTTTAAGCCGATGAATGCTAATGCGCGAGCAGTTTTGATTGACGCGATTAGAAATCCTAAATTGTTACCTGTAGTTGAAAAGCTGACCGCCGATATGCAGGACAAACTGCGACAAGATCCTGATCTGGCAAAAGCACTTTCTGCGGAAGCTAAGTTTTATGCCGAAGTGATGAATGATGATGATAAGGCAATTGATTTGCTGAAAAACCTACTCCAACAATTTCCACACGGCAGCCATAAAATTGAAGCCGAAAAACTGTTAGGGGTTTGTATGAACATGAAACAAACATTAAGTCCTAATACATAGTGTGTTTTATGTACATGCTAAAAGCGCTACAGGATCAACCCTCCTGTAGCGCTTTTTTTGCTTCTTGCCCTGCAAAAGTATCGGGGTACTTTTGGCTGATAAATCCGAGAACTTTCTGCTTGCCCTGCCAATCACCATTTTGACCTGCCGCGAAAGCAAAGTGCAACAGCAGATCGGGTAGTTTTTCTAAATCACTATAGTGCTGAACCAACAACGAGATAATGGGTTTAATTGGCTCAGTCTTTTTGTGGCGAACCTGCTTACGGGAATAGTCCAATAAAATACTGGCTGGGATTGGTTTAAAACCAACGCCATTATGTCTCAGGTCGGTTAAGCACTGCTCTGCGAGAGAGGAAAGTGAGTCGTTGTGAACCGAAGCCTGCATGATGTCGGCACATAACTTGGTATAACGGGTAGATTCTGGAGAGGTTTTCTCTAAGTTGTAAAGCCGATTTAAAACGTCTTTATTGTGCGGCTGTTCGTGCAGTATGGCATAAAAGTGAGTTTTGGCTTGTTCAAAGTTCAGGTTCTGTGTGGCTGAAAGTCCATTGCGGTAATGAGCATCAATGCTTGCTGCTTTATCATCGTGTACTGGAACATCAATAAATTCGGAAGTATTGTCAGCGGTAACTGAGCTAGGATTGAATCTGAACATTTTAAGTAGCCAGACACAGATGGCGCCACCGAGTAATCCGCCAAAGTGAGCCATATAGGCAACATTGTCATTGCTCATACTGTCTTGCACCACTTCCTTTGCCAGCCAATAAAATAAGACTAATGCTGCAGGCAATCGAACATAGTTAAAAATCACAAAAACCCAGTAAAAATAGCGGATACTCTTTAGTCCATACCAGGCGGCGAATCCACCCATCAGGCCAGCAATGGCACCTGACGCGCCGACCAGGGGAACGAATTTATCATCTGTAGTGATGGCAAAGAAGGTTACGGCTGCTAATCCTGACAGGATGTAAGTGATGAACATTTTGGTACGACCCATCAAAAGTTCAAGGTTGTAGCCGAAGAGAAACAAAAAGATCATGTTGCCAATCAAGTGACCAATATCGCCATGCATAAACATATGGGTAAAGGCAGTAAATAGACTCGGATCAGAAGGAAAGAAGGCGTATTGAAAAAGAGATGCTTCACTAAGAATGGATTCTAGTTTGTCTCGCTTTTTGCGCCATTCGGTAGAGTAATCCGAACGAGACTTAATGTATTTTGAAAATTTCTGATCGAGTAAAATCGATTGCACTAAATATTCTTTGGGGGTATTAGGATTACTGAGTGCGTCATAAAGATCGCCTCTTTCTTCTAATGAGTAATCCTCAAGCGCCTGCCGCTCAAAGCTCATCATGTCTTGTTCAATATAAAACTCTATCCCCTGGTAGAAGATATCATTATCTTTAGTCTGTAATGAAAAATAGGCTAAGACATTGATTAGAATAATCAATATAGTCAGGATTGGCGGATTTTGCTTCGAAATGCGATTTTCGGCTGGTATTAGTAGCATTGTTTGTAATTATTGATATCCCTCAAAGGACTTACTCTAACTGATTTTATAAGCATTGTTAAAAATAAATTAACCCTTTTCCGCAAAGCGACCGTTTGTATTAGTGAACAACAAAGCTTAAAAAGCAAAGGAGAAGGGTATGAAAATAATCAGCGCAAGTTTTTTAGGGTTTATCGTAGCCTGCGTGCTAATTTTTCTGATGAGTCAGCTGATTGGTAGTGGTGAGCAGGAAACACAACCTAAAGAAACAGTTCAGATCGATAATACTTCGCTACCACCTGAAAAAACTGAGCCTAGATCCCGGCCACAGGAACCGCAGCCACCAGCGGTAGCTCCTTCCGCAGGAGAGGCGTTGCCAATACGGCCATCAATTGTGGATACCGCAGAAATTCCGACTGTTGATATCCAGCCTTTTGAAGTGGCAATGACGGGGCCTATTGGTATTCCCAGCCCTCATCAGCTTTTGGATAGCAGAAGTGCTATGCCGCTCTATCAAGCCCAACCGAACTACCCAATTGGCCCAGCAAGCCAAGGTATTGAAGGTTGGGTGCTTTTGCAGTACGACGTGGATACCAGCGGCACTCTATCAAATATTAAAGTGATGGACTCCCAGCCAAGGCGCACTTTTGACCGAGAAGCCGTTACTGCATTAAAGAAATGGAAGTTCAGACCAGCGATGGATAATGGGCAGCCAATGTCGGTTAAAGGTCAGACGGTTAAAATTGAATTTAATTTGGAGCAGGAGTGAGAGTTTGGAGTGTTGGGTTACGAGGCTTCGCCTCTAACCCAACCTATAAAAAGAAAAAGCTTGATCATAGGATGGGTTAGCTTGAAAAGCGTAACCCATCAATACCAATTAAAATTTAAATCTTGAACTTGGTTTTAAGCTTCTTTTTCACCAATTCATTTTTAAGCTCAACATACTGCGGCAAGCCATTTTTGTATGGCGGGTATGACTCGCCCTGAATCAGTGGCTGTAGATATTGGCGGCATTCTTCGGTGATACCAAAGCCGTCGCGGGTAATGTAGCTGCGTGGCATCATCTTTTCCACATTGGCTACATCGGCTAATTTGGCTTCGCCAATCGTCCAACTGTATTTCTTGGTTTTCTTGCGCACGATAGTTGGCATCACAGCGTTTTTACCGGCATCAGCGAATTCAACAGCGGCTTTACCTACGGCATAAGCCTGTTCAACGTCCGTTGCAGAAGCAATATGGCGCGCAGCGCGTTGCAGATAATCAGATACTGCCCAATGATATTTGTAGCCAAGCTCATCTTTAATCATGTTGGCAACAACCGGCGCAACGCCGCCCAATTGTTTGTGGCCAAAGGCATCGGTAGTGCCTGCGTCAGCCAGGAAAGTCCCATCTTTATAAGCCGTACCTTCTGAAACCACAATCGCGCAGTAACCGAATTTCTTAACGGTGCGATCTACTTTCTTGAGGAATTTCTCTTTGTTGAAAGCAATTTCCGGGAACAGGATGATGTGCGGTGCGTCGCCTTCCTTTTCGCAAGCTAAACCACCAGCCGCTGCAATCCAACCAGCGTGACGGCCCATCACTTCCATCACGAACACCTTAGTCGAAGTTTCTGCCATCGACTTAACATCGAAAGCCGCTTCGCGAATGGACACAGCAACATATTTGGCCACTGAGCCGAAGCCTGGGCAGTTGTCGGTAATCGGTAAATCGTTATCAACGGTTTTAGGAATGCCGATACAGGTAATCGGGTAACCCATGGTTTCACTTAACTGAGATACCTTGTGTGCGGTATCCTGCGAATCGCCGCCACCATTGTAGAAGAAATAGCGAATATCATGCGCCTTGAATACTTCGATTAGTCGCTCGTACTCAGCTTTGTTTTCTTCAATGCTTTTTAATTTATGGCGGCAGGAACCGAAAGCACCCGATGGGGTGAACTTAAGGCCAGCAATATCTTTTTTCGATTCTTTACTGGTATCAATCAGCTCTTCGCGTAAAGCGCCGATAATGCCGTTTTTACCGGCATACACTTTGCCAATGTTTTTTGACGTGCGTGCTGTTTCAATCACACCACACGCAGTTGCGTTGATTACTGCCGTTACGCCACCGGATTGGGCATAAAAAGCGTTGTATTTTTTCTTAGCCATTATGTTTCCTCGTAAAGCTTGTGCTATTGGGCTGCTCATTCGATATTGCGCCGCAAAATTGACGCGATTTTACCTTATTTCGAGAATTATCGCTTCAATAGATGACGGATTTTTCTGCTTCGCTTATGATTATCCCCACATCTTAGAAACAACATCGATAACATGCATATTCATATTCTTGGCATTTGCGGCACTTTTATGGGCGGGATTGCCTTGCTGGCGAAACAGCGCGGTATTTCGGTCAGTGGCAGCGATCAGAATGTTTATCCGCCGATGAGTACACAGCTGGAGCAGCAGGGGATTGAGCTGATTCAGGGCTTTGACCCTGAGCATATCCCTGAGCACACCGATTGTGTGGTGGTGGGTAATGCCATGTCTCGCGGAAACCCCTCGGTGGAATATGTCCTGGAGCATGGGCTCACCTATCGTTCAGGCCCGCAATGGCTGTCAGAGAATATTCTTCATGATAAGTGGGTGCTGGCGGCGTCAGGAACCCACGGCAAAACAACCACCGCCAGTATGCTGGCCTGGATATTGGAATATGCCAATCTTGATCCGGGGTTTTTGATTGGCGGTGTGCCGGAGAATTTTGGTTTGTCGGCACGAGTGACCGAATCGCCATTTTTCGTGGTCGAAGCTGATGAATATGACACAGCATTTTTCGACAAGCGCTCCAAGTTTGTTCACTATCGTCCACGCACCCTGATCATGAACAATCTCGAATATGATCATGCGGATATCTTCCCCAATCTTGAAGCGATTAAAACCCAGTTCCATCACCTGTTGCGCATCGTGCCGGGCAACGGTTTGGTCATTTATCCGAAAGCAGATGCTAATTTGCAGGATGTGGTTGAGCGAGGACTATGGTCAGGCAAAGAGCTGATTGGCGACGAACAGGGCTGGCAATATAAGTTGCTGCAAGATGACGGCAGTCATTTCGAGGTGTATTTCGCCGGACAAAAGCAAGGTGAAGTAAACTGGCCTTTGATTGGCCTGCATAATGTGAACAATGCCTTGGCCGCAATTGCTGCAGCACGTCATGCAGGTGTTCCTGCCAGTCATTGTTGCGATGCTCTGGCTGAGTTTAAAAACGTTAAACGTCGTATGGAACTGAAAGGCGAGGCTGGTGGGGTGAAGGTCTATGATGATTTTGCCCATCATCCGACTGCGGTAAAAACCACGCTCGACGGCTTTCGCGCCAAAGTCGGTGATCAGCGCGTCATTGCTATTGTCGATTTACGTTCAGCGACCATGCGCTCCGGGATTCATAAAGATACCTTGCTGGCTTCGCTGAAAGGTGCTGATCGAGTGATTATTCATAAGCCCGCTGAATTTGACTGGCAATTTCCAGTAGAGCAGGTCAATCAGTTCGATAGTCTGCAAATATTGCCCGATGTGGATTCAATACTGAATTCATTGAGGGAAATGGTACAATCGGGCGACAACATTCTTGTGATGAGCAATGGCGGCTTTGGTGCCATTCATCAGAAACTATTGCAACAATTGGCGGCTTAATGAGCGAATCTTCTTTAATGCACACGGGTTTGACGAAAACAGGCAAAGCAATCACGCTAGCGGTGACCGGTGCTTCCGGTGCACCCTATGCGTTGCGTTTGCTGGAGCAACTTGCACAGCATTATGACACTGTCTATTTAATGCTATCGAGCGCAGCCCGAGTGGTATTTGCCACAGAAGTCGAGGTGCAGGTCAGCAAGGCACCGAGTGTTATTGAGAAAGAGCTGTCACAACATTTAGGCATTGCCGAAGGCAAGATCAAAGCATTTTCCAGCGACAACTGGATGGCGCCAGTGGCGAGCGGTTCCAGCGCACCTAAGCAAATGATTATTTGCCCTTGCAGCACCGGCACCTTAAGTGCCATTGCGCATGGCGCCTCCGATAATTTGATTGAACGTGCCGCCGATGTAGTGCTGAAAGAACGTGGACAATTGTTATTGGTGCCACGTGAAATGCCTTACAACACGATTCATTTGCAGAACATGACCAAACTGTCGGAAATGGGTGTAACCATTATGCCGGCCTCGCCTGGTTTTTATAATGAACCCAAGACCATCGAAGACCTGGTCGATTTTGTAGTGGCGCGGATCCTTGATCATTTGGATATTGACCACACCTTAGGTCATAGATGGGGCTATTCCAAAGATTAGCATTAGTATTGAGTATTGTGCGAGGACAAGTCATGACTTGTCCTACTTTTTTAAGGGCAGTGCATACTCGCTCTTGGTAGGGGCAGACCAATGTGTCTGCCCAAGTTTCAGAATCATACAAATTTATAGGATGTGCCTTGGCACACCTAGACAAACACAACCATGGTAACTAAATGACAAAAGCATTATCCATTTCGAATTTAAGTAAAACCTATAAAAACGGTGTGCAGGCCTTGAAGGGGATTGACCTGGAAGTTGAGAAGGGTGATTTCTTTGCTTTGCTTGGGCCTAACGGCGCCGGTAAATCCACCACTATCGGTATTATCAGTTCTCTGATTAATAAGACCGGCGGTAAGGTCGAAGTGTTTGGCCACGACATTGATAAAGACTTAACCAACGCCAAGAAAATGCTTGGTCTGGTGCCGCAGGAGTTTAACTTCAATATCTTTGAAGGTGTCGAGCAAATCATCTGGCAGCAAGCCGGTTATTATGGCATTGGTCGTAAAGAGGCGAAAAAGCGTGCCCAGCCTTTGCTTGAACAACTGGGTTTATGGGACAAGCGCAAAAGCCCGGCCAGAGAGTTGTCGGGTGGTATGAAACGCCGCTTAATGATTGCTCGTGGCCTTATTCATGATCCTAAGCTACTTATTCTGGATGAGCCAACAGCTGGCGTGGATATTGAAATCCGTCGCTCGATGTGGGAGTTCATGCAGGAACTGAATGAAAAAGGCACGACCATTGTGTTGACTACTCACTATCTAGAAGAAGCAGAAAGTCTTTGTCGCAATATTGCGATTATTAATCACGGTGAGATCGTTGAAAACACCAACATGAAATCGCTGTTGGCAAAATTAGATATGGAAACTTTCGTGCTGGATACCACGGGGTTACCGGAGCAGCTGCCGCAAATTCAGGGCTACGAAGTGCGTCGTCGCGACGATACGACCCTTGAAGTGGATGTGCATAAAGGCGCTGGCGTGAATGGCGTTTTTTCAGCACTCAGCCAACAGGAAATTACCGTACTCAGTATGCGCAATAAAGCCAACCGCTTAGAGGAGTTGTTTGTCAGACTGACTGAAGATAAAGCGGGAGGGCAGGAATCATGAACTTAGTCGCATTTCAAACCATCGTCACCAAAGAAATTATCCGCTGGACTCGCATCTGGTCACAAACGTTGCTTCCACCAGCGATTACTATGACCCTTTATTTTGTCATTTTCGGAAACCTGATCGGCTCACGCGTCGGTGAAATGGGCGGCTTCGGTTATATGGAATATATTGTTCCAGGCCTGATTATGATGTCGGTCATAACCAGCTCATACGGAAATGTGGTGTCATCATTTTTTAGCGCTAAGTATCAGCGTTCGATTGAGGAGATGATGGTCTCGCCCGTATCTAACTGGGTTATTTTATTTGGCTTTGTCGGCGGTGGTGTTTTACGCGGATTATTAACCGGATTAATTGTTACCATCATTGCTTCTTTCTTTGTGGATTTGAAAGTCTACAATGCATTTGTGGTTATCAGCGTGGTCTTTTTGACGTCGGTCCTGTTCGCGATTGGTGGTTTTCTTAATGCGTTATTTGCACGCAAGTTTGATGACGTTGCCATTGTACCGACCTTTATTCTGACGCCGTTAACCTATCTGGGTGGTGTCTTTTACTCGATCAGTTTATTGCCTGAGTTCTGGCAAGGCGTATCGAAAGCTAACCCGATTATTTATATGGTGAATGCTTTCCGTTATGGTTTCCTGGGCGCCTCGGATATTGATATCACCGTTGCCTTCGTTCTCATCCTGGTATTCATTGTTGCGCTAACCAGCCTATCGATCTATCTTCTGAATCGAGGTACTGGACTTCGTGCCTGAGCAAGAAGCCAATCGCGTTATACCCATCTTCCCGTTACAGCGGGTTGTCTTTCCGGATAGTGTTCTCAGGTTACAAATATTTGAGCAACGCTATCTGGATATGATTGCCAAGCAGCTGTCGCAGCAACAAGGTTTCGGCGTTACCTTGATAAAGAAAGGCAATGAAGCAGGCATTCCTGCAACCCCGTTTGAATTTGGTACCTATGTCGAAATCGTCGACTTCGACCAGAAAGATAACGGCCTATTGCTCATCACCTGCATCGGCCAACAACGATTCCGTATCAACAGCCAAACCGTGATGCCTGACAAACTTATCACCGCCAATGTGTCCTGGCTTGACCCTTTAAAACAACGGGCAATAACTGACGATCAATCGGAGCTACTTCATTTACTCAGCGATCTGTCCAAGCATCCGCAAGTGGATATTCTGGATGTGCCTGAGCGCTGGACTGAACTTGGTTTTGTGTTGGAGCGGTTAACTGAATATATGCCCATTACCGAAAAACAAAAACAGGCAGTATTAGAGGAGTCTGATTTGGATACTCGTATCGCAATGCTCTATCAAATGTTGGGATGGTTAAAGTAAAATTGGAAGAGCAAGCTGAGGAAGAGTTAAAGCTGTCAAAATCTTTTACAAAAAATGCTTTAACAACCAAAAAAACGGATCGACTAGTTAACATTTCTCAACCAAATCAATTAGATAAAATTATTGGCACGGTTTATGCTTACTATATAGATGAACACAGCAATTGTGTTTTATCCCCAGCTAAATTCTATTGAGACTAGCACTCTGCTAGAAGCTGAATAGAAAGCAGCTTATCAATGCGCAAGCCATTAGCCCACCTCACGGTGGGCTCTTTTTTTGTCCGAAAGAAATCTTCTTGTGCTGGAAAGTCGCTGTGAAATTGGTATCGGTGCGCTGGCCGACAACAGCACTTCATCTCTTCGTCTTTTGTACGGACAACTCATGAGTACCCAACGTGGCAGACCCTTGTCCCTACGCACAATGTATAAATGTGCTCCATCGTAGGGTGGGCCTTGGCCCACCAAACAATCCATTGTAATAACCATTAGGGCAGGCACATTGGCCTGCCCCTACCAAGATAGGTTGGAAGCAGAGCCTGCTTATAAACCAAGCCCATCAATTAAACACACCTTTCTCAAGCTTGTCATTCCGTGCTACGACACGGAGTCTGCTCTTTTCTCTTTGGCAGGCTGCCTCTACCAGAACTCATCGTGTGCTAAGTCTTTTGTACGGACAACTCATGAGTTGTCCCTACGTTCAGGCAGGCACATTGGCCTACCCCTACGAAAAGCGAGCAATGAGTAGATCAAAAAAGCCGCTTACTTTGCAGTAAACGGCTTTTGCATTTTTGAACTTAAGTCGATCAAGTCTGGATTACTGAGCGCCACCTCGTAGGCTGTTTAACTCTTGAATCCAAGTTTGAACTTTAGGTTCTTTTTCCGTCATGGCTGCTATCAAGCTTGACTGATACTGTTGCTGTTTTTTCTGCAGCTCGGCATCATTCATAATCGCTGTACGTGCTTGGATAAATTCTTTTTGATACTGGGTTAACTGATCTTGAATCATTTTTGCTTCTTCAGAATCTGGCTCAGTGTTTTGCAGTTTCTTTTGTAGCGCAACTACTTTTTCTTTTTTGTCTTTAGAAAATCCGGCTTCTGCGGCAGCTTTATCAAAACTGGCTTGAAGAGCCTTTTGCTCTTTCTGCAGTTCTGGGTTTTCTTTGACCACTTGATCCTGAACACTGGCAAGTTTGGTTTGAATCTCCATCACCTTTTGCTGTGATGCTACTTGCGCTGGTTGCTGGGTTGCTGGTGGCTGATTAGCAGGCGGCTGGTTCGCTTGTACCGATGCAACTACAAATAAGCTAGCGATTGGTAGGGTGAGTAGTTTTGTTGTAAGTCTCATAAATCTCCTCATGCACAATATTGTGACTTTAAAATAAAAACTTTGGGCACAACGCGCCCTCATGACGTCCGACAGGTATCAGTTTGAGAGTTCAAAATTTCTTAAAAAAATGCGGCTTAGAACAATGTGATTAATTAGCCTGAAAGCACCACCTTTGCTAAAGGATAAGCATGACGGGCACTATAGAGAGATATAGGGAATTATGCGTATACATTAGCTGTTTAAAAAAAACCGGCAAGATTGCCGGTTTTTTAAACAGTAGAACTATAAAGATCGTGCTAGATGCGAGGATCAACATCCGCATCATAATCCACACCATCGACTTCAAAGCCAAAGAGCTTGAAGAATTCGTGCTGATAGCCTTTATAGTCTGAAATTTCATTGATATTTTCAGTGTTAGCAATCTGCCATAACTCTTCAACTTTTTGTTGAATCGAATCATCCAGCTCTTTTAAGTCCAAACGATAGCGACGTGTATCATCATAAATAGCATCATCACCATACATCTGATCCATGATTAAGCCTTTAATCTGATGAATCGGATCTTCGTGAACTCCATTTTCCTTCATCACTTTATAGAGCAATGAAATATATAAAGGCATCACAGGAATCGCAGAACTGGCTTGAGTAACGACCGCTTTCAGAACGGAAACATTCGCTGTGCCGTTGTATTTCTCTTGTAGTTTGCTGTGGATTGCATGAGAAGCACGATCAAGATCTTCTTTGGCTTTACCAATAGTGGCATGACCATAAATAGGCCAGGTCAATTTCTTACCAATGTAAGTGTAAGCAACGGTCTTAACGCCATCGGCTAAAACGCCAGCTTCATCAAGCGCTTTCATCCATAGCTCCCAATCTTCGCCACCCATCACTTTGATGGTGTTCTGAATATCATCTTCAGTGGCAGGCTCAATGCTGATATCGTGAACAATACCTTTATCTGTGTTCAAGGTTTTTTCAGTAACCGCTTCACCGATAGGCTTTAATACTGACTTATAAACTTCACCGGTTTCTGGATCCTGACGACGAGGAGAAGCCAATGAGTAAACCACCATATCGATTTTCCCCATTTCTTCTTTGATGATTTTTATGGCATCTTCTTTGGCCTGATTTGAGAAAGCGTCACCATTGATGCTTTTATTCCATAAACCGGCCTTGTCGGCGGCGATTTCAAAACCACGATTGTTGTACCAGCCTGCGGTACCTGTCTTAGATTCAGTCGGTTCTTTTTCAAAGAACAAACCTAAGGTTTTCGCGCCGTAACCAAAGGCCGACACGATACGTGAAGCCAGGCCATAACCGGTTGAAGAACCAATGACTAAAACGTTTTTTGGGCCAGCATCAGCGTCCGCTGGCATATTATTCTTAACATATTCAATCTGTTCATTAACATGAGCAACGCAGCCATGTGGGTGTGCTGTGGTACAAACGAAACCACGAACTTTAGGCTTAATAACCATAAAAACTAATCTCCGGACAAAAATATGGCGCTATTGTAACGTTTTTTGCGGCCAAAGAGGTACTACCAAAGCGAACGGGATTTGCCTAATATGAGACAAAGTTCAAATCTATGCTATTCTTCGATAACTCATTGAATTCATGGTTAAAAAATTATAAATGATTGGGGTTTAACAATGACAGACGGAACACTAGCGATAAAAAAGGGTGCCAATAAAGCTGGCGCAGGTTGTTTGACCGCGTTTGGGGCGATATTTTTCTGTGCTGGAGTGGGTATTTTCTTATGGGGCCTGGTCTCTATTTATGACGCTTATGAAGCCCGCGGTTGGCAACCAGTCGAAGCAACCATAACCCATGTTGAGCAGGTCATCTCTCGTGGCGACGACAGTACCACTTATGGCGTTAATGGTGCCTTCAAATACGAATACGCAGGCCAGACCTATACCTCAAGCCAACTCAACTTTTATACCGGCACCGATAATATTGGTAATTACCAGCAAGACTTTTACCGCAAGTTAAAGCGAGTTAAAGATAATCAAAAAACCATAACCGCTTATGTTAATCCCGATAATCCCAATCAAGCGGTCATCGACAAGTCTATCCGCTGGGGCATGCTGGGATTCCAGTCAATATTTCTGTTTGTGTTTGGTGGAGTAGGACTTGGCATCATGCTGTTTGGGCGCTATGCCAAAAAGAAAGCCAGCAAAGAACAAGAGTTGCAACAACTGTTCCCCGATGAACCCTGGAACTGGAAGGATGAATGGCAAACCAATCGGTTCAAGGCTACTACGGGAACTGGTTTTAAGGTCTTGCTTGGCTTCGCCATTTTCTGGAATCTGATTGCCATACCCGCTTCAGTCATGGCGATGATTGAATTCTTTAAAACCTTCGATTATCCCATCCTGTTTGTTCTATTATTCCCGATAGTCGGTATTGGTTTAATGATTGGGGCCTATGTTGCTTTCATGCGCCATAAAAAATACGGCACCAGCGAGTTGGTTTTGCAACAAACACCGATCGCCATCGGTGGCATCAATCGCGGAACCATCGAAGTTCCGAATGATAAAGCCAATGACCAATCTTTTGGCAAGCCGTTAGAGGCAGTTATTACGCTCACCTGCCAACGTAAGATCACAACGGGAAGCGGCAAAAACCGCAGCACCAAAACAACCATTGTCTGGCAGGATGACCGCAGAGTGCGCTCCACGATAAAAGGACACAATACCTCAAGCTATGCTTTTGAATTTAAGGTTCCGGAAGGGCTTCCTCAATCTGATGACTCGAATCAGAATAACCGAGTAGAGTGGGTACTGCAGATCGAAAGGAAACAGCCTGGAATCGATTTGAAATTACAATTTATGGTTCCTGGATATGTGGTCGCGCATCGCGTTGCGCTTGAAGCAGCTGAAACGGATCTCTTTGCTTCAGGCTTTGATAGCTCAAGTGAAGCAGGATCAGGCGGCCAAAATCATTTAGGGAGCTGGAAAAATTTAGGCCTTGAAGACTCGATTACCTCGCAAGGTAATCGTTATTATTTTTCTGCATTTCGTCATGCCAGCTTCGCTATCAGTATGATCATTTTCGGTTTGATTTTCGCTTCGATAGGCATTGGGGTTAATGTATTCGGCGATGCCCCGATTATTTTCTTAATTGTATTTGGTGGCTTAGGCATATTGATTTTTATCCTCGGTTTAAGGCAATTAACCTATAAAAGTGAAGTGACCGTAAGAGGCGGGCAATTGCAAATTTCGTCAGGTCATTTATTGATGTCTGCACCAAGAGTCATTCAACGCAGTGAGATAGAAAGTATCACAGCAAACAGTAACATGAGTGTCGGAAATAAGCAGGTCTTCCACGTTACTGCAAAGCTGACCGATGGCAGCAAAGTCGTGCTGGCTAAGAACTTACTCATGCGCAGTGACGTTGAATCCTTTATTGAAAAAATAAAAAATGAAATAGGCATAAGGCAGGACTAGTACGAGTAATAATCTTACTGTAGGGGCGAGTTGCGCTCGCCCATCCGAAGGCGCTTCCATCTTTTGTAAGGGCGATTCATGAATCGCCCCTACACTTGGGCAGGCACACAGGCACTGCCCCTATCAATAGCTTTCGGTCTCAATTCAAACGATACTTCTGTTTATCATAAGCCCAGCTGGCAAATTGTGCATAAGCCAGCGCCAGCAATTCCTGCTCGGTGTCATGGCTCGATTCTTTGCCAAAATGTCCATCGGTGTATGGGTAAGTTATTGGCTGTTGATTAGGACGCAGAATAACCACTTCCTGCCCATCCCAATACGCCTGATTATCCCCATACTGCATGATCGCTCGGCCCTGATAGTTGACGGGTAGCTGAGTTAAGTCATGTCCCAGCATCGGTACCTGATGATCGATACCTAATAGCGAAAGTAAAGTGGGCGCCAGATCAATTTGACTAACCAGTGTGCTATCAATTTTAGGTTCTATATCCGGGCTGATAATAAATCCTGGAATGTGGAAATGATTGATAGGCACCAGGGAATCGCCCCATACTCTGGCATCATGATCAGCAACCACCATAACCACAGAGTTTTCCATCATGCCTTTCGCTTCGAGTTCATGTAGAAATTTTCCCAAAGCATAATCTGCATATTTAACGGCGTTATTTACCGTCTGCTTAGGTTCTTCATAAAGCTCAATTTTGTCATCCGGAAACTCAAAAGGCGTGTGGTTAGTGGATGTAAAAATCAAACTAAACTTAGGTTGTTCTGGTTTTGTTTGCAGATAGGTTAACGCCTGACTAAAAAGATCTTCATCGCTAACGCCCCAGTTGCCGACAAAAGACGGATTGGCATAATCATTTTGATCGATAGTCAAATCAAAACCATTGTTCAGAAAAAATCCCTTCATATTATCGAAGTGACTTTCGCCGCCATAAATAAAACTACTTTCGTAACCGTACTCTGAAAGAAGCCCGGCCAGGCTGAAAAAATTACCCTGTGCTTTAGGTAGCTTCAATACTGGGCGAGCAGGCGAGGGCAAAAAGCCCGTGGTAATGGCTTCTAAACCACGCGCAGAACGAGTGCCTGTTGCGTAAAGGTTTTCGAAGAACCAGCTTTTGTCGCGCCATTGATCAATATTCGGAGTTAAAGACTTACCACCGAGCGAACCCACAAACTGAGCGCCGAGGCTTTCTTCAACCACAATAATCAGGTTGCGCTTCTGAAAAGGCTGGCTTGGCGTCAGTTGATGCAGACTCGGCATATCCGAAGGCACCAGTTGACCTAGTTCCTGCGATTGCTGGCCGATAATTTGCAACATGGTTGCTTCAGGGATTTCACCGTACAGCTTCGCCGCGGAAGACTCATTGCCCATTTGATATAAGGCATACATGACACTGTAGGTTGAATTCAGTGGCAAGGTATTAAGCATGCGGTCATTGGAAAAGGCGACCATTGCCGGGTTAATTGGGCGGTGCTGAATACCGGAGCGAGCGCCAAGCAACAGCAATGCCAGCAATGGCAGCATTAATAAAGAGCTGGCTGGGCTGAATACAGCAATCTCACCGCGATGGCGTCTTAGCCAATGACGAGTGAGCCAGCCAGTTGCGACTAACAGAAGTGTGCCTATGACCAGCTCAAGCAGGTAGCCATTGAGCAACATTCCAAATACCTCATTAGGGCTGCTGAGATATTCGAAGAATAAACGATTGGGGCGTGTGTCGTACTCGCTAATGAAGGTCGGTGTCGATAGCTCCAGCAAAACCAGAACCAGCAATAACACCCAGCAATAGACCTTTATAGCTCTTGATAACCAATGACCTTTAAGCGGAGTCAATGTATGGAGAGCCAAAGCCAATAGCGGCAGGAAAAGCAGTTGCGACAAAGTCGCCAGATCAATGCGTAAGCCGCCAATAAAAATAGCCAGGATATCATCAGCTCCCTCAACTCGTGGCCATTGCCATAACACAAATGCCAAACGAGAAAGCGTCAAAATAGCCAACGCGAGCAGGAAAAACTGCCCTAAAAAGCTAAGCTGTTTGCGAATAAATAGCGTCATGCGATTAAACCTGAATTGATATAGGTCAATCATGGGGCCTGCCAGGATTGCGACAATGGACAAAAGACCATAGCCCAGACAAGCGCTATTGGAGATAGGAACTTAAATAGGGTACATTTGTCTATACAGCGTCTTATTATGAAAATACACAAGCTAAGGTATCACATTGAAAAGTAGCAAGATTTGGTTCTTAATCGCATTTTTGACGATCATCATTGCATTTGATATCTCCGACCTCTATACCGATATCACTCTCAAAGCGAAAGTTGATCATTTATACGTCGAAGCCTTCATGATTTTGGTCACAGCGCTGGTTATCATCTACCTCATCATGCAGGTCATTAGCCAGCGAACGGCTGTGGCAGGCCTCGAAAAAGAATTGAAGGAAAGTAAACAGCTACTTCAGGAACAGAAATCGCAAATGCAGGAAGCGCGTAAAGAATACAGCGAAGTGATTCGCAAGCAATTTGACGAATGGAATCTGACTGGCAGCGAAATCGATACCGCTTATCTTCTTCTTAAAGGCCTCAGCTTCAACGAAATTGCCGAAGTTCGAGGCATCAAAGAAAAATCCGTCCGTCAGCAAGCCTCGCAAATTTACCAAAAAGCCAACCTACCCGGACGCCACGCATTCGCCGCCTGGTTCTTCGAAGACTTTATGGGGTAGAAGGGCGCCATAATCTATTGTAGGGACACCGGCACTGCCTCTGCCAAGATGATAGGTTGTCTATCACTAAACTCTGTGATCCCGCGGTTTAACCGCGGGATCCAGTGACTTTGCTCTTTCTATCAGGATAATCTTGTATGGGTGTGTGGTGCTCCTCCACCATAAAAGAGCAGATTCCAAATCTAGTTTGGAATGACAAGCTTTAAGGACAATGCACAAAATTAAAGGGGATGTCATCCTGAATTTAATTCAGGATCTGCTCTTTCTATCAGGTTAAACCGTGTTGGTTAGAGCTCGGCTCGCTTATCTCAGAGGCGCTTCCATCTTTTGTACGGAGAAGGGTCTGCCCCGTTGGGTACTCATGAGTTGTCCCTACCTTCGCGGGCAGGCATACAGCAAACCCCCAAACCTAGCGAACCGAATAGTAACGTCCAGGCCGCTCTCGTTTCGCTAAAACCAATTGCCACAACTGACCATTCTTGGAGCGGAAAAATCCCGCACTACAATGCAGGTAATATTTCCACATCCGGTAAAACCGCTGTCCATATTTATCGGACAGCTTGTCCCAGGCATCGTTAAAATTCTGCCACCAGGCCATAACCGTTTTATCGTAATCAGGGCCAAAATTATGCCAGTCTTCAATAACGAAGCGATCATCTAAAGCTTTGGTCATTTGTAACGCGGAAGGGATTTTGCCGTTGGGGAAGATGTATTTATTGATCCAAGGATCGATTCTGGCGATGGTGCGGTGCAGGCCGATGGTGTGCAATAAAAAGAGGCCATCATCTTTTAATAATCGCAAAGCAGTATCGAAATAAGTTGGATAATTTTTCGGGCCAACATGTTCAAACATACCGATGGAGACAATCTTGTCGAACTCGCCTTCAAGTTCGCGATAATCCTTGAGCTCGATAGTAACTGGCAAACCCTCGCAGCGTTGGCGGGCTAATTTTTGTTGCTCTTTGGAAACGGTAACACCGTGCACCGAAACGCCGTAATGCTCAGCAGCATATTGCGCGAAGCCACCCCAGCCACAGCCAATATCCAGCACTTTTTCACCGGGTTGCAATTCCAGCTTACGGCAGATCAGATCCAGCTTATCGATTTGCGCCTGCGCAAGGTTATCGGCCTTCGCCCAGTAACCGCAGGAATAGTTCATGGTCGGATCGAGCATCGCCTCGAAAATATCATTGCCAGTATCATAATGCTTCTCGCCGACTTCATAAGCGCGGGCACGCTTCTGGCGATTAACAATCTTCTGAAGCAGCGCCTCGCCAATCACCCTGAGCCGCGCCATCCCCGTCAACTTCTGCTCAATATCGGCACTGAGCAAACGGGTAAACAGCTCATCCAGAGCAGCGCACTCCCACATACCATCCATGTATGCCTCGCCCAGCCCCAACGAACCCTGGGTCAGAATACGGCGATAGACCTGCGAGTCTAAAACCTGAATATCCCACGGGTTAGAACCGTTAAAACCAACGCCAGCCTCAGCTGCTATATCCACCAGAATCGCAGGTGGCTCCAACTGAGCGCGCGAATGACTCGATACATCGTTCACATTGACCTCCTATCAAGCTGCCCCTCCGCAAATACAGTAACGTAAGGCTAATCAAAGATGCAAGTGAGTAGAGCATAAACTGCGTGGTAGGGGGAGAGATGTGCTTGCCTGTTTTGTAGGCCCTTCCATTCTTTGTACGGACAACTCATGAGTTGTCCCTACGATCGGGCAGGCACATTGGCCTGCCCCTACCAAGAACTGTTCAATCAATTTCACACGCCTTTCATTCTAAAGTGTTATCCTCTGACGGTTAACAAATTAAACCAAGGAGACAGCCATGAAAGTAGCCGCTTATGCAGCTCCCTCAGCAACCGAAGATCTTGCTCCCTTAGACATCGAACGCCGCGCCGTTGGCGACAACGATGTCCTCATCGATATTGAATACTGCGGCGTCTGCCACAGTGACATCCACACCGCGTGTAACGACTGGGGCGGCACTCAATATCCCATCGTTCCCGGCCATGAAATCATCGGTCGCGTGCTCGAAGTGGGCAAAGGTGTCTCGGAATTCAAAGCCGGTCAATTGGTGGGCGTAGGTTGCATGGTCGATTCCTGCCGTCATTGCCATTCCTGCGACGAAGGCCTGGAACAATATTGCGAAGAAGGGCTGGTCGCCACCTACAACAGCGAAGACCCGGTTTCCGGTGGCATCACTCAAGGCGGTTACTCCGACAAAATCGTGGTCGACAAAGACTTCGTCCTAAGCGTCTCGGAAAAACTCGACACTAAAGCCGTTGCGCCATTATTGTGCGCGGGGATCACAACCTATTCACCTTTGCGCCAATGGAACGTCAAAAAAGGTGATAAAGTCGGCGTCATCGGTTTAGGCGGCCTCGGCCACATGGGCGTCAAACTGGCCAAAGCCATGGGCGCGCATGTCGTCATGATCACAACCTCGCCCGACAAAGGCAAAGACGCCAAACGCCTCGGCGCCGATGAAGTCCTCATCTCCAAAGATAAAGACGCCATGAAACAACAGGCCAACAGCTTCGACTTCCTGCTCAACACAGTACCGGTACCGCACGACGTTAACCCCTACGTCGCACTACTCAAACGCGACTCAACCATGGTCATCGTCGGCGCCATCGCACCGCTACCAGATATCCACGGCGGAGGCCTGATCATGAAACGTAAACGCATCGCCGGATCATTGATTGGCGGCATCAAAGAAACCCAGGAAATGCTCGACTTCTGCGCCGAACACAACATCGTCTCCGACGTCGAAATGATCGACATCCAAAACATCAACGACGCCTATGAACGCGTCATCAAATCCGACGTTAAATACCGCTTCGTCATTGATATGAAATCATTGAATCAATAGTCGTCATAAATCGTTGGGGCGAGCACAACACCAGAACAAGAACCCCTTATAGGATGGGTTTACCCAAGGGGGCAGACCCAGCGTAGCGTAACCCATCAAAAAAGAGCAGATTCCAAATCTAGTTTGGAATGACAAACCTGAAAGGTAATGATCTCTCAAAAGGCATGTCGTCCTGAACTGGATTCAGGACCTGCTCTTTCTCTCAGGGTAAATCATGTAAGGCCGAGTTCAGCAATACTTCGGTAGGGGCGCAGATCCTGCCCTTTGGGTACCTGTGTGTGCGCCCATCCCAAAGGCGCTTACGTCTTCTGTACGGACAACTCATGAGTTGTCCCTACGTTCGGGCAGGCACACAGGCGCTGCCCCTACCAATCAACTCTGTCATCCCGCTACTTGATAGCGGGATCCAGTGATTTTTCTCTTTCTCAAACCCCACAACTTTAACCCCCTCCCCCAAGATATCCCTTTATCATCTCCCTTGAGCTGTATATAATTCGCACAGCTTAAGAGCCTTGCTTCTTTCCCAAACTGCTTCATCCAAATTCAGTTCCGACAGATCACACAGCTCTATCATGTTAAAGTACATTCTCAGCGCTGCTGAATGTGTTCGTTTAACTATTACCATCTTTATTACTCTAGGATATACCCATGAGCCACGCTGCTTTTTCTACTCTTGCTTTACAACCAGCCTTAATCGCGAATCTTGCTGATTTGAACTTTGAACAAATGACGCCGATTCAAGCGGAGGCTTTGCCGCAGGTTCTTGAAGGCAAGGACGTGATCGCGCAGGCGAAAACCGGTTCGGGTAAAACGGCGGTGTTTGGTTTGGGCATTCTGGAAAAACTGGACATCAAGAACTTCTCGGTGCAATCGCTGGTTTTGTGTCCGACGCGTGAGCTGGCGGAGCAGGTTGCCGAAGAAATTCGTCGTCTGGCGCGTCCTATCGCTAACGTCAAAGTCTTGACCGTGTGCGGTGGAACGCCATTGCGCCCACAAGCCGATTCATTAAAATTCGGCGCGCATATCGTGGTCGGAACGCCGGGCAGGGTAGTGGACCATCTGGAAAAACAAACCATCGATTTATCGAGCATGACCACCTTCGTTCTCGACGAAGCCGACCGCATGTTAGACATGGGCTTCCAGCCAGCGCTGGACACCATCATCGAAGAGTTGCCGCCTAAGCGCCAAACCTTATTATTCAGCGCCACCTACCCGAAACAGATTCAATCCATCGCCGAGCGCGTGATGACGCAACCGGTGTTGGTGCAAGCGCTGGCCAAACACGACAACTCCAGCATCGAGCAGGACTTCTATAAAATCAGCGACGAAGGCGAGCGCACTGTTGCGGTTCGATTGTTGTTACTCAAACATCGCCCCGACTCAACCGTGATTTTCTGCAACACCAAACGCCACGTAAAAGAACTGACCCAGGAACTGAAAAACTACGGCTTCAGCGTACTGGCTCTGCATGGTGATCTGGAACAGAAAGAACGTGACCAGGCCCTAATCCGCTTCTCCAACAACAGCGTTTCCATCATGGTCGCCACCGACGTCGCCGCCCGTGGCCTCGACATCGACTCGCTCGATCTGGTTATCAACTACCACATCGCCAGCGATCCCGAAGTGCACGTCCACCGCGTCGGAAGAACCGGCCGCGCCGGCAACAAAGGCCACGCCTGCTCAATCGTCATCAACAAAGAAAGCCACAAACTCGCGCGCCTGGCCGAATACCTCGAACAGGAAATCACCACGCAACCATTGCCCGACACCAAGTTATTGAAAGAACCCACATTCAGACCACCGATGTCCACCATCCAGATCGACGGCGGCAAAAAACAGAAACTCCGCCCCGGCGACATCCTCGGCGCACTAACCGCAGACTACCGAATCGAAGGCAGCGACGTTGGCAAAATCCAGGTCGCCAACAGCTGGGCCTACGTCGCCGTAAAAACCGACGTACTCGAAACCGCAGTCCAACTGCTCAACAACGGCAAAATGAAGGGCAAGAAATTTAGAGCGAGAAAGATTTAATCCTTTTCCGCTTAACGAAAAAGCCGTACTAAGCACGGCTTTTTATGTGTTGATTCCCTAAATGTACTTTAACCCCATTAAATAGCCCCAGAGTATTATGCACTATACATTAGTTGGCTCTTTCATTAGGATAGTATCTATTCATAAAAATAAAGTAACAATTTAAACCTGTATGCAAACTGATAATGTTTTTATAGAGCAAGCTGAATATATTGCTGAGAGCGACTTTAAAAGTTGGTCGAGTGTTCATCCTCTTGAAGATGACATCATGAGAAAATTGACGCAATCTGGGGCTAAGCTTTTAACTGGTCCTCGAGGCTGTGGTAAAACTACTTTAATGCTTAAGGCATTTAATCAGCTACTAGAAAAGCGTACAAAGAAGGTGATGCCTATATATGTGAATTTTAAGTCATCGTTAAAGTTAGAGCCTATATACAGAAAGAAAGCAAATGGGGGATTTTGGTTCGCTCAATGGATGTACTTTAAAATACTGGACGGCTTGCATAAAACGCTCGAAAAATTTGAAAGTGAGAGTTTTTCTGACCAGTTCGAATCGTTAATAAAAGATATGCTCGATCTTTCAATCAGTGAAGTTATGTCAAATATTTCCCAGCTGGAGTTAGGGGAAATCGATGGAGTTATTGGTTACGATATTAATGTATATAAGTTGGAAGAAATTATTAATACATGCCTAAAATTAACTAATAATAATAGAAGTGTTTTGTTGCTTGATGATGCTGCTCATGCCTTTTCACCTGAGCAGCAAAGTGACTTTTTTGAATTTTTTAGGAAAGTTAAAAGTAGAAACATTTCACCCAAAGCAGCGATTTATCCTGGGGTTACTAATTTCTCACCAACTTTTCATGTAGGGCATGATGCCGAAGAAGTTGATGCTTGGGTTAATCCCGAAAATGAAGATTACTATGCCTTTATGTCTGGTATGTTATTAAAGAGGTTGCCAAAGGAAGTTTTAAAGTCCTTTGAAAGAGATACTGGGCTTCTTAAGGTTTTATGTTTTTCAGCATTTGGTATACCTAGATTATTGCTAAATATGGTAAGAAATTTATATGAAGAGCCAACTAGTTCGGGCTCAGAATATAAAATTAAATTTAGTAAAGCAAATGTATTGAAGCAAGTAAAGGCAAGTAATAATGCAACAATGGGGATATATTCTTCTTTAGAAAACAAGCTTCCATCATATCAAAGGTTTGTTAATGAAGGTGCAAGAGCATATGAGGAAATTATTTCACTCATTAAAACCTATAATATGAATAAACCAATTAATAGAAAAAGTTTAGTCATTGCTATACGGGGAGATTTTGGTCCTGATCTAAAAAGAATATTAGGTTTTTTTGAGTACTCAGGGCTCGCTAGTTATAAATCTAAACTAAGCAAAGGAGAGAAAGGAGTCTTTCAACTATATTTGATAAATATTGCAGCCTTAATTGATAACAATGCAATATTTGCGTCAAAGAATTTCAAAATAGAAGATCTTGTGAACGCTATTCAAACTAGAAGTGCACATGAATATACTAGGACACAAGAAGCTCATATTATAAACACTAGAGAGTTGAGGCTGAGTCTACCTGAATGTAAAAGTTGTGGTACACAAAGGTTAAATGAAGAGGCTAAATTTTGTCATAACTGTGGGGCAGAGTTAAAGCAAGCATCTATCTTTGAGGCTCTTGTAAATAATGATATATCAGATTTGCCTCTAACCGTAACAAGAATTGATACAATTAAAAATAATTCAAATATTAGAAAAATCAAAGATATTCTATTTGATTTTGAACATACAGAATTAAGAAATGTGCCCCAGGTAGGTGAGTATTGGGCCAATAAGATATACCAATTGGCACAAGAGTATATTTCATGAGCCTTACTTGGAAAGACACTGTTTCAGCTCCTCCTAGTACAAGCGATATTGGGGACATAAATAATTATCTCAAAGCAGATGTTTTTACTGAATGCCCCATAGATAGGTTTTACTCTGGGAGAGACAAAATACTAAATAGCCTGCCTAAAGATTTTGCAGATAATAATACTGAGATTACTAATTTAGCATTAGTGGGATTAGTATCATTGGTAGAAGAGTACATTAGAAATTTGTTAACAGGCATTATCAAATTATGTCCTACGACTAGGAAAAATGGGGCTTCAAAACCAGTAACACTTGGCACCGTGTATATTGGGTACAATGAAGTTGAAAAGGGAATTTTTGAGAACACCTCCTATAGTGATGTAGCCGCTATAAAAAAAGATTTGAAGAATTTAATTAATTTAGATATTTCTTCTTCTAGTCAGATTGATGCACCTCTTAATGAATTTCAAAAAATATGTGAGCTGAGACATGCGGTTGTACATAGCTCTGGAAATATAGCAGGCAAGAATGCTGTTAAGCTAGAACTAGGAAGATCTAAGAATAAAACTCAAGTAAAAATCGATTATAACGGGCTGCAAACAACTGCTTTAATTTGCACATCATTAGTTAGAGCGTTGAATATTGAGCTTTTTAAGATTATAAGTGAAAGATGGTTAAGGGATTGGCCAAGAAGCCAAGCTTATCAATTTAAAAACTTGAATCCTGTTTTCAAAGAAATTTGGGAACTATTTTATTCAACAAAAGATGCTGAAAGAGGTGAAATCACCTATCCCATAACATATTTAAAAGTAAGAAACTTATTATCCAAAACAGCTTTTTAGCTTTGGAGGGTAAGCTTGGAAGTTAGTAAAGATAGTGGAATTTAAGTAACGATGTGTTCTTAGGGTTGCTTTATCTTGGACTTACGGTGGACTTACAAAATCCTACCCAACCAAAAAGGCTTACAGATTTCTCTGTAAGCCTTTCTTTTATATGGTAGCTATGGGTGGACTTGAACCACCGACCCCAGCATTATGAATGCTGTGCTCTAACCAGCTGAGCTACATAGCCATAATTCAGTGGCGCGTATTTTCGTGATTTGGGGGCTTGTTGTCAAGCCTTTGTCTTTAAAAAGTATCGCGAAAATTCTGGGCTGGGATTGCACCAATGGTATTGTTCCTAAAAAGGCTTCCTTTGGTCATAGCAGTGTTTGCCAAGAGAAAGAGCAAAGAGCAGATTCCCTAAAGGGATTCCCTCCGGTCGCCTGAATACCTTTAGGTAATTTGGAATCTGGGCGAACGCAGTTGCCCCTACAAAGTCACTGGATCCCGCGGTTAAACCGCGGGATGACAGGGTAATAGGGCAGGCACTTTGGCGCTGCCCCTACCAAACAATATAGATTGTCTTAAACGTTGAATCGGAAGTGCATGACGTCGCCGTCCTGGACGATGTATTCCTTGCCTTCCAGTCGCCATTTGCCGGCTTCTTTGGCGCCTGCTTCGCCGTTTCCTGCGATGAAGTCGTCGTAGGCGATGACTTCTGCGCGGATGAAGCCTTTTTCGAAGTCGGTGTGGATGACGGCGGCGGCCTGTGGTGCTGTGGCGCCGATTTTAACCTGCCATGCGCGAACTTCTTTAACGCCTGCGGTGAAGTAGGTCTGTAGGTTGAGTAGGCTGTAACCGGCGCGGATGACGCGGTTGAGGCCTGGTTCGTCTTGCCCTAAGTCAGCAAGGAAGTCTGCTTTGTCTTCGTCGTCCAATGCGGCGATTTCAGATTCAATAGCGGCGCAGATTGGCACGACTTCTGAGTTTTCGCCGGCGGCGAATTCGCGCACCTGGTCTAGCAATGGGTTATTTTCAAAACCATCTTCGCTGACGTTGGCGATATACATGGTTGGTTTGTTGGTGATGAGCTGGAATTTACGCATGATCTTCTGCTCATCTTTGTCCAAGTCCAGACTGCGCAGGGCGTTACCTTCGTCGAGGCAGGCCTTTGCTTTTTCGAGGATGACCAATTCTGCTTTGGCGTCTTTGTCGCCGCTTTTGGCGATTTTGGCGGTTTTCAGAATACGCTTCTCAACCGCTTCAAGGTCAGCTAGCGCTAACTCGGTGTTGATGGTTTCGATATCAGCGATAGGGTCAACTTTACCGGCAACGTGGACAACGTCGTCATTGGCGAAGCAACGAACCACGTGGGCAATGGCGTGCGTTTCGCGGATGTTGGCGAGGAACTTGTTGCCGAGGCCTTCGCCTTTCGAGGCGCCAGCTACCAGACCGGCGATATCAACGAATTCCATAGTCGCGGGTAATACGCGCTGCGGATTGACGATTTTGGCCAGGGCATCAAGGCGCGGATCAGGAATCGGTACCACGCCGGTGTTCGGTTCGATGGTGCAGAATGGGTAGTTAGCTGCATCAATACCCGCATCGGTCAATGCGTTGAAGAGTGTTGATTTACCAACGTTAGGAAGTCCTACAATACCGCAATTTAATGCCATGACGTCAATCTCTTTGAGTTGTGTTGCGTGTTAACTGGCGGGCGGGGTGACGCTGTGCAGACGATGCACGGCTTTGTCCCAGTCGCCATTCAAAAGGGTGCCGGTTTCGCGTACCGCTTCATCAATCGCGAGGATGATGGCGTTGCGGTCGTCCGGACTGGGCTTACTGAGCACGTAGCCTGTGACCTGGCTTTTATGGCCCGGATGGCCAATGCCGACTCGTAAGCGCATGAATTCTTTATTGTTACCAAGGCTGCTGATGGTGTCGCGCAGACCATTGTGGCCGCCGTGGCCACCGCCTTTCTTCAGTTTTAATGTGCCGGGATCGATATCCAGCTCATCGTGGGCGACTAAAATCTGTTCCGGTTCGACTTTATAGAAGTTGGCGACCGCTTGAATGGCTTTGCCGCTAAGGTTCATAAAGGTGGTTGGGATTAGCAGCATGACCTCGTGGCCATCGATGAATCCTTTGCCGAACAAACCGTGGAATTTGCTTTCAACTTTGAGTGGAATCGAATAGGCGCGCGCGAGTTCCTCCACATACCATGCTCCGGCATTGTGGCGGGTGCCATCGTATTGTGTGCCTGGGTTAGCCAGACCGACAATTAACTTGATGCTGGACACTGCGCAATTTCCCCAAAGTTAAGAAAAGTTAAAATTTAAAAAAGGGCTTTAAAGAAAAGACCCCGAAATGGTTGCCCTTAAAAAGGATTTCGAGGTCTTATCATAGCCAGAAAAGGCCGATTTCGCTAAGCAGTCAAAGAATTATTCTTTGTCTTCGCCTTCGTTATCGTCTTTCTGTGCAGATGCTGGAACTTCTGCTGCTGCTTCATCAGCCGCTTCCGCTTCTGCTTCAGCTTCTTCATCTTCAGATGGGCCACTTGGACGAACGATGTTAGCTACTGACAAGTCATGCTCTTCGCCTTGAAGTTCTGTTAGTTCAACACCTTCTGGCAATTTAAGATCTGACATGTGAATCGTTTCGCCGATTTCCAACGCGCCTAGGTCAACTTCGATGTACTCAGGTAGGTTACGTGGACGACACGCTACTTCTACGCTAGTGACCTGGTGAGAAACGATACCGCCAGCTTTAACGCCAGGAGCTGATTTCTCGTTAAGGAAGTGCAATGGAACCGTCGCGTTCATGATTTCGCCACGAACGATGCGCTTAAGATCCATGTGTAGAACTTTTGGTTTGTATGCGTGACGCTGAATGTCTTTAATCACTACTTCTTCAACAGTACCAGCAATATCCAATTTGATGATTGAAGAATAAACTGCTTCTTCATCAAGCATATTGATGATTTGGTTGTGATTTAAAGTAATTGATTTAGGTTCTTCCTTACCACCGTACACGATAGCAGGGATAAGATCCGCTTCACGACGTAGGCGGCGGCTCGCACCTTTCCCCATATCGCTCCGCAATTCAGCGTTAAAAGTAAAATCGCTCATTGTGATACTCCACAAGTTGAGGGTTAGTATAAACCTGTACTTCGCGACCAAAGACAGGCATGAATTTTTGGTCTGAGGTCAATTTGACCGTGCAGGCCCAAAAATGGTGCGAAATTATACAACAGCTAGGGTTGCAGAAGCTAGGGGAAATGTGGGTTTTTTGGGGGGATAGTGTTATATGGGGGAGGGGGTTGATGGGTTACGCTTCGCTAACCCATCCTATAAGAGCTCAACATGTTTGTCATCCCGTGGTAAATGACAGTCCTTGTAGTTATTTGGAGGGAATAATGATTCTTTCCAATCGTCCGTAGAAGTTGATTATTAACACAGCTCTATAAAATGATGGTGACTCAGATGATGATGAAGTTCAGTACAGACCATCTTGTGCTTACAAATCAAGCTTGTCATTCCCGCGAAGGCGGGAATCCATAAATGGACAAGAGCAGATTCTGACTTTCGTCAGAATGACATGTCTGTGGGGGATGCGGTGTTTGTTTGTAGGGGCGCACCTGTGTGTGCGCCCGAGAAAGAAGAGCATTTAAGAGCGTCGATTCACCACAGGCACTTCCTTCGGTCGCCCGCCTACGCTGGAATGACAGTCCTTATGGTTTGTTGATTTATTTAATTAATTAGGTTCATTCCTTTGATAACGGCATCATTTAATTAGAGGTGTTGTATTAATCGTTAAGAATTGTGGCTAACCGACATGTCATTCCCGCGTAGGCGGGAATCCATGAGTGGCCAAGAGCAGATTCCGTGTCGTAGCACGGAATGACAAAACTCTGGGTTGGTGCTATTTCGTAGAGATGATGCCGTTTATTGGTAGGGGCAGTGCCTGTGTGCCTGCCCGAGCGATGATTCTGAGATGCTGGGATTCACTTTGTTGATCCTGCCCTAGGGGTGCATCACCAGCCTACAGGGGGTTGATGGGTTACGCATTGCTGGGTCTGCCCCCTTGGGTAAACCCATCCTATATAAAGATGGGCAAACCATTTATCTCCGGCAATAAAAAAGCAGGCGCGAGGCCTGCTTTTTTGTATCTCACACTTTGAATCTTAGTCTAGAAACATGGTTGAGATGGATTCTTCGGTGTTGACGCGTCGAATTGATTCGCCCAATAGTGGTGCCAGGTCGAGGATTTCAATACGATCGCATTTCTGGGCTTCTTCGGAAAGCGGGATGGTGTTGGCGACGACCAGACGGTCGAGGCTTGAGCCGCTGATGTTGCTGATGGCTTTGCCGGAGAGGACTGCGTGGGTGGCGTAAGCGAAGACGCTTTTGGCACCGTGGTCTTTAAGCGCCTGCGCTGCCTGGCAGAGTGTACCGGCGGTGTCGACCATATCATCGACAATCACACAATCACGTCCAGTGACATCACCAATGATGTTCATGACGCTGACTTCGTTGGCGCGTGGGCGACGTTTATCGATAATCGATAGGTCGGCATCGTCTAAGCGTTTTGCGATAGCGCGTGCACGAACCACACCGCCAACGTCTGGCGAGACAACCATCAGGTTTTTGCCAGCGATATTGGATTGGATGTGTTCGAGAAGTACTGGAGTTGCGTAGACGTTGTCTACTGGAATATTGAAGAAGCCTTGAATCTGGTCTGCGTGTAGGTCAACCGTTAGAACTCGGTCAAAACCGACGCCGCTGATCATGTCTGCGACCACTTTGGCGCTGATTGGAACACGCGCTGAGCGTACTCGACGATCTTGACGTGCGTAACCATAGTAAGGGATCACTGCGGTGATACGCTTGGCGGATGCACGCTTGAGCGCGTCGGCCATGATGATCAGTTCCATCAGGTTGTCGTTAGTCGGTGCGCAGGTAGATTGGATAATAAAAACGTCTTTACCACGAACGTTTTCTAGAATTTCGACGCTGCATTCGCCATCGCTAAAGCGTTCAGTATGCGCTTTACCAAGTGGCACTTTTAAGTAATCGGAAATTCGTTTAGCGAGATCAGGTGTGGCATTACCACTGAAAAGCATTAAATCAGACATCGAAAAGCCCTGTAACATTAGCCCCAAAAGTTACAGCAAGCAGAAAAACTGGGAAGAGAAAGATGGCAGGGGTAGCTGGATTTGAACCAACGAATGGCGGCATCAAAAGCCGCTGCCTTACCGCTTGGCGATACCCCTGCAATTTTTTACTTTATCAGCGGGGAGGCGTTGATACCTCTAGCTTCTAAAGTTAGCCAGCGCTGCTTGCACAGAGCGGCTATTTTACGGACTTCTCGCTCGTTGTCAAAGGTTAAGAAGAGACAACTTCCGGTTCCGGTTAGCATCACTTTTCCGTATTGAGACAGATGCTCAAAGGCTTCTTTTATCTCCGGATAAAGTTCGAGAACCAGTGTTTGCATGGCGTTGTAACCAACTTCAGGCAAACTCCCTTCGCGAGTGGCGCGTAATTTAATGGGTTTGTCGTTTCTTGTCAACGCTGAATGTGAAAAAATTTTGCCGGTGTTCACGTGAACGTTTGGATAGACAATGAGATACCACTTTTCGGGGATGTCGGTGTTGGTTAAAAGTTCGCCAATCCCCTCTGCCCAGGCGCTATGACCATTCACGAAAACGGGGACATCTGCGCCCAATTGACGGCCAAGATTGATGAGTTGTTGCTGATCGAGATTCAAATTCCATAAGGTATTAAGAGCAACTAAGGTGGTTGCGGCATTGGAGCTACCGCCGCCGAGGCCTGCACCGGAGGGTAAACGTTTGGTCAATTTGATATTCGCGCCGCGGGGGCTGTTCGAGAAAGGCTGCAAGATTCGGGCGGCTTTGATAACCAGGTTCTGTTCGCTGGGCACTTCGTTGTATTCGCTGTCCAGAGTCAGTTCGCCGGTTTCGTTCGATTTAATCCAGAGGTCGTCGCCGAAGTCTAGCAGCTGAAACAGGGTTTGCAGTTCGTGGTAACCGTCTGCGCGTTGGCCTAACACTCGCAACTCTAAATTGAGCTTGGCTGGCGATGGCCAATAGCTGTAGCCCTGATCATCGAGACTGCCGGTTGGAACAGTGAAACTCATAAGGTCAGATCCCAGCTGCGTAATGACAATATGATTTTGTTCTCGCCTTGCGTGATTCTGATTTTTTGTGGCAAGGATATGGTGTGGCCATGCTGCCAGGGATAGCTATCGTATTTTTGAAACAAGACCTGATAGTCCTGATAATTGATTTCCTGCAAGGTGCCGTCGGCGTTGATTTTCAGATCATCACGGTGAATGCCGGTCGGTAAACCTAAGACCCAGTCCTGTAAATAATGAATCGGCAAGTTCCAGCCAAGTACATCATGCAGCAGTTGTTCGGCGTTGTAGCCTTCGAAGTGCTGTTCATCGCCGGTCTTGAGGACTGTTAACTCGGGGGTAATGTCCAGCAGCGCGTAAGTGGTGCCGAAGGTGCCGTACATGCGAATGGTTAAGGTGTCGCGCGATTTCTGTTTCCACATGATGCTGCTGGAGAAACTATCGTCGGGCTGGGTGATGCCGATACGGCCCTGAGTAGTAAAGCCTTTGATGGTTTTCAGCGCCTGGTACTGTTTTTGCCACAGTGGGTCGTTCCAAACAGTGGTGTCCTGTTTTTCGGGCAAGGTTTCGCAAGCTGTTAGAAATAAAGCGAAGCTGATTAAAAGGGCGCGCGATAATAAACTCATCCAAAGATTCTCATTTTTGTATTGTCGACATTTAATAGACCGTTAAATAGATAGGACTGAGGGAATGTTATTCAGTTCCAATGGGCGAGATTATGCCTGTTTTTAGGGCGGCTTGCATCTTTGGGTGGGGGAGTGTGTTGCGTAGGAACAACTCATGAGCACCTAACGGGGCAGACCCTTGTCCGTACAAAAATACGAGATGAAGGTTTTTGTTGGTAGGGGCGATTCATGAATCGCCCGTACAGAGATGGTGTAAAGGGATTTGATGGGTTACGGCTAATGCCTAACCCATCCTATAATAGAGTTGGGGTTTCACTTCATAAGTAGGCCAAGCCTTGGCTAACTGTATTTAGGTCTTGATTGGGCGGGCACATTGGCGCCGCCCCTACCATTTTGTCATTCCAAACTTGATTTGGAATCTGCTTTTGTCTGATGGGTTACGGCTAATGCCTAACCCATCCTATAAAGAGTTCGGTGTTATGTTATCCAGCGTCTTGAGCTTCGGGGAAACGTTGCAGCACTTCCATTAGGTAACGATTGTTTGGGTTCTGGCGCAGTGCTCTTTGCCAAACTTCGGTGGCTTTTTCCTTTTCGTTCATGACCCATAGAACTTCGCCTAAGTGGGCGGCAACTTCGGGTAACGGTTGCTTTTGATAGGCCATCTGCAGGAATTCGAGTGCTTTTTGCAGGTTGCCCAGGCGGTATTGCACCCAGCCCATGGAGTCGAGAACGGCGCTGTTTTCGGGATCATGCTGGTAAGCGGTTTCCACCAAACGCTGCGCTTCGTCTAGAGAGCGGTTCATATCGGCTAACGTATAGCCCAGAGCGTTCATGGCATCATGATGATCTGGCTGAATCGATAGTATGAAGCGTAGATCCTGTTCCATCTGTTGGAAATAACCTAAAGGCTCTCCTGCTAAGGCTTTGACGTAGAGCAGGTCAAGATCATTCGGGAAGCGTTCGACTTCTTTATCCAGCAACAGATAAGCTGATAGGTGGCTATGGCGAGCTTGTAACATGCGTGCGCCAATTATGGTGATTTCTTTGTGCAGCTGGTCGTCGCCTGCCTGGGCGCGAATCTGGTTGATTGAGTCAATCATTTCGTCCACTGATTGGATCTGATTGAGCAGTTGTAGCTTCTGGTAATAAAGAGAAGTTTTGTTGGGTTCGACCTGCAAAGCATTTTCAATGCGTTTGGCTGCCAGATCATATTGCTGAATCTGAGTTAGAAAGCTGATCTCAAATTGTAGCAGGCGCTGCTTTTCTTGCAGACTGACCATTTGCTGCGCCTGCTGTAGGCTTTTCATGGCATGTTGCCAATTGCCTTGTTCATGCAGCAGATGCGCCAGACGAGTGCGGGCGGTATAAAAGTAGTTGCCCGGCGGCACCATTTCATAACAACTGATAGCGCGAACAGGATCATTCCGGCGCAAAGCTGAATCAGCACAATAATAGCTGGTTATATCCTTTTTGAAGTTTTTTCTTGCCAGTTGCCAGAAGTTATCAGAACTTTGTTGGTAGTCCTCCAGCGCATATTGGCTGCCGGCCATTAAAAATTTCGCCTGATGATTTTTCGGTTGTTGGAGTAGAACCTGCTCGAAAGCGAGGATGGCTCCGGTGTAATTCTTTTGCGTATAGAGCAACTCGCCCAGTTCAAAAGTATGTTGGGTATTCAGTTGGCCACTGTTGACCACGCCGATTAAGTAAGCAGAGCGCTTGTCATTAGACTCAAGGGCCAACGCTTCGCCTTTGAGTTCAATTGCGGACAGAAATTGAGCGTCTTCTGACAACACCTTATCCAGTAAGCGATGGATGCGCGCCTGATAAAATTGTGGGTTGTGGCTATTAAGGAGCAGGTGTGCTTCTAAGGCATTTAGTACTGGATGGTTGAGTCTCGTTGACTCTTGATTAAAGTAGTGAACAAAATCAGCGTTGTCTTGATAAGTGGTTACCTGGATCAATTGATGGAGCTGATCGTCGGCTGACGGTGGCAATAGTTTCAGGAGCAAATGCAGTTCATCATTGGCGCTAGCATAGTCTTCTGTGGCGACTGCGATCAGAAGTTTAACCTTGTGTGCATTGGGGTCATCGGGAGCATGCTTAAGCCAGATGGAAAGGGCATGTTTGACCTGATCGTAATTATGTTTTTCCAGAGCGACTAATGCTGCACGTCGAGCGAGGGCAATACTGCCGGTGCGTTCCGCTGAATCTAAAAAGTTGCTTTGCGCAATATCCTCAAGGTTCTGCTGAGAGGCGATATTAGCCAGCAGGATACTGAAATACAGTTGGCTACGCTGATCGGCTGACATGTGGGAAATATCAGGATAGGTCGCAAGATCGAGAGCAGGTTTCTGATCCGTTTCCGCCATCATCGGCTGTTTGCTGGAACAGGCGGTTAACAGAAGCAGTGCGGCGAGCCATTGCAAAAGGAGGATATAAAAATGCTTTTTCATGGTTCAATCCTACAATCTCTTTATGACAAGAGGTAGGAATAATTTGTCATAATCAGTAAATTCTTTCTGCGAGGAAAGATCAACAGACCCTATTTTCGATTAGCGGACATGACGGCTCAGTGTTATAATTCGCGCCAATTATAAGCCTTTGATTTCTCTTTATTTTTAGGCTGGGCTGCAACAACTCAACAATTTCTTATCTATGTCATTGATTGCATTAGGAATTAACCATAAAACTGCTTCCTTATCGGTGCGCGAAAAAGTCGCGTTCGCTGATCATGAGCTGGGGGAAATTATGGCCGAATTGGCGGAAGCTCTTCACCAAAGTGAAGTGGCGGTTTTGTCGACCTGTAATCGAGTTGAGTTTTATGTTTCCAGCGACCAGCAAACGCCCGAGCAGCTTAGAGAACAGTTGTTGCATTGGCTACAGGTTAAGAAGCAGCTGCATGAAGATTTGCACTCGTCAGTTTATTGCCACGATGAAGATAAGGCAGTTTTGCATCTGATGCGGGTGGCCAGTGGTCTTGATTCGATGGTGCTGGGCGAGCCGCAAATTTTAGGTCAGCTTAAAGCCAGTTATCAAAAAGCACGTCGCGCTGGAACCATTAATCAGGTGATGGAGCGTTTGTTCCAAAAGACCTTTTCGGCCGCTAAACGAGTTCGTCATGAAACCGATATCGGAACCAATCCAGTGTCGGTTGCTTATGCTGCAGTGAGTTTAGCAAAGCATGTTTTTTCTGATTTTTCCAAGCTGACGGTGATGTATGTTGGCGCTGGTGAAACTATTGAACTGGCCGCGCGCCACTTGCAGCAACAAGGCGTCGGCAAAATGATTATGGCTAACCGCACGTTAGCCAATGCACAGAAACTGGCGAAAGAATTCGAAGGCAAGGCGATTGGCCTTGAAGCGATTCCGCACTATTTATCGCAAGCGGATATCGTGATTTCTTCAACCGGTAGTATGTTGCCGATTATTGGCAAAGGCATGGTTGAGCAGGCGGTTAAAGAACGTCGCCGCAAAAGTATGTTTATGGTTGATTTGGCGGTGCCACGGGATATTGAAAGCTCGGTCGGCAAGCTGGATGATGTTTACCTGTATACGGTTGATGACCTGGAAGGTGTGATTCAGGAAAATATGCAGGCGAGGCAAGAAGCTGCTGAAGAAGCTGAGCATATTTTGCGGCACTTCAGCGACGAGTTTCGTCAGTGGCAACTGGGCCGGCAAAAACACGATACGGTTCGCGAACTTCAGCAGAAGTATTCAGAGGTTGCGCAGAATGAATTGCAGCGTGCTAAAGCACAACTGGCGAATGAGGGCGATCCTGAACAGGTGATGGAACAATTGACCCATCGCCTGACGAAAAAGTTTTTGCATCAGCCTTTGGTCTGGTTGCGTAAGGATGATGGCGAAGTCGATGCTCATGAGGTGATTCGCCAGTTGTTCGATTTGGAAGATGATAATTAACTATCGTTTGGTCTGTCTGTCCTGAGCGACAGCATTAGATAACAAGGTTCCTATGTTACAAGATTCGATTATTGAAAAATTACAAGGTCTGGTCGATCGCCACGAAGAAATTAGTGCTTTGTTGGGCGATCCCGATGTGATCGGCGATCAAAATAAATTTCGTGATTTGTCAAAAGAGTATTCGCAACTGGAAGAAGTGGTGAATACCTTTCAGCGTTATGAAGAAGCGGAACAAAGCCTTAAAGCAGCTGAAGATATGCTTAAGGATGAAGACCCGGATATGCGCGAAATGGCACAGGAAGAGTTAAAAGATGCCAAAGAGCAGATCGAGCAGCTCGAAGTTGAAATGCAAAAGCTTCTGCTACCGCGTGATCCTAATGATGATAAAAATACCTTCCTTGAAATTCGTGCTGGTACAGGTGGTGATGAAGCAGCGATTTTCGCTGGTGATTTGTTCCGCATGTATAGCAAATATGCTGAGAAAAAGCGCTGGCAAGTAGAAGTCATCAGCGAGAGCGAAGGCGAACATGGTGGCTATAAAGAAATCATTGTCCGCATTATAGGCGATAGCGTTTATTCGCACCTGAAATTCGAATCAGGCGCGCATCGTGTGCAACGGGTTCCAGAAACTGAATCACAAGGTCGTATCCATACTTCAGCCTGTACCGTTGCGGTGATGCCGGAAGCTGACGAATTAGATGCGATTGAAATTAACCCGTCTGATTTGAAAATTGATACCTTCCGTGCATCGGGCGCTGGTGGTCAGCACGTCAACAAAACTGACTCAGCCATTCGTATTACTCACTTGCCTACAGGGGTTGTAGTGGAATGTCAGGACGAGCGTTCGCAGCATAAAAATAAAGCCAAAGCGATGTCGGTCTTGCAAGCTCGATTGACCGCCGCCGAAAAGGCTAAAGCTCAATCGGAACAGACTGAAATGCGTCGTAATCTGGTGGGAACCGGTGATCGTTCGGATCGCATTCGCACTTACAACTTCCCGCAAGGACGTATGACCGATCATCGCATTAACCTGACGCTATACAAGCTTGATGAAATTATGGAAGGCGATATCGATCAGATTGTTGGCCCGTTGATTCAAGAGCATCAGGCTGATCAGTTGGCAGCACTTTCGGGACAAAACTCCTAGTTTTTATGAACAATCTCAGCGTTGCCCAGGCTCTGCTCTGGGCCAGACAGCAACTCGAAGCGATTGATGATGCTGCTTTAGACGCTGAGATTTTATTGGCTTATGCCATGGCTAAACCTCGCACCTGGCTCAAAACCTGGCCAGAACATATCCTTTCTGAAGACCAGCTCTCACGCTTCAAAGATTGTATTCTTCGTCGAAGTCAGGCGGAGCCAACCGCTTACATTGTGGGCGAACAGGCATTTTGGTCGCTGACTTTCAAGGTCACCCGCGATACTTTGATTCCGCGCCCGGAAACTGAAATGTTGGTGGAGCAGGCGTTATCAAAAATTCCCACTGACGGGAGTTATTCTGTTGTTGATCTCGGCACTGGAAGCGGTGCAATAGCTCTGTCGATTGCCAGCGAGCGACCAATGGCGACAGTGTGGGCATTGGATATGAGTGAGCCTGCCTTAAAAGTTGCTCAGGCCAATGCACAAAGCAATACGATCCCTAATGTTACCTTTGAGCAAGGCAGTTGGTTAAGCAGTTGGCAACATGGCAATCTGGATATGATTGTCAGCAATCCGCCGTACGTCGCTCCTAACGATCCCCATTTAGCTGATTTAGTGTATGAGCCTGTGACCGCATTGGTTGCTCAAGATCAGGGGCTGTCTGATATTCGGCAAATCACCCAACAGGCAACCGAGCATTTAAAGCCAGGTGGCTATTTATTGTTTGAGCATGGCTATGATCAAGGTTTGGCTGTGCGTGACATTTTACAGCAGGCTGGATTTGAACAGGTTGAGACCATTAAAGATTATGCGGGACTGGATCGAGTGACCTTGGGTGTGCATAGCGGTAAATCATGAATTGTACCTACTTGGGTGAATGGGATTTGATGGGTTACGCTTTGCTAACCCATCCTATAAAGAGCTCAGCATGCTTGTCTTTTACCACGGGCACTTCCTGAAGTGCCAGAGAAGGTGATCAACGGAAATGCCCTTGGGTGCGGGAATCCATTTTGTTTAATCTTCAATTGGGCGGGCACATTGGCACCGCCCCTACCACTATTGATAGGTTCGGGGAATAGGGCGAGAGCAGCCCATCCTACTCAGAAGCAAAACTCAGCTGTAGGGTGGGCCTTGGCCCACCGCATTTATACTCCAAGGACTAAAAATTCGATCAACAATGATAAAGAATATAGGCGCTGTGCTGTTGAACCAAACCCCGGGGAAAGTGTCTTTGTATATGGGGATTTTATGCGCATTAGTATCATTCCAGCTAAAAGCCATTACCGTTTCACAAAAAATCAGTGAGCGTAAGGTTTTTAGCTTGCTCACACAGGTCAGTATTGTTAGAGTAGCCCGATTGGGTAAAAAAGCATATAAGCCTTGCTATTACTGGTTTTTAAGCCGATTCTAATAGTAGAGCTTGGCTCGAGTTCTTGTTACAGCAATATAACAGAGCCTGAATCCTATAATCATCCTTATATTTGAAATTAGCGAGAAATTTCCTTAGATGTTTAATAAATTACGTGGTTTATTTTCAACCGACCTGTCGATTGATTTGGGGACTGCCAACACTTTGATTTACGTTCGTGACCAGGGCATCGTTTTGAACGAGCCTTCAGTGGTTGCGATTCGTCAGGAACGTGCGGGCGGGGCAAAATCTATTGCAGCAGTTGGTGAAGCTGCTAAGCGCATGTTGGGTCGTACACCGGGCAATATCGTTGCCATCCGTCCTTTGAAAGATGGTGTTATTGCGGATTTTGAAGTGACTGAAAAAATGCTTCAACATTTTATTCGCAAGGTTCATGACAACACCTTCTTCCGTCCAAGCCCTCGAGTTCTTATTTGTGTTCCTTGTGGTTCAACTCAAGTTGAGCGTCGTGCGATTAAAGAATCAGCGATCGGTGCTGGTGCGCGTGATGTGTTCTTGATTGAAGAGCCGGTTGCAGCTGCCGTCGGTGCAGGTTTGCCAGTCGGTGAAGCGCGCGGTTCGATGGTCGTGGATATTGGTGGTGGTACTACTGAGATTGCTATCCTGTCATTGAATGGCGTGGTTTATTCTGATTCGGTACGTATTGGTGGTGATCGTTTTGATGAAGCTATCATCGAATACATTCGCCGCAACTACGGCACCGTTATTGGTGAAGCAACTGCTGAGCGAATTAAGCATGAAATTGGTACTGCTTATCCAGGCACTGAAGTTCGCGAATTGGATGTGCGTGGTCGTAATCTGGCGGAAGGTATTCCAAGAAGCTTTACTATTAATAGCAACGAAGTATTAGAGGCATTACAGAACCCATTGCACGGTATCGTGCGTGCGGTAAAAGCTGTTTTGGAGCAGTCGCCTCCTGAGCTAGCTTCGGATATTTCTGAACGTGGTATGGTATTGACAGGTGGTGGTGCATTGATTCGCGATATTGATCGCTTGTTGATGGAAGAAACCGGCTTACCGGTCATCGTTGCTGAAGATCCACTGACCTGTGTTGCTCGGGGTGGTGGTAAGGTTCTTGAAACAATTGATGAGCATGGCGGCGATTTATTCTCATACGATTGATTTTTAAAGAAATATTGACGAAAATCGGGCACTTACAGGCCCGTTTTTTGTATCTGCTTCAGGAGTCCAGTTATTAAAAACCTATTTACGCGGGGACCATCGTTAGTCTTGCAGCTGATTCTTACGCTGTCGCTTGCGTGTGTCTTGATGGTTCTGGATTACCGTTACGGTTATATGACTGCTGCGCGTAAAGCGACCGCCACCTTTCTCTCACCTTTGTATTATCTTGCGAATCTACCCAATGAAATTGCTGCCTGGGCTGATAATAATATTGTCAGTCGTAATGACTTAATAGATGAAAATCGTCAGTTGAAAGATGAGGTTTTGATCTTAAGTGCGCAGAATCAGCGTTTAATTGGTCTAGAGTCTGAAAATGCCCGGTTGCGTTCTTTATTGGGATCGTCACGTTCTTTCCGTGGCAAGCGGTTAATTGCCGAGGTCTTGAATGTTGATAGCCAACGTTTCTCCAATGAATTATTGTTAAATAAAGGTTCTACGGACGAAGTGTTTGTTGGTCAACCGGTGGTAGATTCAGAAGGGATTATGGGGCAGATAGTTGAGGTTTCGTTGACGACCAGTCGCATGATTCTATTAAACGATCAAAAGCATGCTATTCCTGTTCGCAATGACCGCAATGGAGTTCGAGCTATTGCACAGGGTGATGGGCAGCTGCTGTTCTTACGGCATCTGCCGAACACCACAGAAATCCGCGAGGGTGATCTATTATTAAGCTCTGGATTGGGCGAAAAATTTCCAGATGGTTATCCGGTAGCTAAAGTGATTTCAGTGACTAAGCAATCAGCTCAGCCTTACGCTCAGATCATTGCAGAGCCAACGGCTAACATTAATACTTCTAATCACGTTCTGTTGTTATGGCCTTATGAGCCAAGCAAGGATTCCGTTGATGAAAGCCAGCCACAATCATCGGAGAATTAGCGGCATGAAAACGATGAAGAATGAAGTAAAGCACGGGACCTGGATTATTATTGTTAGTTTGATCATTGCTATGATCATGGACATTTTCCCATTACCAGAAAGCTGGCAGCCGTTTAGACCTAGCCTCACTTTTTTAGTTCTGGGTTATTGGATTATCGCGCTTCCACATCGCATTGGTTTGTTGTGGGCATTTATCACAGGTCTGGCGCTAGATGGGTTGCTGGGCACCACTTTGGGTTTACACAGTTTTGCACTGGCCGTCCTGACCTTTATTCTTCAATTGAATCATCAGCGTCTTCGCCTATTTCCATTATGGAAACAAGCATTGACCCTAGTCTTTTTGAGTGTGATTTATTTTGCAATAGTTTTGTGGCTGGCTCGTCTTACTGGAAAACCAGAAAGTGATAGTTGGTACTGGATGGCGACGGTAACTAATGGCCTATTATGGCCTTGGCTGTTTGTCCTGCTACGTGATATTCGTCGTTACTTCAGAGTGGTTTAAGGAGCCCTGATGTTCGAGCAAATTTATTTAGCTTCCGCATCGCCGCGCCGTAAAGAATTATTGACACAGCTCGGCGTTTCTTATGTTCAAGTGGCTAACGATTTCGATGAGACACCTTTAGCCAATGAATCTCCAGAAGAATATGTTAAGCGGCTGGCGATTGGCAAAGCTCGTTCGGCAGAACCTTATTGTGATTCTGAATTAGACCTTCCCATTCTAGGTGCTGATACCATTGTTGTTTTAGATGGTCAGTTTCTGGGAAAACCACAGGATCTTGAGCAAGCAAAATTGATGCTGTCTCGGCTATCGGGCCAAACCCATCAGGTCTATAGCGGTGTCAGTCTTTGTTATCACGATAAAGCAATCTGGCAAGTCTCGAAAAGCGATGTCACTTTTAGTCAACTCTCCAAGCAAACCATTGATGCTTATTGCGTTACTGAAGAGCCGCTAGGCAAAGCCGGTTCATACGCTATTCAGGGCGTTGCTGGTAGCTTGGTCAGTGGTATCAATGGTAGTTACAGCGGTATTGTTGGGTTACCATTATATGAAACCAGAATTCTATTAGAGCAAATGCAGGTTAAGCATTTACTTTCACCTAAGCCTTCACCTCATCGCTTACCTCAAGCAGGAGGTCGTTAACAATCATGCGTGATGAAATATTAATCAATGTCACTCCCCAAGAAACGCGTGTTGCGTTAGTGGAAAATGGCGTGCTGCAAGAAGTGCATATTGAACGCATGACCAACCGTGGCATTGTGGGCAATATCTATAAGGGAATCGTACGTCGTGTCATGCCTGGTATGCAGGCTGCCTTTGTTGATATTGGGCATGATCGGGCCGCTTTTTTGCATGTGGCCGATATTATTGCGATTAAGAGTGATGAGGATAAACTGGCGGTAGAAGGTTCAGAACTTCTCGATAAACAACAGGCTCATGAAGCTGACATTGTTACTTTGCTTCATGAAGGACAGAAAATTATCGTTCAGGTCATCAAAGACCCGATCGGTAGTAAAGGCGCACGCTTAACCACTCATATCACAATACCTTCTCGTTTTCTGGTGTTGATGCCAGACAATCCGCATGTTGGGGTTTCGCAACGTATCGAAGATTTAAACGAACGAACACGCCTCAAGAACTTACTGGCTGATACCGATTTTGGCAGCGACACAGGGTATATCATTCGAACTGCAGCAGAAGGGGCAAGTGATATTGAACTTGATCGTGATGTTAAGTTCTTATCTAAATTATGGAGCGGGATCAGCGAGAAAGTACAGTCGGCTAAAGCACCGCAATTAATTCACGAGGATTTAGCGTTAGAGTTGAGAATTATGCGCGATATTATCGAAGATGATATTGAGCGGGTTAGAGTCGATAACCCACAAAGCTTTAAACGTATTCAGATCTTTGTGATGGAATTTATGCCGGATATCAAAAATAGAATAGAGTTTTATGAAGGTGAACGTCCTATTTTTGATCTCTACAATATTGAAGAAGAAATAAAAAAAGCACTCGAGCGAAAAGTGCCGTTAAAGTCAGGCGGGTATTTGATCATCGATCAGACTGAAGCAATGACAACCGTGGATGTGAATACCGGTGCTTTTATTGGGCATAAAAACTTAGAAGAAACGATCTTTCGGACAAACCTGGAAGCAGCTACTGCATTGGCACGACAACTTCGATTGCGCAATTTGGGCGGCATTATCATCGTTGACTTTATTGATATGCAGGATGAGGAGCATAAACGACAAGTGCTACGAACGCTCGAGAAAGGGGTTGAGCGTGATCATGTGAAAACGTCTATCTCTGAAGTGTCGACGTTGGGGCTGGTCGAAATGACTCGCAAACGCTCGCGCGAAAGTCTTGAGCGCTTGATGTGTGAACCTTGCCAGCAGTGCAATGGCCGTGGTTTTGTTAAGACGCCAGTCACGGTTTGTTACGAAATATTCAGAGAAATTAGTCGAGCAAGACGAGCCTATGATGTACAAAAGTTTTTAGTGCTGGCTAATCAGGAAGTGGTTGATTGTTTATTGGATGAGGAAGCCAGTAGCTTGGCTGAGTTGGAAGTTGAGATTGATAAACCGATTCGTTTACAGGTGGAAAGTCTATATGCTCCCGATCAGTTTGACGTTGTATTAATGTAATACGGAAGTCGAATGGCAAAAGGTATCATTACATTGGTTCGTAAATGGCTGACTAAGTTGCTCTGGTTGGTGTCGATCTTTGTGATTCTGTTTGTTCTTGTTGTTTCCGTACTTAAGTTGATTTTACCTTATTGGCTGGATGACAAAGAGAAAATTGTTGAACTGGTTGAAAAGCAAATTGGTGGAGAGTTTGACTACCAGCAACTGGTTGTAGATTGGACCCGTTTTAGACCCACTGTTTATTTAGAAGGTTTAAGTTGGAGCAGCGACGATCATCGGATCCAACTGAGCAGTTCGCGTAACACGATCGAGCTTAATTTGTGGCAAAGCTTAATTGATGGTTATTTACAAACTGAATCTGTTGAAATCAACGGAGTTAATCTAAGTTATACGATCCAGGAACTTGCAACAGAGCAAGACGTTAATCCTCTTTCTAATCTCTCAATTGATCGTATAAAACTTGCTCTAAGTATGTATCCGGAAGTCTTGCAGCAACGCAAAATTGTGGTGCGTGACTTATCTCTTACCGTTCGCCATCAAGGCAATAGCCGCACATTGGTTTCACCTCTGTTGCGTTTCGAAAAAATGGGCAACGAACGACAGGTTATTATTGATACCCGAAGTGAGTTGTTTTCCAGCGGACGGTTTGTAATAGAAAGCAAAGGTCAGCCTTTCGCAAGCAATAGTCATATTAATATCTACACAGCCCTTGAAGATACTGATATTAAGTCGTTAGCTCAGTTTTTAAACTTAACACAAGAATTCCCGGTCGACCTGGTGAACTTGAAGTTGTGGCTGACCTATGAGGGTGAAGTCCCTGTTGCAGGTTTTGCGCAAGTTGATGCGTCAGGTGACGAGTCCAGAATAGCTGAGTTAAATGGTGCTATTCGATTTAAATCAGATGAAAATGGTTTTCACCTGTCGAGTGAGAGATTTCATTTAGTAGAGCGACAAGTCGACCAAGCGCTACTTGACTTTGATACTCAATTTTTAGTTGATGTAGAGCGACAAGATTCCACCGCCACCTGGAATGTCTCTGCGAATAATTTCCCTATTAGTTATTTAACCACTTCGGTTAGTCCTTTTCTATCACAAGATACATTGTCTTTGTTAAATGGAACAGGCCCGGATGGTCATATCCATCAGTTTCAAATGGTTGCCAAGCAAAGCGACCAAGTATTCAAGCCGATTAATGCGAATATCGTAATCAGCGATCTGGAAGTCAATGAATATGAAACGATCCCGGGTTTTCAAATTGATTATCTTGTGATTAAAGACGAAGCAGGCAAATGGCGCATCAATTTGGAAACAGATGACGCCTCACTTACTATCAAGCACTGGTTAAACAATCCAGTGACTATTGACTCACTGACTTTTAATGGATTGTTAAGTGTTGAAAAAACAACAGCGATTGAAATTGATGAGTTCAAGGTTGCCAATCCCGATTTGACGATCAATGCGGAAGGATTGGTCACTCTATTTGAAAACAATCAGGGTGATACCGATGCTGAGTTGGCCTTATATGCTGAGGCTTATGACATTAATATTGGCGAGATTCATAAATACTTGCCAAGACAAGGCATGAAACAAAAAACTGTCGACTATCTAACTATGAGTTTACAGGGTGGTAATGTTGATAAGGTTAAGTTTCTTTTGCGCGGTGATTTAGAATCATTTCCCTATAAAGATGGCGCTGGTCAATTCTATATTGAGGCTGATGTGAGCGATGCTGTTTTCAAATTTCACCCTGAATGGCCTCAGGCCGATAGCCTTAGTGCAAAGGCTATTTTTGATAATGATGAAATGTTGATTGTGGCGGATTCTGGAAACTTATTGGGTAGCTCGGTCGTAGAAGCAAAAGCGACGATAGATTCATTCAGTAATGAAATTTCGATGTTAGTGATTACAGCTGACGCAACTGTGACTAATGAGAGTTATCTAGCCCTTCATCAGAGCTCCCCGCTAAAAGAGGACATTGGTGAGGCGATTACGGATTTTAAAATTAATAAACCCATTACACCAACGGTTGAAATTACGATCCCTTTAGGCAACGATGTTCCGGCAACTATCAAGGGAACCATTCCCTTGGATGGCCACAGAGTTTCACTAAAAGATTATTCTATAGCACTTAATCAAGTTAAGGGCCTGATTCATTTCACAGAGGATGGAGCATACTCCGAGAATTTGCGCGGTAGCTTGTGGGGAAATCCGTTTACTATTGATGTTAAGGTTGATGACTTTACGGGTGATGCTGACTTGGTCAAGCTGGATGCGACTTCAAACTTCTCAGTGGGCAAGGTTTTTGATTCACAGAAGATACAATCACCATTGAGTATTACTGGCTCAAGTGAGCTGGTGGTGCGTTATCGAGTTGATCATCAAGCTCAGCAGTCATTGATTGTAAGAACTGACTTAAAGGGTACAGAGATTATTGGCCCAGACTGGTTGAGCAAAGATAGGCAACAGGTTGCCGATGTGTTGATCACTTTATTTGAGGCAGCCGGGCAAGTTAAATCACGTGCTATTTATCGCAATACTATTTCTTCGCAACTGCAATTTAGCAGTAGCAATTTTAATGATATTAAGGGTGTTGTTGCTTTAGGTAATTTAGCCACTACAGATATTAAAGCACCACAGGATGGTGTTGCAATTCGGGGCGAGTTTAATGAAATTAAAAGTTATGATTGGATTAATAGTTTGCAATTTAAAAAGGGGGGAAGTTTTAGTTGGCCACAATGGATTGATCATATTGACATAAAAACGCCAATATTCGAAGTGGCGGGCCAAAAGCTTCATAACGTGCATTTGAGCGATGAATTATTAGCTGGCCAGTACCTTCGTTTTAAAGCTACAGCAGAAGAAGGTAAGGGAAGTTTGACGTTGTATGATGATGGTCGCAAGCATGTGGTTATTGATCAACTCGATATTGAGTTACAACCTTTTAGTAAACTATCTGATACTGATATTGGTTTAGAAAAAGAAGATTTGTATAACTGGCAATTGGAATGCGCATCGTGTCGAATCAATGGTATTGATACCGGAGTGCTAACACTGGTAACCAAGCAGACAGAACAGGGCGTAACGCTACAAGGTGATAGTAAGATCCAGGGGTTATTATCAGCCTATCTTGAAGGCAGCTGGTTTGATGACATCAGTACAATAAAAATCACCTTTACCTCGCCTAACGCGGGTCGTTTGTTAGAGCGTTGGGGTTATGGCGATGGGGTCAGGGAAACACAAACAAATGGTAGTCTGAATTTAAGTTGGCAAGGTGGTTGGCATCAGTTTGAGTTAGCAAAAAGTGATGGCAAGTTAGCCGTTAACACCGAACAAGGTGTGGTTCGCGAATTAAGTGATCGGCAGGCACGTGTGTTTAGTTTGTTCTCCTTACAAAGTTTACGCCGTCGGTTGTCACTGGACTTTAGAGACTTATTTGAAGATGGATTTTTCTATGACTCAATTGATGGAAAGTTCACGATTGCAAAGGGCATCGTTCATAGTGATGCGGTGGTTATTAATGGTGCTACTGCTGAAGTCACTATTTCGGGCTATACCAATCTGGTTAATAACACTGTCGATCAGAACGTTGTTGTTATACCTAAGCTCGGCTCCAGTTTACCGCTGCTAGCAGGTTGGGCTATCGAACCCACTACTGGCTTGATCATGTTATTAATTAATAAAATTTTTGAGCCGGTATTGGATGTTGTAGTCAGAATTGAATATAACATTAAAGGTGACTTAGCAAATCCTGTCGTCATTGAGGTCGATAAAAAGTCGAAGGAAATAGTAGTACCCGATGAAGAGCTTTTAGAACAGGTTGAAGGCGAACCCATTTTAGAGACTGAGCTCATCGAGCAAGAGAGTACCTTAGACTCCGAGCCGCAACAACAGCAGGTTCCTGAAAATACTGACAAAGGCGGTGAGCAAACAAAGCACAAAGAGGATGGTAATGAGTAAATTAGTTATAGGCTTGATACAAATAACTTCATCCAGTTGCATTAAGGACAATCTTAGTAATGCGGAGCGGTTGATTAAACAGGCTGTAACCGATGGTGCTCAAGTGATTGTTCTACCCGAGAGCTTTGCGCTGATGGAAAAATATAATGGACAAAAGCTGGAATATTTAGAACCGGATGGCAATGGTGAGATCCAGCAGTGGATGTCTGCAATGGCTAAACAATTTAAGGTGTTGCTTGTCGGTGGCACCATAGCGGTTGAGTCGAATGTCGAAAACAAGCCCTATGCGCGGTGCTATATTTATAACGAGGATGGTTCGCAGCTTACCTACTATGACAAGATCCATTTGTTTGACGTATCCGTTAAAGAAGGCGAGAGCTATTCTGAGTCGGCTAACACCTTAGCGGGAAGCCAGCCTGTTGTGTTTCAGTGGCAAGGTGTCACCTTTGGTTGTTCTGTCTGCTACGATCTGAGGTTTCCCGAATTATACCGCTATTATCAATCTCATAATGTTGAGATTATATTGGCACCTTCGGCCTTTACCTTAGCTACCGGAAAGGTTCACTGGAAGCTGTTATTGCAGGCGCGCGCAGTTGAAAACCTGGCGTTTGTGGTTGCACCTAACCAAACCGGTACTCATGATAATCAGCGCAAAACCTATGGCCATAGTATGACAGTGGATCCATGGGGCGGAATTGTTGGTGAGCTGAATACTCGGGAAGGGGTACTTCTGACTGAGCTGGACCTAGATAAGATCGAGACTATTAAAGAGAAGTTCCCAGTCCATAAACATCGTAAATTAATGAGTTAATACTGAATGAATACATTATTAGATCAAGTTGAACGTAATTTATTTGAAGAATCTGATCTGAATCTAGACAGGTTGCAAGGTGCCATCCAAAAGTTACAGCGCTTCGATATTGATTACTCTGATATTTTCATTCAGGAGGTGCAGCACCAGTATTGGCAACTCGAAGATGGTATTGTTAAAGATGCCAGTTTTAATTTAAACAAAGGGCTGGGCGTTCGCGCTATTGAAGGTGAAAAAACCAGTTTTGCGTACGCTAATCAATTGCAACTACAGGCCTTGGATAATGCAATTAGCGCAGCTTCCAGTATGAGCCGCTCCGGACAACATAAAACCATCAGTTTTAATGCTGTTGCGAGTCAGCCACTTTATACCTCTCGTCCAGTACTGTTTGAGATTAAACAGCAACAAAAAATTGATTTGTTGCGAAGCCTTGATGCAAAAGCGCGACAACTGGATGACAAGGTGCAGCAGGTGGTTGTCAGTTTGTCTGCAGTGGATGAGCAAATGATGGTGTTAGCCAGTGATGGTGTTACGGCTGCTGATATTCGGCCAATGATCCGGTTAAACGTTTCGGTCATTGTTGAACATCAGGGACGTCGCGAACGAGGTAGTGCTGGGTTGGGTGGGCGTTATGACTGGCTACAATTAATGCAGGCAGATCTTGATGGGCTGGCCAAAACGGCAGTGACACAAGCTTTAATCAATCTTGAGGCTATTGATGCGCCTGCAGGAATGATGCCGGTAGTGCTGGGCAATGGCTGGCCTGGTGTACTGTTACATGAAGCTGTAGGGCATGGCCTGGAAGGTGATTTTAATCGTAAAGGTTCATCCGCTTATGCTAATAAAATTGGGCAGCAAGTTGCCTCAGAGCTATGTACTGTAGTCGATGATGGTAGTTTGCCGAATCATCGAGGATCTTTAACCGTCGATGATGAAGGAACATCGACTCAATCGACGATGTTGATTGAGAAGGGCGTGCTAAAAGGTTACATGCAAGATAAGCATAATGCGCGCCTGATGGGGCAAAAGCCCACGGGTAATGGGCGTCGAGAATCTTATGCGCATCTACCCATGCCCAGAATGACCAACACATTCATGAAGTCGGGTGACTCCGACCCCGAAGAGATTATCAAGAGTGTTAAGAAAGGCATTTATGCACCCAACTTTGCTGGTGGACAGGTTGATATTACTTCAGGCAATTTTGTGTTTAGCGCAAGCGAAGCTTATTTAATTGAAGATGGTAAAATCACCGCGCCGATAAAAGGCGCAACCTTGACCGGTAACGGCCCAGAAGTGTTAAAACGCGTCAGTATGGTGGGGAATGATAGCTCGCTTGATCCGGGTATAGGTGTTTGTGGCAAAGATGGGCAGAGTATCCCGGTCTGTGTCGGTCAGCCAACATTAAAAGTTGACCAAATGACGGTAGGTGGAACTAAGGCTTGATGTTTGGCAGTTTTTAGTAGCATCGATACTATCACTTATTATATGAAATAAACTTTATAAGAGAAGTTATACTGTTTATGGATAGCGCCAATAATCCCCCTTATATTGAGCTAAGCCATGTACAAAATATAGCAATCAAAATCGTGGATGATTTTGATAAGAATTTTCAGCAAAGTGACCAAAGGAAATCCCTTTAGGGAGATGTGATGTAAATTCTGGTGCGTTAAGTATTTTGGGAGTGGCGCAGTAAGTCACGCATAGCGTGACCTCAATATCGGGGTGTCGTTTCTTTTATGAACTACATCCCTGTAGTTCACCCTACGGGCTAGCTTCGCTATTCAAAATAGTTCCTGACGATTTTGTGGTTCCTCGTGCAAAGACAAATTTGTCTGGAGCAAATTTGAACAGCGGAGAGAATCGACGCTGGCTTTAGCGGAATACATGGATGTATTCCGTAAAAGGAACTCGCTGAGTAGCGAAAAAGAAGCTATGGAAGACTGAAAGGTATTAGTTTTCGCAAGATGTCTTTGGTCTGAAAAAAATATTTTTAAAACCACATCAAAGAATATTTCCTAAAAAATATTATCCCTCTTCACTAAACTGCATATTGTCTCTAAGGTAACGAAATAATTCACGCTGCATCTTAGGGGCTTTGTTAAGCTCCTGCTCTTTTTGGGCGCTACGAACCATTTGGCGAAGTTGTTGGCGGTCTAGGCTTGGCTCTAGTTGCAGTAGTTCGAAGGTGGCTGTGTCGCCTTCATTGAGCAGGCGGTCTCGCCATTGTTCTAACAAGTGTTGTTTGCGAACCTCGAGCTGGTGATATTGATCAGCTATGGCTAGTTCAGCTCTGATACCATCTAAATCTTCATCACGTAATACCTTGCCAATATATTTTATTTGCCGCTTCTTCCCTGTGTGGTGATGGATTTTCTGCCCTTCTTTAATAGCCTTCAGGCAATTTTCGGACAAAGGCAATTTTGCAAGCAGTGAGGCTGGAATTTCCAGTAGGCGTTCACCCAGCTCGGTGATTTCGAGCAGTTCTTTTTTGACTTGGCTTTTTGATTTTTCTGTAGATTCTTGATCGTCTTGGTGTTTCATAAGTTTCGTTATCGAGTGATTAGTTGCTGTAGAAATGGTCAGGGATTGTTATCAAAATTGCAAACTTGCTTTGATGAAGGCTATGGTCTTTGAATCCCAGATGGTGCTGCTATCAAAGTAAGAGCGATCATTGATATTGTGCTGCAATACCAGAGATAAAGATAGCTCTTTATTATCAATTGGGAAGCTATGGCTTATGCGGGCATCCCAGCGTTTGAAGTCGGAGCGATTTTCCATATCTTGTAAATAATAAGCAGTACTTACTTGAAGTTGATCAGTAAGATCATGTTGATACATTAATGCCAGGGTTTGTTTCGGTGCCTGGTGACGTAAGCTTCTGCCGGTTTCAACTTCGAGGTCTAGATAACTATAAGTAAACCATAACCGACTGTCCCCGGAAAACTGATAATCAAACTGTAAATCAAGCCCTTTGCTGGTATAGCTATTTGCATTTCTTGGGTCGAAGCCATCTAACCCAAATAGCCCATCAATGGTATTGTCTAATGTGTCATAAAAAACTTTAATGTCGAAGTTGAATTCTTTTCCTGCTCGATAGAACCAGCCTATTTCACGAGATAGTATGGTTTCAGGTTTCAAGTTACCCATAGCTTGCGGGGTTTGGTAGAAGATTGCAAAATCATCACTGCCATTCACTGGCAGAGACAGGTTGCGAACAATATATTGGCGATGACCGCTTTCTTCGTAAAAATCAGGATTACGAGTACCTTTAGCTAAAATAAACCGCCAGGATGAATACTTACTGGCTAGATAATTTAAAGCAATTCTTGGTGAAAATTCACCGCCTACAAAGTCATCATGCTCATACATGCTACCAACATTAAGCAAAGCATTTTCAGTAAAGCGCCATTCGAGATTAGCAAACAAGCGGTGAATATCGTTATGCAGTTTTCTTTCAAAGAACGACTCACCCTGAATACTGTCCCGGCGTGAACTAAAGCCTGATACTAAGCGGGCCTCTGGACTAAAGGTGTAAGTGTCCTGCAACTCTATTTCCCACTTACTCTCATCAAAGTTCTGGTTTGCCGTACCGCAGGAAACGGTATTGCCAAGTTGAATGAATCGAGCAATAACTTGTTGAGTGAGTAGGGCAACTTCAGGCGTACCTGGGTTGGGTAGCGGTGAGCCGCTTGAAATAGCGGCAATAAGCTGTTCAGTATAAAATCGATCAGAGTTATATAAATCACCCAGCTCACTGGTCAGGAATATGGCTGGCGGACACGTTTGCCATTCTTCATCTACCGAGTCCTGACTGTAATTAGCATTAATTTTAATGTCATGGTATTCAGATAGTTGGCGATCCCAAATAAG